>HHCFR02800__coassemble_1410_pt1 | contig 22121 bp, 14 predicted proteins | sample HHCFR02800__metabat2_high_PE_078 | metagenome-assembled genome bin HHCFR02800
ATACGTTTCTTTCCTGTGAGTCTGCGATTGATTCTGCTGAAAATGATCACCACCATGATCGTGGCGGCCAGCCAGGCGGTCTGATCTGTCACACAGACAGCCGTATAGCCAAATGCGGGAATGGCAAACAGGGACATCAGCCCCCTGGCTGCCAGTTCGCTGCAGCCGGCAAAGATGGCAACCGCGCCGAACCCCAGCCCCTGAATCGTCATCCGGGTACAGCCCAGAATAGGAAGAAGCCAGTAGAAAAATCCGGAAAAGGTAAGGAACTGCTGTACGGCATCAAGAACCTGAGTCTCGCTTCGATCCACGAAAAGCCAGGAAATGGTAGAACCATTTGTTACAAGGACGATTCCGATGAATACCGAGTAAATCAGACCGATGAAAATTCCGCTAAGCAAACCTTTGGCAATCCGTTCATTTTTTCCGGCACCCATGTTTTGACCGCCGAAAGTGGCGCAGGCAGAAGCTATGGCGTCATAGGGACACATGGCCAGCTGTTTGACTTTGGTGGCCGCGGCGAAAGCGGATACATACACGGCGTCAAGAGCATTGACAGCGCTCTGCATCATGATGCTTCCGATGGCCGTGATGGAAAACTGCAGCCCCATGGGTATGGAATCCATCAGAAGAATTTTCTGGCAGTATAGCTGCGGACGCATTTCTTCGCGGGTCATTCTGAGAATTTCATATTTCTTTCTCATGTAGATCAGACAGGCAAATCCGGAGACACCCTGTGAGAAAATGGTGGCCCAGGCAGCGCCTGCCACGCCCATATGAAAGATCAGAATCAACGCCAGATCCAGAACGATATTCAGGATGGTGGACAGCACCAGAAAATAAAATGGCGTTTTGGAATCTCCCATGGAGCGGATGATGCCGGAGGAGGTATTATAAAGGAAGGTAAACGGGATCCCCAGACAGATAATGAAAAAATAGTCATAAGCATCCTGAAAAATATTTGCCGGGGTGTGCATCGCTTCCAGAATCACCCGGCACAAGGTGGTGGTCAGCAGCGTCAGAACGAAGGCCAGGATAATGGCCAGCCAGGCGGCGTTGGCGGTAAATTCCCGCATTTTCCTGAAATCCTTCGCTCCGAACCGCTGAGCTACCGGTATGGCAAGCCCGCTGCAGGTGCCGGTGGTGAACCCGATAATCAGAAAGTTCAGCGAGTTGGTGGATCCAACGGCAGTCAGTGCCTCCAGACCCAGGGTTTGCCCCACAATGATGGTATCCGCCATGTTGTACATCTGCTGAAACAGATTCCCGAAAATCAGCGGGATGGAGAAGCGCAGGATCAGCTGCAGCGGTTTTCCCTCAGTCATATCTTTTGTCATGGTGTAGTGTCCTTCCTTTTCATTTCGCAAGCCGTTTGAAACGGCGGAACATATTTTTCTGTATCGCAGTAAAGTATACTCCCCGGAGAAAAATTTGTCTATTGGAGAAACGGATTTTTATGACGTAAAATCAGAAAAAAGAGGAATAAAAACGGCTGTCGGGATGAGCCTTGAAATGACAGGGTTCATCCTATATAATAAAAACAGGATGAAAAGGAAAAAATTAAAAATAGAAAGGCAGGTGTGGATAAAATGAGTATGTCATATATTGAAAAAACGGCTGCTGCGCTGGGCGAGAATCTGGAACCGGCGGTGCAGAGATTCGGGGGGAATGTGGAGCTTTATGCCCGATTTCTGAAAAAATTCCCTCAGGATCCCACGGCGGATGCGTTGGCGGAGGCAGTGCGGCAGAAAAATTATCCCGAGGTAGAGAGAAGCGCGCATACGCTGAAAGGAGTAGCGGCAAATCTGGGACTGGAAACGCTTCGTGCCGGAAGCGACGCGCTGGTGCAGGCGGTCCGCCGGCAAAGCTTTCAGGAAGTGGATTCGCTTTATGAATCATTCGCGGCAGAGTATGCAAGAGTAAAAAAAATACTTGAGGGATAAAAAATGAGTGGAAGAGAAACGATTCTGATCGTAGATGACATGGAGATCAACCGGGCGGTGCTCTGCGAAACCTTCAAGGACAGCTGCCGGATCATGGAGGCGGAGAATGGAAAGCAGGCGCTGGAATATGTGCTGAACCCGGCCAATCGTATTTCCGCGGTGCTGCTGGATATTGTGATGCCCGTGATGGATGGCTTTGAATTTCTGGAAATGCTGCATAAAAGCGGTCTGGCGGGAGAAATACCGGTATTCCTTATTACGGCGGATACATCGGATGCCAGTATGCGGCGAGGCTATAACCTGGGCGTGATGGATATTATCGAGAAACCTATCGTCCCTTATTTTGTGAAAAAAAGGGTAGAAAGCGTGATGGAACTTTTCCGGGCCAGAAGAAAGCTGAACCGGAAGGTACAGGTACAGAGCGATCAGATCCGGCAGCAGGAGCGGGAGATTCTTGAGCTGAACCAGGCTATTATCGAGACGCTTTCCACGGCCATTGAATTCCGAAGCGGGGAGTCCGGTTCCCATGTGAAGCGTATCCGGAGACTGACGGGACTTTTTTTAGAGGAACTGAAAAGAACCGGAAAATCAGACTACCAGTTTACCGATGAACAAATAGAGGAGATATCTCTGGCTGCCATCATGCACGATGTGGGGAAGATATCCATCAGCGACGCGATTCTCAACAAGCCGGGGAAACTGACCAGCGAAGAATTTGAAATTATGAAAACACATACAGTTAAGGGAAGCGAGATTCTGGAGCTGATTCCCCAGTACAAAGAAAAGGATCTCTACCATTATGCCTACGAAATCTGCCGTTATCATCATGAGAGGTGGGATGGAAAGGGATATCCGGATCATCTTAAAGGTGATGAGATTCCCATATGGGCACAGGTGGTATCCATTGCGGATGTGGTGGATGCCCTTACCAACAAGAGAGTATACAAACCGGCAATTCCTTTTGACGAGGCTGCCGCCATGATCCGGGATGGCCAATGCGGCTGTTTTAATCCGGATCTTCTGGAGGCTCTTGATAACTGTTCGGATAAGATCCGCAGCGGCAATTACTGACCGCGGCGGATCTTTCTGCATTACCGTATGTATTTTTTCAGCACTTCCATAAGGTCCCGCATATCCAGAGGTTTGGAGATATGGGCATCCATGCCGGCCCGGGTGGTTTTGGCGATATCCTCCGCAAAAGCATTGGCGGTTACGGCAATGATAGGGATTGTTCTGGCATCCGGCCGGTCCATCTGGCGGATGAGCTGGCTGGCTGTACAGCCGTCCATCTGCGGCATCTGCATATCCATAAGGATAGCATCCAGACTTTGGGGCTCCAGGGAGGAGAAAATATCCACTGCTTCCTGGCCGTTCCAGGCCTGCAGTACCTGCGCGCCCTGCATCTTCAGATATTCGGTGGCGATTTCCATGTTGATCATATTGTCTTCTGCCACAAGAATTTTCCGCCCTTCCAGAAACATGGACGGCTCCTCCGAAACCGATGCCGCCGCTTCCTGGATTCCTACGGGAGTATCTGTCATCTGGAGGGGCAGAATTATGGTTACGGTGGTGCCCTTCCCCAGCTGGCTGCTTATATGAATTTCGCCGCTCATCTGCTGTACCAGGCTTTTTACTATCGGCATACCCAGACCGGTGCCGGTGATGCTCACAGGGGCAAACATGGTCTCACGGGCAAAGGGTTCAAAAATATGTTCCAGGAATTCCTCGGACATGCCGATGCCGGTATCCTTTATCACAATTTGATATTTGCCCATGTTTTTCTGGACCGCAGTTCTGGCTACAGATACCGTGATTACTGCCTGGGCCATGCTGTATTTCATGGCATTGGAGATCAGATTGTTCAATACCTGGCTGAGGCGGAACTGATCGCACATAACAGAGTAATCACTGCCGTCAGCGGTAATTTCAAGAGTTTTGCCCTCCTGAGCCGCCTGCTCCCGAAACATGGATACGCAGTCTTCCACGCATTTGTACAAGTCCATGGGCGCATAGTCCAGCTCTGTTTTTTCTCCGTGTTCGATACGGGACATATCCAGAATATCATTGACCAGGGTCAGAAGCTGCTTGCCGGAATGGCGGATCTTTTCAAGATAATCCCGGACTTTATCGGGTATGGAATCCTCTCTGCATGCCAGATCCGCCAGGCCGATAACCGCATTCAGCGGCGTCCGCATATCGTGGGAAACGCTGCTGAAAAAGGAGTTTTTATTTTTTGCCGCCTGCCGGGCTGTGTTAAGCGCGTTTTCCAGAAGGATATAGCGCTGCATATCCCGGTGCTTTTCTGCGTCAATCTCCCGGAAGCACATGATTACCTCATCGGAAGGCAGGGACTGATTGCGGATGATTTTAATACTTACCCATTTAAACGTTCCGCCGAAGGATCTCTGATAGTCTCCGCCGAATTCATGAACCCCCTGAGCTGTCAGCTTGCGGATATTGTCCACGGAAAAGCTCTGCTCAAATTCCTGATACGTTTTCTGATCGACACAGTTTTTCAGAACATCCATCAAATGGCGATAGCTTCCGGTCTTTCCCAGGAGAGGCCGGACATCCTCAGAAGATTTGATGGATTCATAGGTTTCCGACAGGCAGTTGATCCGGTAGATGGCGTAATAAGTATCGCCAAGAACCTGCAGGGTATCATTGGCATGACGGGCTTTCCGGTCGCTGATAGTGGTGCGGATAGTGATGGCAACCACGATAGCCACCAGCACGAAAGCCAGCACGCCGAGAATCACCAGGGTGGAATTATACTGTTCATACAAAATGGCTCCCACAGGCATGGTAATTACCGAATACCATCCGTTATCCGTGATGGCATAATAGACGCCCCGGTTCCGGCCATCCAGTCCGCGGATGGTGGAGGCATAATTGTCCAGTCCGCCGCCGGATACTTCCTGAAACAGCTGCTTTACGTAAACCTGGCTGTCTGAATCGGAAAGATCCAGATGACTGAACATATATAGAAGCGATCCGTTCGGGTCAAAAAGGTAGTAGGAACTTCCTGCGGGAAGATCAGACTGGCTTTTCTTTGAATGAAAGTTTTCCAGAAGGATATCAAAAGCAAGTACGTCTCCATCTGTGTCCAGCTCCCGGGCAAGAGTAATAATCTGCTTACCGGTGACAGCGTCGGTATAGGCATCGGTAAAAATGAAAGATCCATTTGCCGCCAGGGCCTGCTGATACCATTCGGATTCCTCATAATTATAGGAAGCGTCACCTTCCCAGGGGTCAGCGGCTATGATTTGTCCGTTGATGACAGCGTAGGGATCGAAGACACTTGTACCCAGTATCTGGGAAAGATGGGCGGAATAACGGGCCAGCCATCGTTGCAGAAACTCTTCGTCTGCGCCGGCTTCAATCCGTTCGCTGATATTGACGGATCCCAGATCCAGAAACAGTTCATAGACAGCAAGCCGGTCTTCTTCTTCACTGGCATAGCTGTTTGCCAGACGGGTTCCCATATCGTAGGCATTGTACAGCAGTTTGTTTCTGACCAGGAAAATCCCCCAGATGATCAGAAGAAACAGACAGGCCAGTACGGCGATGTTCAGCCGGGCAGATGGGTTGCCGCGGGGTTTGCTGGGGTGGTATGTTCTTTTCATATGTATAATCCGCCTTTCCGTTTGTTTTTTAACTCTTTTTGCGGGATAATATCCCTGAAATATGCCGTTTATCCCGGAATATCAACTGTTAAGTCCAATTTATCACAGACGGTAAGGAATCTCAATTAGAAAATGTTGACTTTTTATGCCGGCCGTGCTATAGTTAGAAAGCGACATGGAAGTAGGTCTTTTTTTTATGCCTAAAAGCGGAAGAATCCTGAAACTTTTCCGGCATCAGAAAGGATCTGTCGCAGACAACGCAAATTAACACAAGTGGAGGTGGAAGTCGTGCGCGTAAAAATCACATTGGCATGCACAGAGTGTAAACAGCGGAATTACAACATGACCAAGGAGAAAAAGAATCATCCGGAGAGACTGGAGACCAAAAAGTATTGTAAGTTCTGTAAGAGACACACGATGCACAAAGAAACCAAATAATCTGTCCGGTAAGAGGTGAAACTATGGCAGAATCTGCAAAGAAAGAGAAGGCTCCAAAGAAGAGCTGGTTCAAGGGGCTTAAGTCCGAGTTCGGCAAAATTATATGGACAGACAGGAAGACTGTTGCAAAACAGACAGCCGCAGTGGTGGCAATCACGGTGTTTCTGGGACTGATTATCGCGATCCTGGACAGTGTGGTTCTGGAGTTCATTAATTTATTGATCAGATAAGGACAAGGGTGATGAGATGGCAGAAGCAAACTGGTATGTAGCCCATACCTATTCGGGTTACGAGAACAAAGTGAAGGCCAACATTGAAAAGACAATTGAAAACAGACACCTGGAGGATCAGATTCTGGAAGTGCGTGTGCCGATGGAAGACGTGGTGGAAGTGAAGAACGGAACCAGAAAACAGGTACAGAGAAAACTGTTTCCCGGTTATGTTCTGCTGAACATGGTGATGAATGACGATACCTGGTACGTGGTAAGAAATACCAGAGGCGTGACAGGTTTTGTCGGGCCGGGATCCAAACCGGTGCCGCTGACAGAGGCGGAGATGCAGGCGCTGAATATTCAGAGCCCCAGCATCGAAGTGGATCTGGAGGAAGGCGACAGCGTGGTTGTCACCGGAGGTGCATGGAAGGATACTGCCGGAGTGATCCAGAGTATCAACCGTCAGAAACAGGTCGTAACTATCAATGTTGAGCTGTTCGGACGCGAGACACCCGTGGAGATCGGTTTCGCAGAAGTAAAGAAGTTGTAAGAAAGCAAAGGAACTGCCCCAGGCAGTTCGTGGGAGGGACATTCCCGCAATTACCACATTATAGGAGGTGCCCAAGATGGCAAAGAAAGTTACAGGTTATATCAAATTACAGATCCCGGCTGGCAAGGCAACACCGGCTCCCCCGGTTGGACCGGCTCTTGGACAGCACGGTGTAAACATCGTTCAGTTTACCAAAGAGTTCAATGCCAGAACTGCAGATAAGGGAGATCTGATCATCCCCGTAGTGATCACCGTATATGCGGACAGAAGTTTCAGCTTTATAACCAAAACACCGCCGGCAGCAGTTTTACTGAAGAAGGCCTGCAACCTGAAATCCGGTTCCGGCGTTCCCAATAAGACCAAGGTAGCTACCATTTCCAAGGACAAAATCAGAGAGATCGCTGAGATGAAGATGCCGGACCTGAACGCAGCCAACGTTGAGGCTGCCATGAGCATGATCGCGGGAACCGCGAGAAGCATGGGTATCGTAGTTGAGGACTGAGCGGAAGCTGACAGACGGAACAAGTAAAGACGGCTGCGCGTCCAAAGCCCTTTAAGGCTGAAGGGAAGCAGCGAAAATCAAGAAGACGTGGGAGGGCAATCCCCGCAATTACCACAGGAGGTTATAGAAAATGAAACACGGTAAAAAATATATGGAGACTGCAAAAGCAGTTGACCGTACAAAACTGTACGATCCGGAAGAGGCAATCGCTTTAGTAAAGAAGACTGCTGTTGCAAAATTCGACGAGACCATCGAGGCTCACATCAGAACAGGCTGTGACGGACGTCACGCAGATCAGCAGATCCGCGGCGCCGTAGTTCTGCCCCACGGAACCGGTAAAAAGGTTCGCGTGCTGGTATTCGCCAAGAACGCCAAGGCTGACGAGGCCGCTGCCGCAGGCGCTGAGTATGTAGGCGCTGAGGAGCTGATCCCGAAGATCCAGAACGAAGGATGGCTGGACTTTGACGTTGTAGTGGCAACCCCGGATATGATGGGTGTTGTTGGACGTCTGGGCCGTATCCTCGGACCGAAGGGCCTGATGCCCAACCCGAAAGCCGGAACAGTAACCATGGACGTAACCAAAGCCGTTCAGGATATCAAAGCCGGTAAGATCGAGTACCGTCTCGACAAGACCAACATCATTCACGTGCCGATCGGAAAAGCTTCTTTCACAGAGGAGCAGTTAGCGGAAAACTTCCAGACGCTGATGGGTGCAATCAACAAAGCAAAACCGTCCACGCTGAAAGGACAGTACCTGAGAAGCGTAACGGTAGCTCCCACCATGGGACCTGGCGTTAAGATTAACCCCACAAAACTTGTGTAATTATAAAAATGGTTCCGGATACTTCGGTTTCCGGAGCCGTTTTTCTTCACAGGAAATTGTTTTTCTGTGAAGGAAACGCTCCGCTAAAATTTTAGAAGAAAATACTTGACAGACGGAAAGAGAACTGCTATTATAATTGAGTATCACGCCGAAGACAGCAGGTGCCGGAAGGCATAAGGCTTGTACGCCTGCCGAGGAAAATACGTTCTTGAAGAAAGAATCAGTTCCTCTTTGCGCGCGCAGAGAGGTTTTTTTCATATTTGGCGGTACACTATCAAATCTATAAGGAGGTGCACCATTCATGGCAAAAGTGGAACTCAAGAAACCGATCGTAGAAGAGATTGCACAGAACATCGATGGAGCAGCAGGCGTTGTGCTGGTAAACTACAGCGGACTGACCGTTGCTCAGGACACACAGCTGCGTAAGGAATTAAGAGAAGCCGGTATTGTATACAAAGTATACAAGAATACGATGATGAATTTTGCATTTAAGGGAACACCCTGTGAAGAACTGTGCAAGCATCTGGAAGGGACCAACGCTCTGGCCATTTCCAAAGAAGATGCCACAGCTCCCGCGAGAATCCTGGCGAAGTTCGCAAAGACCGCTCCGAAGCTGGAGCTGGTTGCCGGTGTCGTTGAAGGCGGCTACTATGATCAGGCTGGTATCAAAGCACTTTCCGAAGTACCTTCCAGAGAGGAACTGCTTGGAAAACTGCTGGGAAGCATCCAGTCCCCCATCGCAAACTTTGCCCGCGTTATCAGCCAGATCGCGGAGTCCAAAGAGGCGTAAGAGCGTATCGGATCCCGCAGCGGGATCGCGAAGCAGCATAGCTGCATGAGAAAAAAACATACAATAATTATTGGAGGTAAAGAAGAATGGCAAAGTTAACTACAGCTGAATTTATCGAAGCTATCAAAGAGTTATCCGTATTAGAGCTGAACGAGCTGGTAAAAGCTTGTGAGGAGGAGTTTGGCGTATCTGCAGCAGCAGGCGTTGTTGTAGCAGCAGCAGGCGGAGCTGCTGAGGCCGCTGAGGAGAAAGACGAGTTTGACGTAGAGCTGACAGATGTTGGACCGAACAAAGTTAAAGTTATCAAAGTTGTTCGTGAGGCAACTGGTCTGGGACTGAAAGAGGCTAAGGCTGTTGTAGACGGCGCTCCGAAGGTTCTGAAAGAGGGCGTATCCAAGGCTGAGGCTGAGGAGCTGAAGACCAAACTGGAGGCAGAGGGAGCAAAAGTTACTCTGAAGTAATTGCTTCGCTGATAATTACGAAACCGGAATCCCCCGTGAGGCTGATAAGATACCAGGCAATCACGGGGGATTTTCTGTGTGAGAAAAGGGAAAAACAACGTTTCGTGACAGTGAAGCCGGAAGGCTGATCTGTTGCGAAAAAATTTTGTTGACAGGGTTGACAATTTGTGCTACAGTAAAAAATGCACTATTATGGCAAGATATGCCTACCGATTGCATACAGGAAAACACAATCAGGCATGAGCGGTAATAAATTATACACAAGGGGTGAAACGGTCTATGGAAAAAAACAGAATACGTCCTATTACATCTGGAAAAAGTGTGCGGATGAGTTACCAGAGACAAAAAGAAGTTTTGGAAATGCCCAACTTGATCGAGGTTCAGAAGGACTCCTATAACTGGTTCCTTGAGGAAGGCCTGAAGGAAGTGTTTGAGGATATTTCTCCCATCACGGACTACAGCGGAAAGTTGAGCCTGGAGTTTGTAGACTTTACTCTGTGCGAAGACGATGTGAAGTATTCCATCGAAGAGTGCAAAGAGCGGGACGCCACTTACGCAGCTCCGCTGAAAGTCAGAGTAAGGCTCTATAATAAGGAAAATGATGAGATCAAGGAACATGAGATCTTCATGGGTGACCTGCCTCTGATGACAGAGACCGGAACCTTTGTGATCAACGGCGCAGAACGTGTAATTGTCAGCCAGCTGGTACGTTCCCCCGGTATCTACTATGCCATCGCTCATGATAAAGTGGGTAAGAGACTGTTTTCCTCCACCGTTATCCCCAACCGGGGCGCATGGCTGGAGTATGAGACGGACTCCAACGATGTGTTCTATGTGCGTGTGGACCGGACCAGAAAGGTGCCGATCACGGTGCTGATCCGTGCGCTGGGCCGCGGAACCAACGCGGAGATTCTGGAACTGTTCGGCGATGAGCCGAAGATCCAGGCCAGTTTCACAAAGGATACCGCTACCTCCTATGAGGAGGGCCTTCTGGAACTGTACAAGAAGATCCGCCCGGGCGAGCCGCTGGCGGTGGAAAGCGCCAGAAGTCTGATCAACAGCATGTTCTTTGATCCGAAACGCTATGATCTGGCAAAGGTAGGCCGTTATAAATTTAATAAGAAGCTTCTCCTGAGAAACCGTATCGCCGGACAGGTGCTGGCGGAGGATGTGGTGGATGTCACCACCGGAGAGATTCTGGCGGAAGCCGGAACGGAAATGACGAAAGAGCTGGCCGATCAGATTCAGAACGCGGCAGTTCCCAGCGTCATGATCCAGACGGAGGAGCGCAACATCAAGGTTCTGTCCAACATGATGGTGGATCTGAGAGCCTATGTGGACTGCAATCCCAGAGATCTGGGAATCACGGAGCTGGTATACTATCCGGTGCTGGCTCAGCTGATGGAAGAAAACGAGGACGAGGAAGAGCTGAAGGAAGCGATCCGCCGCAGTGTGCATGACCTGATTCCCAAGCACATTACGGAGGATGATATTTTCGCGTCCATTAACTATAATATTCATCTGGAGTATGGTCTGGGCAACGATGACGACATCGATCACCTGGGCAACCGCCGGATCCGCGCAGTGGGCGAGCTGCTGCAGAATCAGTACCGGATCGGTATGTCCAGACTGGAGCGTGTGGTTCGTGAGCGTATGACCACCCAGGACGCGGAGGGTATCTCTCCCCAGTCTCTGATCAATATCAAACCGGTGACCGCGGCGGTGAAGGAATTCTTTGGATCCTCCCAGCTGTCCCAGTTTATGGATCAGAACAACCCGCTGGGTGAGCTGACCCACAAGAGACGTCTGTCCGCTCTGGGACCGGGCGGTCTGTCCAGAGACCGGGCAGGTTTCGAGGTGCGAGACGTACATTATTCTCATTATGGAAGAATGTGCCCCATTGAGACCCCCGAGGGTCCCAACATCGGTCTGATCAACTCCCTGGCATCTTATGCCCGGATCAACGAGTACGGTTTTGTGGAGGCTCCTTACCGCAAGATCGACAAGTCCGATCCGAAGAACCCCAGGGTAACGGACGAGGTTGTCTACATGGCGGCCGATGAGGAAGATAATTACCATGTGGCGCAGGCCAACGAGCCGCTGGATGAGGAAGGTCACTTCATCCGCAAGAACGTATCCGGCCGTTACCGCGAGGAGACGCAGGAGTACGAGCGCCAGATGTTCGATTTCATGGATGTATCCCCGAAGATGGTATTCTCTGTGGCTACAGCCCTGATTCCGTTCCTTCAGAACGACGACGCTAACCGTGCGCTGATGGGATCCAACATGCAGCGTCAGGCGGTGCCGCTGATGATTACCGAGGCTCCCGTGGTGGGAACCGGAATGGAAGCAAAAACCGCAGTGGACTCCGGTGTGTGCGTGATCGCCAAAAACAGCGGTGTGGTGACAAAATCCACCTCCCGCGAAATCACCATCAAAAATGACCAGGGAACCGTGGATGTGTACCATCTGACCAAGTTCCTGCGCAGCAACCAGAGCAACTGCTACAACCAGAAACCCATTGTGAACAAGGGTGAGCGGGTGGAAGCCGGCGATGTAATTGCCGACGGTCCCTCCACATATATGGGCGAGCTGGCTCTTGGAAAGAATCCGCTGATCGGATTCATGACCTGGGAAGGTTATAACTACGAGGATGCCGTTCTGCTCAGCGAGCGTCTGGTGCAGGAGGATGTGTATACCTCGATTCATATTGAAGAGTATGAGGCGGAAGCCAGAGATACCAAGCTGGGACCGGAGGAGATTACCAAGGACGTTCCCGGCGTAGGCGACGATGCCCTGAAGGATCTGGATGAGAGAGGTATTATCCGGATCGGCGCGGAGGTTCGCGCAGGAGATATCCTGGTTGGTAAGGTAACTCCCAAGGGAGAGACGGAGCTGACAGCAGAAGAGCGCTTGCTGAGAGCAATCTTCGGCGAGAAGGCCAGAGAGGTGAGAGATACCTCCCTGAAGGTGCCCCACGGCGAGTACGGAATCGTTGTGGACGCCAAAGTGTTTACCAGAGAGAACGGCGATGAGCTGTCTCCGGGCGTGAATGAGGCAGTCCGGATCTACATTGCCCAGAAGAGAAAGATCTCTGTGGGTGACAAGATGGCCGGACGTCACGGAAACAAGGGTGTTGTTTCCCGTGTGCTTCCCGTGGAGGATATGCCTTTCCTGCCCAACGGCCGTCCGCTGGATATCGTGCTGAACCCTCTGGGCGTGCCTTCCCGTATGAACATCGGACAGGTTCTGGAGATCCATCTGAGTCTGGCAGCCAAGGCGCTGGGCTTCAATATTGCCACGCCGGTATTTGACGGCGCCAACGAGAATGATATTCAGGATACCCTGGAGCTGGCCAACGATTATGTGAATACAGAAGATTTTGAAGAGTTCCGCGCGAAATATCAGGATGTTCTGGATCCGGAAGTTATGCAGTATCTGGATGAAAACAGGGATCACAGAGCCCTGTGGAAGGGTGTTCCCATTTCCAGAGACGGTAAGGTGCGGCTGAGAGACGGACGTACCGGAGAGTTCTTTGACAGTCCGGTAACGATCGGTCACATGCACTATCTGAAGCTGCATCATTTGGTTGACGATAAGATTCATGCGCGTTCCACAGGCCCGTATTCTCTGGTTACGCAGCAGCCTCTGGGAGGAAAAGCCCAGTTCGGCGGACAGCGTTTCGGAGAGATGGAGGTATGGGCGCTGGAGGCCTACGGCGCATCCTATACACTGCAGGAGATCCTGACGGTGAAATCTGACGATGTGGTGGGACGTGTGAAAACGTACGAAGCCATCATCAAGGGAGACAATATTCCTGAGCCCGGTATTCCGGAGTCCTTCAAGGTACTGCTGAAAGAGCTGCAGTCTCTGGGCCTGGATGTACGGGTGCTGAAGGACGACGATACGGAAGTTGAGATTATGGAAAATGTGGACTACGGCGATACCAGCCTGCGTTCCATCATCGAGGGTGACCGTCATTACAGAAATGACGAGAATGAATCCTTCGGTGAGTATGGCTTCAGCAAGCAGGAGTTCGAGGACGGAGAACTGGTGGACGTGGAAGACGACGGAGTGGATGAAGCAGCCGACGACGATTCGCTGGATATCTGATCCGTGACTGCAGCCGGCATGTCCGTGACGGGCGGCAGATGCCCCGGCGTCTGAGCCTGGCGGGCGCTGCCTGCCGCAAGATCCGCCAAGATGCTATAATCTGAGAAAGGAGCAACCAAATGGCTGAAACAACCAATAAAGAAGTATATCAACCGATGACATTCGATGCGATTAAGATTGGTCTGGCCTCTCCGGAGAAGATTCGCGAGTGGTCTCACGGTGAGGTGAAGAAGCCGGAAACCATCAACTACAGAACGCTGAAGCCGGAAAAGGACGGTCTGTTCTGTGAGCGGATTTTCGGGCCCAGCAAGGACTGGGAATGCCATTGCGGTAAATATAAAAAGATCCGTTACAAAGGTGTAATCTGTGACCGCTGCGGCGTTGAGGTAACAAAATCCAGCGTCCGCAGAGAGCGTATGGGACATATTGAGCTGGCGGCTCCTGTTTCCCATATCTGGTATTTCAAAGGAATTCCCTCCCGGATGGGTCTGATTCTTGATCTGTCCCCCAGAACGCTGGAAAAAGTTCTCTACTTTGCCAGCTATATTGTACTGGATCCCGCCGACAGCGGCCTGCAGCTGAAACAGGTGCTGACGGAAAAGGAGTACCAGGACGCCAGAGAACAGTATGGAGAAGGCTTCCGTGTGGGTATGGGCGCCGAGTCCATCAAGGAACTGCTGGAGGCCATTGACCTGGAGAAGGAGTCTGCGGAGCTGAAAGCTGAATTGAAGGATTCCACCGGTCAGAAGCGTGCCCGCATCATCAAACGTCTGGAGGTTGTGGAGGCTTTCCGTGAGTCCGGAAATCGTCCGGAGTGGATGATCATGGATGTGATTCCGGTGATTCCGCCGGATCTGCGTCCCATGGTACAGCTGGACGGCGGCCGTTTCGCCACCTCTGACCTGAATGACCTGTACAGAAGAATTATCAACAGAAATAACCGTCTGAAGAGACTGCTGGAGCTGGGCGCTCCGGACATCATTGTCCGTAACGAGAAACGTATGCTCCAGGAGGCTGTGGACGCCCTCATCGACAACGGCCGCCGCGGCCGTCCGGTGACCGGCCCCGGAAACCGTGCCCTGAAGTCTCTTTCCGATATGCTGAAAGGAAAATCCGGCCGTTTCCGTCAGAACCTGTTGGGAAAACGTGTGGATTATTCCGGACGTTCCGTTATCGTTGTGGGACCGGAGCTGAAGATTTATCAGTGCGGCCTTCCCAAAGAAATGGCCATCGAGCTGTTCAAGCCTTTCGTTATGAAGGAGCTGGTGGCGAACGGAACCGCCCATAACATCAAGAACGCCAAGAAAATGGTGGAAAAGCTGCAGCCCGAGGTTTGGGATGTGCTGGAGGAGGTAATCAAAGAGCATCCGGTTATGCTGAACCGTGCTCCTACCCTGCATCGTCTGGGTATCCAGGCCTTCGAGCCGATCCTGGTGGAAGGTAAAGCTATCAAGCTGCATCCGCTGGTTTGTACCGCGTTCAACGCGGACTTCGACGGTGACCAGATGGCTGTGCATCTGCCCCTGTCTGTGGAAGCGCAGGCAGAGTGCCGGTTCCTGCTGCTGTCCCCCAACAACCTGCTGAAACCCTCCGATGGAGGCCCGGTGGCAGTTCCCTCTCAGGATATGGTGCTGGGAATCTACTACCTGACCCAGGAGAGACCCGGAAGCAAGGGAGAGGGATCCTGGTTCAAGAACCTGAACGAGGCGATTCTTGCCTACGAAAACGGCTATATTACACTGCAGACCCGGATTCATGTGCGCTGTAGCAAAACCATGCCGGATGGAAATGTGCTGTCGGCAAATGTGGAGTCCACCCTGGGCCGGTTCCTGTTCAACGAGATCCTGCCGCAGGATCTGGGATTTGTTGACAGAACCCAGGAAGGAAACGAGCTGGTGCTGGAAGTGGATTTCCACGTAGGAAAGAAACAGCTGAAAAAGATCCTGGAAAAAGTAATCAATACCCACGGAGCCACCAAAACCGCCGAGGTGCTGGATGACATCAAATCCATGGGTTACAAATATTCCACAAGAGCGGCCATGACCGTATCCATTTCCGATATGACCGTGCCGCCGCAGAAACCTGAGATGATTCAGAACGCCCAGGATACGGTGGACCGGATCACCCGCAACTTCAAGCGTGGTCTGATCACCGAGGAGGAGCGTTACAAAGAGGTTGTGGAAACCTGGAAGCAGACCGATGACGCGCTGACGAAAGCCCTGCTGGACGGACTGGACGCCTACAACAACATCTTCATGATGGCCGATTCCGGTGCCCGTGGTTCCGACAAGCAGATCAAACAGCTGGCCGGTATGCGCGGTCTGATGGCAGATACCACCGGACATACCATCGAGCTGCCCATCAAGTCCAACTTCCGTGAAGGTCTGGACGTACTGGAGTACTTCATGTCTGCTCACGGAGCCCGTAAAGGACTTTCCGATACGGCTCTGCGTACCGCGGATTCCGGTTACCTGACGAGACGTCTGGTAGACGTATCTCAGGATCTGATTGTCCGTGAAGTGGATTGCTGCGAAGGAAAAGACGAGATCCCCGGCATGTATGTGGAAGCATTCGCCGATGGAAAAGAAGAGATCGAGAGCCTTCAGGAGCGTATCACCGGCCGTTTCTCCTGCGAAACCATCAAGGATAAGGACGGCAATGTGATCGTGAAGGCCAATCATATGATCACACCGAAGCGGGCGGCCCGCGTCATGAGCGAAGGCGTGGATGAGAACGGAAAGCCCTATAAGAAGATTAAGATCCGTACCATCTTAAGCTGCCGCTGCAAGATCGGTGTCTGCGCCAAGTGCTACGGCGCCAACATGGCCACCGGAGAGCCGGTGCAGGTGGGAGAGTCGGTTGGTATCATCGCGGCTCAGTCCATCGGAGAACCCGGTACACAGCTGACCATGCGTACCTTCCATACCGGCGGTGTGGCCGGCGGCGATATCACACAGGGTCTTCCCCGTGTGGAGGAGCTGTTTGAGGCCAGAAAACCCAAGGGACTTGCCATTATCACTGAGATCAAGGGACAGGTTGCCATCAAGGATACCAAGAAAAAACGTGAGATTATCGTTACCGATAACGAGACGGGAGAATCCAAGACGTATCTGATTCCCTATGGTTCCAGAATCAGAGTACAGGACGGACAGATTCTTGAGGCCGGCGACGCGCTGACCGAAGGTTCTGTGAATCCGCATGATATTCTGAAGATCAAGGGCGTCCGCGCCGCTCAGGATTACATGCTCCGCGAAGTTCAGCGTGTATACCGTCTGCAGGGTGTGGAGATCAACGATAAGCATATCGAGGTGATCGTTCGCCAGATGCTGAAGAAGATCCGTGTGGAGAACAACGGAGACAGCAGCTTCCTGCCGGGAACCCTGGTGAATGTGCTGGAGTTCGAGGAAGTGAACGAGCAGCTGGAGAAAGAAGGAAAAGAGCCTGCGGAAGGAAAACAGGTGATGCTGGGTATCACCAAGGCTTCTCTGGCAACCGATTCCTTCCTGTCGGCAGCATCCTTCCAGGAGACCACCAAGGTGCTGACGGAAGCAGCCATCAAGGGTAAGGTTGACCGTCTGATCGGTCTGAAGGAGAACGTGCTGATCGGTAAACTGATTCCTGCCGGAACCGGCATGAAACAGTACCGGAACGTACATCTGTCCACAGACGGCATGGTTCCGGAAGTGGAAGAGGATCTGGAGGACGAGGAAGAGCTGCTGGAGCCCATGGAGAATGTGGAGAGCCCCGACAATGAGGAAGCGCTTCTGGAGGAGATCCCCATGGAGGAAACCGGTGATCTGGAAGAGGAACTGGTGCTGACCACAGAAGAAGAATAAGAGAGGGAAACTTTCGGCACAGGACGCCGGAGAGAACTCTATATAATAAGTAAGAACAGAGGAGAAAACTGTACAGCCGGTTTCTCCTCTGTTCTTTTGTGCGGAAAGCCCAAAGCGCGGCAGCAGTTTCACCGTGACAGTGAAGCCGGATGGCTGAACTGTTACGTTTCACCGCGATTTTACAAAAACCTGCTTGACTTTTTGGTTTTCGGAGGATATAATACAAAAGCGTGCATGAAACGCAGTTATTTTTGTGCGCAAAGATTCAGCAATTAATAGCAGTCACAGATTCTTGAAAGGGAATACATTACAGGAGGTGAAATGGAATGCCAACATTTAATCAGTTAGTGAGAAAAGGACGTCAGACTTCTGTAAAGAAATCTACCGCTCCGGCTCTGCAGAGAAACTTCAATTCTCTGAAAAAGAAATCTACCGAGATGTCCTCCCCGCAGAAGAGAGGCGTGTGTACCGCAGTAAAGACCGCTACACCGAAAAAGCCGAACTCCGCTCTGCGTAAGATCGCCAGAGTGCGTCTGTCCAACGGAATCGAGGTAACAAGCTACATTCCGGGAGAGGGACACAACCTTCAGGAGCACAGCGTTGTGCTGATCCGCGGTGGTCGTGTTAAGGACCTTCCTGGTACCAGATACCACATCATCAGAGGTACGCTGGATACCGCAGGTGTTGCTAACAGAAAACAGGCTCGTTCCAAATACGGAGCTAAGAGACCGAAAAAATAATCGCAAATATTTAATCAGTATCACAAAACTATGTACGGTATTCCATTATACCCTGATGACTGCGGGTTTAAATAGAGGAATTTACCAGTGCGAACACATAGGGACATACCGGTAACTGCCCGGATGTCATGTGAGTACCTGTGAGATAATCTATTGATTAAGGAGGGAAGTAACGTGCCACGTAAAGGACATACCCAGAAGAGAGACGTTTTGGCAGATCCGTTATACAACAACAAAGTGGTGACCAAACTTATCAACAACGTTATGCTGGATGGTAAGAGAGGTATTGCCCAGAAGATCGTATACGGCGCATTTGCCAAAGTTGAAGAAAAATCCGGAAAAGCTGCTGTTGAGGCTTTCGAGGATGCTATGAACAACATTATGCCGGTTCTGGAGGTAAAAGCCAGAAGAATCGGTGGAGCTACCTATCAGGTACCCATCGAGGTAAGACCGGAGAGACGCCAGGCTCTGGCTCTTCGCTGGCTGGTGATGTTCTCCCGTAAAAGAGGAGAAAAAACCATGGAAGACAGACTGGCTAATGAGATTCTGGACGCCATGAACAACACAGGAGCATCTGTGAAGAGGAAAGAAGACATGCATAAGATGGCAGAGGCTAATAAGGCATTTGCTCATTATCGCTTCTAATTTTGAAGGAGGAAATCCAAGTGGCTGGAAGAGAATATCCATTAGAGAGAACCAGAAATATTGGTATTATGGCGCATATCGATGCTGGTAAGACTACGCTGACTGAGCGTATTCTGTACTACACCGGTGTAAACTATAAGATTGGTGATACTCATGAAGGAACTGCAACCATGGACTGGATGGAGCAGGAACAGGAAAGAGGTATCACGATCACTTCTGCGGCTACCACCTGTCACTGGACTCTGCAGGAAAACTGCAAGGCAAAACCGGGTGCGCTGGAGCACAGAATCAATATCATTGATACTCCGGGCCACGTAGACTTTACCGTTGAGGTAGAGCGTTCTCTGCGTGTACTGGACGGCGCTGTCGGCGTATTCTGCGCAAAAGGCGGTGTAGAGCCCCAGTCCGAGAACGTATGGCGTCAGGCAGACACCTATAACGTTCCCCGTATGGCATTCATCAACAAGATGGATATCCTGGGAGCAGATTTCTACAATGCCGTAGATCAGATCAAGACGAGATTAGGAAAGAACGCAATTTGTCTTCAGCTGCCCATCGGCAAGGAAGACGAGTTCAAGGGAATCATCGACCTGTTTGAGATGAAAGCCTACATCTATAATGATGACAAGGGAGAGGACATCTCCATCGTTGATATTCCTGATGACATGAAAGACGATGCTGAGCTGTACCATACAGAGCTGGTTGAGAAGATCTGTGAGCTGGATGACGACCTGATGATGGAGTATCTGGAAGGTGAAGAACCCAGCGTGGAAGCAATGAAGGCAGTTCTGAGAAAGGCTACCTGTGAGTGCGCTGCGGTTCCCGTTTGCTGCGGTTCCGCGTACAGAAACAAGGGTGTTCAGAAGCTGCTGGATGCGATCCTTGAGTACATGCCGGCGCCCACCGATATCCCGCCCATCGAGGGAACGGATATGGATGGAAATGAGATCGTGAGACATTCCTCTGATGAGGAGCCGTTCTCCGCTCTGGTGTTCAAGATTATGACAGACCCCTTCGTTGGTAAACTGGCATATTTCCGTGTATATTCCGGTACCATGAATTCCGGTTCCTACGTTCTGAATGCTACCAAGGGCAAGAAAGAGCGTGTGGGACGTATCCTGCAGATGCACGCAAATAAGCGTATGGAGCTGGATAAGGTATATTCCGGAGATATCGCCGCTGCCATCGGATTTAAGTTCAGTACTACAGGTGATACCATCTGTGATGAGCAGCATCCGGTAATCCTGGAGTCCATGGAGTTCCCGGAGCCGGTTATTGAGCTGGCTATCGAGCCCAAGACGAAAGCAGGACAGGGCAAGCTGGGCGAGTCTCTTGCCAAACTGGCAGAGGAGGATCCCACCTTCCGTGCGCATACCAATCCGGAGACCGGACAGACCATCATCGCCGGTATGGGTGAGCTGCATCTGGAAATCATCGTTGACCGTCTGCTCCGTGAGTTCAAGGTGGAGGCCAACGTAGGTGCGCCTCAGGTTGCCTACAAAGAGACCATCACCAAAGCTGTGGATGTTGAGCATAAATATGCAAAACAGTCCGGTGGTCGTGGACAGTACGGACACGTTAAAGTAAAATTCGAGCCCATGGATGCAAACGCGGAAGAGACCTACAAGTTCGAGTCTACGGTTGTGGGTGGTGCGATTCCGAAGGAGTACATCCCCGCAGTCGGCGAAGGTATCGAGGATGCCATGAAGTCCGGTATTCTGGGCGGTTTCCCGGTAGTAGGTGTTCATGCGAATGTATACGACGGTTCCTACCATGAGGTAGACTCCTCCGAGATGGCATTCCACATCGCAGGATCCATGGCATTCAAGGATGCCATGCAGAAAGCAGCTCCGGTACTGCTGGAGCCCATCATGAGAGTGGAAGTGACAACTCCGGAAGACTACATGGGAGACGTTATCGGTGATATCAACTCCCGTCGTGGAAGAATCGAGGGTATGGAGGATATCGGAGGCGGAAAGATGATCCGCGGTTATGTGCCTCTGGCTGAGATGTTCGGATACGCTACAGACCTGCGTTCCAGAACTCAGGGCCGTGGTAACTACTCCATGTTCTTCGACAGATACGAGCCTGTTCCCAAGTCTGTACAGGAAAAGGTTCTGTCTTCCAAGAGCAAATAATAAGCTCCTGGTATAGGAAAAATACAGGCAATTCTTTAAAAGAAACGCCAAATATCGCTTGCAAATATCCCTGATTTGCAATATAATCATGGGTAGCAGGTTTATAAAAGCAATTAAAATTTGCCCCCATGGGCTAAAGTTTTAAGGAGGACATTTATAATGGCTAAAGCTAAATTCGAAAGAACCAAACCGCATTGCAACATTGGTACCATCGGACACGTAGACCATGGTAAAACCACTCTGACTGCAGCTATCACCAAAACTCTGCATGACAGACTGGGAACCGGAGAGGCTGTAGCATTCGAGAATATCGATAAAGCTCCGGAAGAGAGAGAGCGTGGAATCACCATCTCCACCGCACACGTTGAGTATGAGACTGAGAAACGTCACTACGCACACGTTGACTGCCCCGGACATGCCGACTACGTTAAGAACATGATCACCGGTGCTGCTCAGATGGACGGCGCTATCCTGGTAGTTGCTGCTACCGATGGTGTTATGGCTCAGACAAAAGAGCACATCCTGCTGTCCCGTCAGGTAGGCGTTCCCTACATCGTTGTATTCATGAACAAATGTGACATGGTAGACGATGAGGAGCTGCTTGAGCTGGTAGACATGGAGATCCGTGAGCTGCTGAACGAGTACGAGTTCCCGGGAGATGACACTCCGATCATCCAGGGTTCCGCTCTGAAAGCTCTGGAAGACACCAGCAGCGAGTGGGGAGACAAGATCCTTGAGCTGATGGATGCGGTAGACAGCTACATTCCGGATCCCGAGCGTGACAAAGACAAACCGTTCCTGATGCCTGTAGAGGATGTATTCACCATCACCGGTCGTGGTACCGTTGCTACCGGTAGAGTAGAGCGTGGTGTTCTGCACCTGAACGACGAGGTTGAGATCCTGGGCGTTAAGGAAGAGAAGAAGAAAACTGTTGTAACTGGTATCGAGATGTTCCGTAAGCTGCTGGATGAGGCACAGGCTGGTGATAACATCGGTGCTCTGCTGCGTGGTATCCAGAGAACTGAGATCGTTCGTGGTCAGGTTCTGGCAAAACCCGGAAGCGTTACCTGCCATAAGAAATTTACTGCTCAGGTTTACGTTCTGACCAAAGACGAGGGTGGACGTCATACTCCGTTCTTCAACAACTACCGTCCGCAGTTCTACTTCAGAACAACAGACGTAACAGGTGTTATCTCTCTGCCGGAAGGAACTGAGATGTGCATGCCTGGTGACAACGTAGAGATGACCATCGAGCTGATCCATCCCATCGCTATGGAGCAGGGTCTTACCTTCGCTATCCGTGA
>HHCFR02800__coassemble_1421_pt1 | contig 21884 bp, 18 predicted proteins | sample HHCFR02800__metabat2_high_PE_078 | metagenome-assembled genome bin HHCFR02800
AGTAGTAAGAGACAAAAGTCTATTGCAGGAATGGAGATTTTGGGACCCTTGCCGTAGGAAATAGTAAAACTTACTTTCCTCATGACTGTGGCAGCGGGCAGACGTTCCTCCGAAGCCCAGATTCCCGGATTCCACTTCCCTGCTTCTGTGTATAGAATGAGAAAGGCCGGGAACACTATGGAAAAAGCCGTAAAGGCGCCGGATTTGACAGAATCCCTTTATGGCCATCCGGCCAACATTCAAGGAAACCCTAAAGGGTCCCTTTATGGCCATTCGGCCAACAGCGAAGGAAAGGAGATTGGAAATGCTTGGAACGTATCGGGTGCGCACCGACCTTGCCGTGGAGAGCAGGGAAAAATTTGAAAAAGACAATGTGGAGATCGAGGGGGTAGTGATTCACGAGTCTTACCAGGAAAGCAAAGATCTGAAGACCACGGTGGTGAAAATCGAGACGGAGGAAGGGGCCAGGACCATGGAGAAACCCTGCGGCACTTATATCACCATGGAAGCGCCCAATCTGGTGGTGCCTGACGAGGATTATCACCGGGAGATTTCCGTGGAGCTGGCTGATCATCTGCGGAAGCTTCTGAGGCTTGACCGGGAGAAATCCATTCTGGTGGTGGGGCTGGGAAACCGGGAGATTACCCCGGATGCCCTGGGACCGCGGGTCATACAGAACCTGAAAATCACCCGCCATATTGTGAAGGAATACGGTTCCTCTGGTATGGGCGAGGAAAGAGTGCACATGGTCAGCAGTCTGGTGCCCGGGGTGATGGCCCAGACGGGAATGGAGACCACCGAGATTGTCCGGGGAGTGGTGGAGGAAACCAGGCCGGATGTGGTGATTGCCATTGACGCGCTGGCTGCCCGCAGCACCCGAAGGCTCAACTGCACCATTCAGCTGACGGATACGGGAATCAGTCCCGGCTCCGGTGTTTTCAATTTCCGGAATGGTCTCAATGAAGAGTCTCTGGGCGTGCCTGTGATCGGGCTGGGCGTTCCCACAGTGGTGGATGCGGCCACCATCGTCCATGATGCCATTGCGGAAGTTCTGGAAAATCTGGAGGAATCGGAGCTGGAGGAATTTCTGGGGGAAGTGGTGACGCCCCGGTTGCACAGTATGTTCGTGACACCCAAGGATGTGGATGAAACCCTGAAGCTTCTCAGCTTTACCATTTCGGAGGCCATCAATATGGCTCTGGAAGGGGGAGCGGCCCGGAAAGCATAAAAGGACGGGGCATCTCATATACTCTTATATCAGGCGTGGGACGACTTTGGCCTCCGTGGGGTAACCTGACCGGGCGGTTAGGCGGCGGTCTGCGGAGCGGGCGGAATGGTTTGCCGTATGGCGGCGGGGCACGGAGCGGACGGAACGGGTTGCCGTATGGCGGAGACAAAGAAGGGACATCCCTGTGAAGGAGAGGGTGCTTATGGGGAAGATGGACAGAATTATCCGGGCAGTACTCTGGGCGGCGGCGGTCTGCCTGGCGGGGTATCTGGCCGGCAGAGGGTATATGGCGCTTCGGGATCATCCCTCCAGTCAGGCCCAAAAACTGATGGAGCAGGCGTATCAGGCGGTGGGAGAAGCGGCGCTGGGCACTTACCTGCCGGGCTGCCAGTATCAGGAGGGTGACAAGGATCAGCTGATGCTGGCAGGGATATGGGAAAATGTGGAGGAGCATTTTCCCCTTTTTACATATCTGAAGGAACAGGAGCCGGTGGAAACGGTGGTGGAAGACGAGAGTACCCGGCATGACATTATCGCGAAAAACGGCGATACCATCACGGACAGGATTCTGGCGGAAAATCAGGGACAGGCGGTGGAAGCGGAAAATCAGGCTGCCAGAGAGGACACATCGGGCACTTCCACAGGAGAGGAAACCGGGGAAGAAGGGGGAGAAGTGGACAACAGCGGGAAAACCACAGAGGGGGAGGAAACTGCGGAAACCCAGACGGCAGACGCTTCCGGTCAGCCGGCGGCCTCCGGCACAGAGACCGGGACAGACCAGAACGCTGCCGGCCAGGAAGGGACGGGAACGCAGACAGATCAGGAAAATGGCGCCAAAACAGAGGGACAGACATCGGCGGACGGCAGCGAGATGCCGGCCTGGACCACGGCGGTGGAGACATCACCGGTGAAGGATTTGTCCATGGAACAGCTCAGTGACTTCAATTATCTGCTGAATAATTTCTTCGTGGTGGATCCCAATACCACCATTGACAGCAGCCAGATGAACGCCAGCCAGCTTCTCAATGACGATCTGAAAATCACAGGGGACAGTGGAAGCCCCCAGATTCTTATTTATCATACCCATTCCCAGGAGGGATTCGCGGATTCGGTGGAGGGGGATGAAAACACCAGCGTCATCGGGGTGGGAAATTACCTGGAATCCATTCTGCGGGATGTCTTCGGCTACAATGTGATTCATCTGAAAAATACCTTCGACGTGGTGGATGGCCAGATCGACCGCAGCGCGGCCTACAATTATGCCCAGCCGGTGGTGCAGCAGGTGCTGGATGAAAATCCGTCCATTGAGGTGGTGATCGATCTGCACCGGGACGGCGTTCCGGATGATACCCGGCTGGTGACGGAGATCAACGGCAAGCCCACCGCCCAGGTGATGTATTTTAACGGGCTCAGCTATACGGTAAACAACGGGGCGCTGGATTCTCTGCCGAACCCGTATATTACCGATAATCTGGCATTTTCCTTTCAGCTCTCCTATATGGCGGCCAGATATTATCCGCAGTTTACCAGATGTATTTATCTGAAAGGATACCGGTATAACCTGCATATGCGGCCCCGGTCGATCCTGCTGGAGGTGGGAGCCCAGACCAATACGGTGCAGGAGGCGATGAATGCCATGGAGCCGTTCAGCGTGATTTTGAATAAAGTATTAAAAGGAGAATGACAAATCCGGCCAAACTGTGTTACAATGAGCGTTAACGGGAAAAATGCTGAAAATACACTATAGAATTGTCAGGAGGAACGAAAGTGGCAGTTATCGACCAGAGCAAGATTCGTAATTTCTGTATTATCGCACATATCGATCATGGAAAGTCCACGCTGGCGGACCGGATCATTGAGAAGACCGGGCTTTTGACGGAGCGGGAGATGCAGTCTCAGGTGCTGGACAACATGGATCTGGAGCGGGAGAGGGGCATCACCATCAAGGCCCAGGCGGTGCGTACCATCTACAAGGCGAAGGACGGGGAGGAGTATATTTTCAACCTGATCGACACCCCGGGCCATGTGGACTTTAATTATGAAGTTTCCCGGAGCCTGGCGGCCTGCGACGGGGCCATCCTGGTGGTGGACGCCGCGCAGGGTATCGAGGCGCAGACTTTGGCCAACGTGTATCTGGCGCTGGACCATGATCTGGATGTATTTCCGGTGATTAACAAGATTGACCTTCCCAGCGCGGAGCCGGAGCGGGTAATCAGCGAAATCGAGGATGTGATCGGCATTGAGGCGGAGGACGCCCCCAGGATTTCCGCGAAGATGGGGCTTGGCATCGACGAGGTGCTGGAGCAGATCGTGGAGAAAATTCCGGCGCCCCAGGGAGATCCAGAGGCGCCGCTTAAGGCGCTGATTTTCGATTCGGTATACGATTCCTATAAAGGCGTGATTGTGTTTTGCCGGATCAAGGAGGGAACCATCCGCAAGGGAACCCAGGTGCGGATGATGGCCACCGGCGCAGTGGCGGACGTGGTGGAAGTGGGATACTTCGGCGCGGGGCAGTTTATCCCCTGCGAGGAGCTTCCTGCCGGTATGGTGGGTTACTTTACCGCCAGCATCAAGAACGTGAAGGATACCCGGGTGGGCGACACGGTGACGGACAACCGGCGGCCCTGCGACAGCCCGCTTCCCGGCTACAAAAAAGTAAATCCCATGGTTTACTGCGGCGTGTACCCGGCGGACGGGGCGAAGTACGGGGATCTGCGGGATGCCCTGGAGAAGCTGCAGCTGAATGACGCTTCCCTGTTCTATGAGCCGGAGACCTCGGCGGCGCTGGGATTTGGATTCCGGTGCGGATTTCTGGGGCTTCTGCACCTGGAGATCATTCAGGAGCGTCTGGAGAGAGAGTACAACCTGGATCTGGTGACCACGGCCCCCGGCGTTATTTACAAGGTCCATAAGACCAACGGGGAAGTGATGGATCTGACCAACCCCTCCAACCTGCCGGATCCTTCGGAGATCGAGTACATGGAGGAGCCCATGGTGAAGGCGGAGATCATGGTGACCACCGAGTTTATCGGCCCCATCATGGATCTGTGCCAGGAGCGCAGAGGCCAGTACCAGGGGATGGAGTACATGGAAACCACCCGCGCGCTGCTGACCTATCATCTGCCGCTGAACGAGATTATCTACGATTTCTTCGACGCCCTCAAGTCCCGGTCCAGAGGCTACGCCTCCTTTGACTACGAGATGCTGGGCTATGAGCGGAGCAATCTGGTGAAGCTGGATATCCTTGTAAATAAGGAAGAGGTGGATGCCCTGTCCTTTATCGTATTCGCGGATTCGGCTTACGAGCGGGGACGGAAGATGTGCGAGAAGCTGAAGGAGGAGATTCCGCGTCAGCTGTTCGAGATCCCCATCCAGGCGGCCGTGGGCGGAAAGATCATCGCCAGGGAGACGGTGCGGGCCATGAGAAAAGACGTGCTGGCCAAGTGCTACGGCGGCGATATCTCCAGAAAGAAGAAACTTCTGGAGAAACAGAAGGAAGGTAAGAAGCGGATGCGCCAGGTGGGAAATGTGGAGATCCCGCAGAAGGCGTTTATGAGTGTGCTGAAGCTGGATGAAGACTGATTTTTGCCGCACCGCTTTGGGGAAAAGGTTTCCGTACCTTCTGACGGCAGATGGGTGTTGAACGGGAAATGAATTTTCACGGAGGACGGATGATATGAGAAAAGAGATTGACGTTAACAATTGGAGCAGAAAGCAGCATTTTGCATATTACTCAAAGATATCGACACCCCATTACTGTGTTGCTTTTAACATTGACATCACAAATTTGTTGCGTTTTACAAGGGAGCATCATATTTCATTCTATTATTCCCTGATTTATCTGTGTACGCAGTCGCTGAACTCCATCGACGAATTTCTTCTGGAGATTGAGGACAACAGGGTGTACAGAGTCGACCGGCGGGTACCCTGCTTTACGGACCTGAAAAAGGGAGCCACGGAGTTTCATATGGTAACCCTTCCGTGCGAAGGGGATATCGCGGAATTTGCCGCCGCTGCCCGCAGGGAGAGCATGGAGCATCCGCAGACTCCGGAGGCGATGGACCGGTCCGGAGAGCCAAAGATCATTTATTCCTGTATTCCATGGGCTGACATCACCATGTGCTCCAATGAGCGGGATTACAGCGATCCAAAGCTGAAGGATGATACCGCGCCGATTCTGGTGTGGGGAAAATACACGGAGCATGACGGCAGATATCTCATCAATATGACGCTGGATGTGAATCACCGGCTGATCGACGGATACTTTGTTGGTATGTTTGTGCAGAAGCTGGAAGAAATGATTACGGTGCTTAAATAAACAGCGTCAGTAGCCGGGGAAATTTTAAAACCCAAATACAGACACTGTCCGCTGTTGCAAACGTGCAGGAAGGCGGCCATCTCACCTGGGACGGCCGCCTTCCTTTTCTCTGCACATCACTCTTTTTTCCCTTTGCGTTTCTTCACACATTCCGTCAGCAAATATTCAATCTGCCCGTTGACAGAGCGGAATTCATCTTCGGCCCACTGGGCCAGCTCCGCATACAGCGATGCGGACAGCCGGAGAGGAATTTGCTTTTTGGCCTTGTCTTTATTTTTGGAATCCGCCATACGCGTATCCTGCGGATCAGTACAGACTTCCGCTGTTGACGATAGGCTGCGCGTCCTTGTTGCCGCACAGAACCACCAGCAGGTTGCTGACCATGGCGGCTTTCCTCTCCTCGTCCAGCTCTACAATTTCGTTTTCGGACAGCTGCTGCAGGGCCATCTGTACCATGCCCACAGCGCCTTCCACGATTTTCTGGCGGGCGTCGATGATGGCGGCTGCCTGCTGCCGCTGCAGCATGGCGGAGGCGATTTCCGGCGCGTAGGCCAGATGGGTGATGCGCACGTCTTCGATTACGATACCGGCGTCTTCCACCTTCTCCTGCAGCTCCTTCTGCATGATATCCGCGATTTCCTGGCTGCTGCCCCGGAGGGATTTTTCCTCGGCGCTTTCCGCGGTATCGTAGGGATATCTGCGGGCGGCATTTCTGGTGATGGCGTCACACTGGATGGACAGGTACCGGGCAAAATTCTCCACGTTCAGCACTGCTTTGGTGGCGTTGGCCACATGCCAGATCACCACGGTACCGATCTCCACAGGATTTCCCTGGGCGTCGTTGACCTTCTGCTTCTGATTGTTCAGGGTCAGCGTTTTCAGGGAAACACTTTTTTTCGCGCCGCTGACGGCAGGCATATCTTTGCCGGCTGCCACCGGAGTCCGCTCTGCTGCCGGATTGACGGCGGAGCAGAAGGGAACCACCCAGTAGAATCCTGCGTGATACAGGGTTCCGTAGTACTTTCCGAACAGGGTCAGCACCAGGGCCTCGTTGGGATGAATCACCTTCAGGCCGCACAGAAGCAGAAGTCCGGCCACCAGTCCCACCACAAACACAGTGATGGAAATTCCCAGAAGAACGGGATGCACCACTTCATTTCGATCCGGCCCGGCGGTGGAGAAGATAATTCCCACCACGAAAAAGGCGGTGGAACCGATCAGAAGAAACAGCGACAACAGCAGCATGGGAATTCCGCCCAACGGCTTCAGAATACGCTCCTCTGTGATTGATGATTTTTCCATAATCTGTACCTCCATGAGATAGAAAATGATATTGATTTGATATCATTATAATACTCCTGGGCGCAGGCGATGTCAATAAGGGAAGCGGAAATTTTATACAATAATGGTGGTAAAACTGAAGTTGCCTAAACGGAAGGGATTTGATAATATGAAACAGAAAATATATCAGACAAGGAATCAGAAATGAGAGAAATACAACTATATCTTCATATCCCCTTCTGTATCCGGAAATGCGGATACTGTGATTTCCTGTCCGGTCCGGCAGACGAGAGGGCTCAGCGGGCCTACACGGAGGCGCTGCTTCGGGAGATCCGGGTTCTGGGGCAGCGGACGGAGGCGGCGGTATCCACCATTTTCATCGGCGGGGGCACGCCTTCCGTGCTTCGCGCAGACTGGATGGAGGAGATTCTGGACCAGCTTCGGGCATCCTTCCGGCTGCTGCCGGAGGCGGAGATCTCCATGGAGGCCAATCCCGGCACGGTGACGCCTGAAAAACTGAAGGCTTATCTGCGGGGAGGCGTCAACCGGATCAGCTTCGGCTGCCAGTCGGCGGACAATGAGGAACTGCGGCTTCTGGGACGGATTCACAGCTGGGAGGAATTTCTGGAGAGCTTCTCCATGGCACGGGAAGCGGGATTTGCCAATATCAATGTGGATCTGATGTCAGGGCTTCCGAACCAGACGGCAGCCTCCTGGGAGCAGACGCTTCGGCGGACGGCGGCATTGGGACCGGAACATATTTCCGCCTACAGCCTGATCATCGAGGAGGGAACTCCTTTTGCCCAGAGGCCGCTTCCGCTTCCGGATGAGGAGGAGGAACGGCTGATGTATGAACGCACCGGCCAGATCCTGAAGGAATACGGGATGGAACAGTACGAGATTTCCAACTATGCCCGGCCGGGATATGCCTGCCGCCACAACATCGGCTACTGGACCGGGAAGGAGTATCTGGGCATGGGGCTGGGAAGCTCCTCCCTGATGGAGGGAGAGCGGTTTTCCAATACTTCTGACATGAAAGAATATCTGGAGGACAGCGGCCATCCCGGGCGGCTGCGCAGGGACCGCCAGAAACTGTCCGAAAAAGACCGGATGGAAGAATTCATGTTCCTGGGACTCCGGATGACGGCGGGAATCAGCGAAAAGGATTTTCTGGACACCTTTGGAAGGGAGATCCATGCGGTTTACGGCCCGGTGATCAGAAAATACGTGGAGGGCGGATTTCTCGGGGAAGAAAAGGGAAGACTGTATCTGACCAGGAAAGGCATCAGCGTCAGCAATCCCATTCTGGCGGATTTCCTGCTGGATTAGGAAAACGCGAAAGAAACAGTTGACAGGAACATACGTTTGGAATATGCTAAGACAGAGAATATTCAAAGGAGTAGAATACAGATGGCGGCAGAAAAATCGAAAAAACAGTACATTAAGATACGGGGAGCCAACGAGAATAATCTGAAAAACCTGGACGTGGACATCCCCAGAAATGAATTTGTGGTGCTGACCGGTCTTTCCGGTTCGGGAAAGAGCTCTCTGGCCTTTGATACAATATACGCGGAAGGACAGCGGCGGTACATGGAAAGCCTGTCCTCCTATGCCCGGCAGTTCCTGGGACAGATGGAGAAGCCGGATGTGGAGAGCATCGAGGGACTGTCCCCGGCCATTTCCATTGACCAGAAATCCACCAACCGCAACCCCCGTTCCACCGTGGGAACGGTGACGGAGATTTACGATTACTTCCGTCTGCTTTACGCCAGAATCGGTATCCCCCACTGCCCCAAATGCGGCAGGGTGATCGCGAAGCAGTCGGTGGATCAGATGGTGGATCAGATTATGGCGCTGCCGGAGCGCACCAGGATCCAGCTGCTGGCGCCGGTGGTCCGGGGGCGGAAGGGCCGCCATGAGAAGCTGCTGGATCAGGCCAGAAGAAGCGGCTATGTGCGGGTGATGATCGACGGAAACATGTACGAGCTGTCCGAGGAGATCGCCCTGGACAAAAATATCAAACACAACATTCAGATTGTGGTGGACCGTCTGGTGGTGCGGCCCGGCATTGAGAAGCGTCTGACGGACTCCATCGAAAGCGTGCTGCATCTGGCGGACGGACTGCTGGTGGTGGATACCATGGACGGCAATACCATGAATTTCAGCCAGAGCTTTTCCTGTCCGGACTGCGGGATCAGCGTGGACGAGGTGGAACCCCGCAGCTTTTCCTTCAACAATCCTTTCGGCGCCTGCCCTCACTGTCTGGGGCTGGGCTACAAGATGGAGTTTGACGAGCGGCTGATGATTCCGGATCCCTCCCTTTCCATCAGTCAGGGGGCCATTGCGGTGCTGGGCTGGCAGTCCTGCACGGACAAGGGAAGCTTCACCAGAGCGATTCTGGACGCTCTGGCGGAGGAATATCAGTTCAGTCTGGATACCCCCTTTGAGGAGTATCCCAAGAAGATTCACGATGTTCTGATTTACGGCACCAACGGCCATTCGGTGAAGGTGCGTTACAAAGGCCAGAGGGGGGAAGGACTCTACGATGTGGCCTTTGAGGGACTGATTAAAAATGTGGAGCGGCGTTACCGGGAGACGGGATCCGAGACCACAAAGCAGGAATATGAATCCTTCATGCAGATTACGCCCTGTCCCGCCTGCCACGGACAGCGTCTGAAGCCGGAGTCCCTGGCGGTTACCGTGGGCGATAAAAATATTTTCGAGGTGACGGACATGTCCATCGCCAGCCTGACGGAATTTCTGAAACAGCTTACGCTGACGGAGACCCAGAAGCTGATCGGAAGCCAGGTGCTCAAGGAGATCCGGGCCAGAGTACAGTTTCTGATGGATGTGGGGCTGGATTACCTGACCCTTACCAGAGCCACCGCCAGTCTGTCCGGCGGCGAGGCCCAGAGGATCCGTCTGGCCACCCAGATCGGCTCCGGTCTGGTGGGCGTGGCCTATATTCTGGATGAGCCCAGTATCGGCCTTCACCAGAGGGACAACGACAAGCTGCTGAAAACCCTCTGCCATCTGCGGGATCTGGGAAATACCCTGATTGTGGTGGAACACGACGAGGACACCATGCGGGCGGCGGACTGCATCGTGGATATCGGCCCGGGCGCGGGGGAGCACGGCGGCCAGCTGGTGGCCATCGGCACCGCCGAGGAGCTGATGGAAAATAAAAATTCCATAACCGGCGCATACTTAAGTGGAAGACGGAAGATTCCGGTGCCCACGGAGCGGAAGAAGCCCACCGGATGGCTGACGGTGAAGGGGGCGTCCCAGAATAACCTGAAAAATATCGACGTGAAGTTTCCGCTGGGGGTATTTACCTGCGTCACCGGCGTATCCGGTTCCGGGAAAAGCTCCCTGGTCAACGAGATTCTTTACAAGAGCCTGGCGCGGACGCTGAACCATGCCAGAACCATTCCCGGCGATCACAAGAAGATTCTGGGCATGGAGCAGCTGGACAAGGTAATCAACATCGACCAGTCGCCCATCGGAAGAACGCCCCGGTCCAATCCGGCCACCTACACGGGGGTGTTTGACCAGATCCGGGATCTGTTCGCGTCCACCGCGGACGCCAAGGCCAGGGGTTACAAGAAGGGGCGCTTCAGCTTCAACGTAAAAGGAGGCCGGTGCGAGGCCTGCAGCGGCGACGGAATCATCAAGATCGAGATGCATTTCCTGCCGGATGTTTATGTACCCTGCGAGGTCTGCCACGGAAAGCGTTACAACCGGGAGACGCTGGAGGTGAAATATAAGGGCAAGAGCATTTATGACGTGCTGAACATGACGGTGGAGGAGGCGCTGCCCTTCTTCGAGAATCTGCCCTCCATCCGCAGAAAGATCGAAACCCTCTACGATGTGGGCCTGTCCTACATCCGTCTGGGCCAGCCTTCCACCACGCTGTCCGGCGGCGAGGCCCAGAGAATCAAGCTGGCCACGGAGCTGTCCCGGCGCAGTACCGGAAAGACCATCTACATTCTGGACGAACCCACCACGGGTCTGCATTTTGCCGATGTGCACAAGCTGATCGATATTCTGAAGCGGCTGGCAGAGGGCGGCAACACGGTGGTGGTTATCGAACATAACCTGGATGTGATCAAGACGGCGGACTACATCATCGACATCGGACCGGAGGGCGGAGACCGGGGAGGAACCGTCATCGCCCAGGGAACGCCGGAGGAGGTGGCGAAAAATCCCGTCTCCTACACGGGCCGGTATGTCGAAAAATACCTCTAAAAAACGCTTTCCATTTTTTGGGGAATTGTTTATAATAGGAAAGAAAACGGGCTTCCGCGGATCTGTTTGCGCAGAATCTGCGGAAGCCTGGCCAAAATCGGAAAGGGGATTGCTATATGGCATCAGCAGATATCGGAATTGATTTGGGAACTTCCAGTATTCTGGTTTACACAAAAGGAAAAGGGATTGTTCTGAAGGAGCCGTCCGTAGTTGCTTACGATAAAGATGCAGACAAGGTGAAAGCCATAGGAGAGGAAGCTCGCCAGATGATCGGGAGGACGCCGGGCAATATCATGGCCATCCGTCCGCTGCGCCAGGGAGTGATCTCCGATTATACCATTACGGAGAAGATGCTGCGGCATTTTATCCAGAAAGCCATGGGAAGAAAGTCCTTCCGGAAGCCCCGGATCAGCATCTGCGTACCCAGCGGTGTAACGGAGGTGGAGCGGAAGGCTGTGGAGGAAGCCACGTACCAGGCAGGCGCCCGGGAGGTCCATATTATTGAGGAGCCCATCGCGGCGGCCATCGGCGCCGGCATCGATATCACCAAGCCTTTCGGCAGCCTGGTGGTGGATATCGGCGGCGGAACCACCGATATCGCGGTGATTTCCCTGGGAGGCATCGTGGTCTCCGAGTCCATCAAGGTGGCGGGAAATGATTTCGACGAGGCCATCGTCCGCTATGTGCGGAAGGCTCACAACCTGTTCATCGGGGAGCAGACCGCGGAGGCGGTGAAGATCAAGATCGGCACAGCCTGCAAGCGGCCCCAGACAGTCACCATGGAGATCAAGGGACGGAACGTGATCACAGGACTGCCCAAGACCGTCACGGTCACCTCCGAGGAGATCCGGGAGGCGCTGCAGGAGGCCACCACAAAGATTGTGGAGGCGGTGCATAACGTGCTGGAAAAGACGCCGCCGGAGCTGGCCGCGGATATTGTGGAACGGGGCATTGTCCTGACAGGAGGCGGCGCGCTGCTGGACGGCCTGGAGGAGATCCTCACGGAGCGGACAGGCATCAACGCCATGACGGCGGAGAATCCCGCCTGCGCGGTGGCGGAGGGAACCGGCATGTACGCGGAAATGATGGCACAGTTAGGTTCCCGCTCTTAGGCCGGAGGGATGATTTCGAGGAAAAAGTGACAGATGCAGGATACAATCGAAGGATATGTGGAACATATCATATACCGGAATGAGGACAACGGCTACACGGTGCTGAACCTGATGGTGAAGGGGAAGGAAACCACCTGTGTGGGTATTTTTGAATATGTGGGCGAGGGGGAGCTCCTGGAGCTTCACGGCGGGTATGTGGAGCATGCCACCTACGGACAGCAGTTCAAGGTGGATTCCTACGAGACCAGGATCCCGGAGGACACCATCGCCATGGAACGATATCTGGGCTCCGGCGCCATCAAGGGCGTGGGAGCCGCTTTGGCTGCCCGGATTGTCCGCAAGTTCGGGGAGGATACCATGCGGATCATCGACGAGGAGCCGGAGCGACTCTCCGAGGTGAAGGGCATCAGCGAGCAGAAGGCCCGGGAGATTGCCCGGCAGATGGCGGAAAAGTCGGAGATGAGGAGCGCCATGATGTTCCTTCAGCAGTACGGGATTTCCGTGGCCCTGGGTGTGAAGATTTACGCCAGGTACGGCTCCGGCCTCTACAGCGTCCTGAAGGAAAATCCTTACCGGCTGGCGGAGGATATCCAGGGGGTGGGCTTTAAGATCGCCGATGAGATCGCGGGCCGCATCGGCATCCACACGGATTCCGATTACCGGATCAAAAGCGGCCTTCTGTATGTGCTGTCCCTGGCGGCGGGAGATGGGCATGTGTTCCTTCCCCGGAGCGTTCTGCTGGCCAGAGCTTCGGAGCTTCTGGGGGTGGAAGCCTCGCTGATGGAAAAGCATGTGATGGATCTGGCCATGGACCGGAAGGTAATCCTGAAGGAAATGGATTTCGGGGACCGCCGGGAGCCGGCGGTTTACGGAAGCGCTTTTTATTATCTGGAGCTGAATACGGCCCGGATGCTGAAGGATCTGGATGTGAGCAGCAGCCAGCCGGAGGAGGCCATCCGGAAGCGGCTGGATTTTATCGAGAAAAAGAATCAGCTGACGCTGGAGGAGCTGCAGCGGCAGGCGGTGATCGAGGCGGTGAATCACGGTGTCCTGGTGATCACCGGAGGGCCGGGCACGGGAAAAACCACCACCATCAACGCCATTATCCAGTATTTTGAGCTGGAAGGGCTGGACATTTATCTGGCGGCCCCCACAGGCCGGGCGGCCAAGCGGATGACGGAGGCCACCGGATATGAGGCCTCCACCATTCACCGGCTGCTGGAGCTTTCCGGGCTGGTGGAGGATTCCTCGGCAGGCGCCCATTTTGAGCGGAACCAGGATAACCCGCTGGAGGCGGATGTGATTATCATTGACGAGATGTCCATGGTGGACATTTCCCTGATGCATGCGCTGCTTTCGGCGGTGCAGGTGGGAACCAGGCTGATTCTGGTGGGAGACGTGAACCAGCTGCCCAGCGTAGGGCCGGGGAGTGTGCTGAAGGACATCATTGATTCCGGGGCCTTCCAGGTGGTGGAGCTGAACCGGATTTTCCGCCAGGCATCGGAGAGTGATATCGTGGTCAACGCCCACCGGATCAACGCGGGGCTGGATGTGCGGCTGGACAACAAGAGCAAGGACTTCTTCTTCCTGAAGCGGTATGACGCCGACATCATCATCGGATCGGTGGTGTATCTGGTGCAGAAGAAGCTGCCGCCCTATGTGAAGGCAAAGCCGCTGGAGATCCAGGTGCTGACACCTACCCGCAAAGGACTTCTGGGAGTGGAGCATCTCAACCAGGTGCTGCAGAAGTATCTGAATCCCCCGGATCCCAAAAAGAGAGAGCGGGAACACGGGGACGGCCTCTTCCGGGAAGGGGACAAGGTGATGCAGATCCGCAACGATTACCAGCTGGAGTGGGAGATCCGCGGCCAGTATGGAATCCCTGTGGAGAAGGGCGTGGGAGTTTTCAACGGAGATATGGGAATTGTGGAGGAGATCAATACCTTCGCGGAAACCATGACGGTGGTGTTTGAGGAGTGCCGGTATGTGGAGTACAGCTTTAAACAGCTGGAAGAGCTGGAGCTGGCTTACGCCGTCACCATACATAAATCCCAGGGAAGCGAGTATCCGGCGGTGGTGATGCCGCTGCTGGGCGGCCCCAGGATGCTTATGAGCAGAAATCTGCTGTACACGGCGGTTACCAGGGCAAGAACCTGCGTGACCATTGTGGGCAGCGAAGCAACCTTTCAGGAGATGATCCGGAACAAACAGGAGAAAAACCGGTACACAAGCCTGAAGGAACGGATTCTGGAGATGATGGAGCTTTGAAAAAAAGACCGATGATCCGGCCGGCCTCTCTGGCTGACTGGATATATCCCAGGCGCTGCGCCCTCTGCGACGGCGTGCTGGGAAAAAGGGAGCGGTATGTCTGCGCCCTTTGCCGCGAAAATCTGCCGGAACCTGTGGGGCAGCCCCGCTGTATGCGGTGCGGAAAGCCCCTGACAGGCCGGGAGCAGGAGTTCTGTTATGATTGCGGCCACTATGAGCAGAATTTTGAGAGAGGACAGGGGATTTTCCTGTATCAGGGGGAAATCCGGGAGTCCATGATGCGGTTCAAATTCCGGGGAAGAAAAGAGTACGGGGCTTTTTTCGGAGGAATGATGCTTCTTTACGGGCAGGAGTTTCTGCGGCAGGTCCGCCCCCAGGTGATTGTCCCCGTCCCGGTCCACTGGCGGAAGCTGCGGACCAGAGGCTACAACCAGGCGCAGGTCCTGGCGGAAGTAATCAGCAGCGGGTTGTCCATACCCCTTCGTACCGATCTGGTGCTGCGTAAAAAATTCACGATTGCACAGAAAAAACTGAACAGGAAAGAGCGGAAAAAGAACCTGGAAGCGGCTTTTTATGCCCGGCCGGAGGCGGGAAACTATGAGAGGATTCTGCTGGTGGATGATATTTATACCACCGGCAGCACGGTCAATGCCGTTGCCGCGAAACTGAAAGGACAGGGGGCCGGGCAGGTGTACGTTCTTGTGGCCTGCATCGGCGGCGGGGACTGAGAAAAATTACTTTCATTAGCGGAAAAGATATGATACAATAAATAAAGGTATGGTTATGTATCTGCGCATGGCGCATAAAAGCATAGAAAGTGCAGGAAATGCTTATGTTAGACGAGAAAAAGATCCGCCTGATGACAAAGATTGCCAGATATGAGCAGAACGAGGGAAAAGAAGATCTCCGGATTTCCGGATATTACAGAAGCGACTTTCTGGCATCGGCGCTTCTGAAGAATTTTGTCCTGACCACCATCGGCTATGCGGCGGTGGTGGCTCTGTATCTTGCCAGCCGGGGCGACAGTTTTCTGGAGGAGCTGGATGTCCTTCATCTGATTATGCTGGTGGTGGTGATTGCCGCCGGCTATCTGATCGCGCTGGTCTGTTATTCAGGCGCCGTTTATATTCTGGAATCTCTGCGGTATTCCAGGGCGCAGAAGGATGTGCGCGCGTATGACGCCCAGCTGTCGGCCCTTGAGAAGCTGTACGGAGGGCAGGAAGAGGATACGGCGGATAAAAAACGGGGAAGCCAGAGTGGCAGGAGGAAAAAAGCATGACTCTTTTACTGGAATTCAGGGAAAAACTGAAAAATTTCTACGCGGAGTACAGCCTGTTCCTGCAGCCGCTGCTGAAGTTTCTTCTGGCGATGGTGATTTTTAAAGGGATCAACTGGTATCTGCCCTTTGTGAAGCCGCTGGACAACATCTTTGTCCTGCTGGTGATGGCGCTGATCTGTTCGATTCTCCCGCTGAACACCATTGTTCTGTTTGGCTGTATACTCATTATCGGCCAGTGCTACGGAGTGGGCATAGAGGTGGCTGGTTTTGCCCTCTGCCTGTTCCTGATTATGATTATTCTTTATATCCGTTTCACACCGGGAGATGCCATTGTGCTGCTGCTTACGCCGCTGGCATTCCGGCTGGGGATTCCCTGTGCGGTTCCCATCGGCTTCGGCCTCACCAGATCTCCCGCGTCGGCGGTGTCGGCGGGCTTTGGAGTGATTGTCTATTACTTCCTGGATCTGGTTCATAACTCTGCGGAAGTGCTGGAGGGAACGGATCCGGAACAGATGGCGGAAAATCTGAAGCTGCTGCTGGACGGTCTGGCGGGCAATCAGCACATGATGATGGAGATTATCGCTTTTGTCACGGTGCTTCTGGCAGTCAATGTGATCCGGAGACTTTCCGTAAGCCACGCGTGGCAGATTGCCATATGTACCGGCGGGATTGTTTATATTGTGATTCTGGTGGCAGGGGGACTGATTATTGATGTGAGAACTCCGGTGATCCCCATGATCGCGGGAACTGTGGGCGCGGTGCTGATCAGTCTGATTCTGGAGTTTTTCCTGTTTAATGTGGATTACAGCAGAACAGAATACCTGCAGTATGAGGACGATGATTACTACTATTATGTGAAGGCTGTGCCGAAACGCTCCATTTCCCAGAGACAGGTGGTGGTGAAAACCATCCGGGAGGATGTGCATGCGGACGCCGCGGGGGAACCGCAGCAGACGCCGGTACAGCAGCCGGGACCGGTACCTCAGGAGACCATCGCTTTTACCGGACTGATCCGTGAGGAGGAAAAAATGCAGCAGGCGCCGGTTTCAGAAAGCAGTACCTACGCGGAAAAACCGGATAAGGAAGTGGATTTCCAGGAAAAACTGGAAGAATCTTTAAAGGATTTATAAGGCGGACGCAAAATAGATAAAACCGCGGAAGAAATGCCGCGGAAACGGGGAGCGGAAAATACAAGGGGAAGGATGTGATAGTGTGCAGACGATCATGGATTATCTGGCAGCAGTTTTAGCGCGGGCCCGCATGGTGCTGCCGGTTTCTTTCGGCGTAATCGATATCGTGGAGATCTGTCTGATTGCCGTTTTTGTCTATTACATGATGCTGTGGGTAAAGAATACCCGGGCTTATATGCTTCTGAAAGGAATCGTGTTTGTGGTGCTGTTTCTTTTGGTGGCGGAACTGTTCCACATGAATACGATTCTCTGGATTTTCAGTCAGTTGAGTGTGGTACTGATCACGGGAATTCTGGTTATCTTTCAGCCGGAGCTGCGGAGCATGCTGGAACAGCTGGGCGAGAAGAAAATTATCACAAATGTGATTCCCTTTGATTCCTCCCGGGATGTGGAGGAGCGGCTGAATGACCGGACCATCGGTGAGCTGATCCATGCGGCATACGCCATGGGCGAGGTCAAGACGGGAGCTCTGATTGTGGTGGAGCAGAAGATCATTCTGAAGGAGTATGAAAAAACAGGAATTCCTCTGGATTCCGTGGTGAGCAGCCAGCTGCTGATCAATATTTTTGAACACAACACACCGCTGCATGACGGCGCTGTGATTGTGCGCGACAACCGTATTGTAGCGGCAACCTGCTATCTTCCGCTGTCGGATAATCTGTCGCTGAGCAAGAGCCTGGGAACCAGGCACCGGGCGGCTGTGGGAATCAGCGAAGTCAGCGACGCGCTGACCATCGTGGTTTCCGAGGAGACCGGAAAGATTTCCTACAGTATGGCGGGGGCTATCCATACGGGAGTTACTCCGTCCCAGCTTCGGGATGCGCTTAACAGCATCAAACGGAAGCCGGAACAGAAGGAGGATGCAGGAAAATTCAAATTGTGGAAAGGACGGGGTAAAAATGAAGAAAAAGCTGGAAAATAACCTCGCCCTCAAGATTTTTGCCCTTGTGATTGCCGTAGGCATGTGGCTGTTTGTCAATAATGTGGACGATCCGGTGGTCACCGCAAGATATTCGGTGAAGGTTACGGTTCAGAATGAAAATTATGTCTATGACGCGGGGAAAACGTATCAGATCGAAGAGGATGCCAGGACGGTTACCGTTCTGATCCGCGGCAGGGAATCGGTGGTACAGAACCGTTCTGATCTGGTAGTGTACGCGAATCTGTCGGAGATTCAGGATATCAACACCACTTCCACATATGTTCCGGTTACGTTCCGGGAAGTCAGCGGAATCGCTCTGGAGGATGTGGAGATCTTCCCGAAAGTGATCCCCATCCGTATTGAAGACTCAGCTCAGAAGGAATTTGCGGTAAATGTGGTGACGAGCGGGAATCCGGATGAAAATTATGAGATAGGAGAACGCGCTTCTGATCCGGAGATTGTTACCATCCAGGGGCCGGAGTCCATTATTGAGAAAATTAATACGGTGCAGGCCAACGTGCAACTGAACGGGGAATCTTCCAAGACAGTAAAAAAGACAGTTCAGCTGGATGTGATTGACAAAAACGGCGATGTGCTTACCGATGATCTGGAATATCTGAATTTTGATATTGGAAATGAACGGCAGGTAACTGTGACACTGACACTCTGGGAAATCCGGGAGGGAGTCCGTCTGGAAGCCAGCTATACAGGGGAACCTGCCAACGGTTATCAGGTGTCCAGGGTGACGCTGACTCCGAATACCATATCGGTGGCAGGCAGCGACGCAGCGCTGGAAACTCTGGCGGAGAACAACAATACCATAGAAATTCCGGCGGATCTGATTAATATTGATGGACTCAGTGAGGATTACAAGGGGACCATCGATTTGTCCAGCCTTCTGTTGAAAGAGGATGAACTGATGCAGGTATCGGACGGAAACCAGTCTGTCCAGGTACAGGTAAGCATAATCCCGCTGGGCAGCCAGGAATTTGAGGTACCCACCAGTTCCGTAACGCTGCAGAATGTGGGAACCGGGCTCCATGCGGTCTTTATCCGTGAGAACCTGATTATGAGAATTCAGGCCACTGACGCAGATCTGCAGGGCCTGGATGTATCGGATATTCAGGCATCGGTGAATCTGGACGGACTGGGGGCTGGATCCTACAGTCTTGATGTGAATGTGACCCTGCCGACCGGTTATGAACTGGTGGACAATGTGAAAGCGGATATTCAGCTGACAGAAATTGACAACACGAACGACACGAGTGAATAGAGGAAACACATTATGGTAAAACAAAGAGTGACAATCAAGAATCCCACCGGGCTTCATCTGCGGCCTGCCGGAATACTCTGCAAGGAGGCCATGCAGTTTAAATCGCTGATTACCTTTGAGTTTGAGGGAAATGTATCCAACGCCAAAAGCGTTCTCAGCGTGCTGGGAGCATGCGTCAAATGCGGGGACGAGATTGAACTGACCTGCGAAGGCGAGGACGAGGACGAGGCGCTGAAGAGTCTGATAGGAGCGATTGAGAGCGGACTGGGAGAGTGACAGGACGAAGTTAGCCCTTCGGGCGTATCGCTCAAAAAGAAAAAGGCTCCGGGCAGATGCCCGGGGCCTTTTCCTGAAAAGAGTCCGGACCGTTCAGAAGACGGATGGCGTCAAATTTTCCAGTGTCCGGATAGTATGATAATCCGTGGGATCCAGCACCCGGATGCTGAAGGTAAGAGACTGGATCTCATTGATCTGCAGATCCTCCAGTTCATCGGAGAACAGGGAGAGAGGGCTGACCGCGTATTTCCCGTCTGTGACAGTGGCGGAAAAAAGCGGATTTACGGCGGCGCCGTTTACCAGGGTGTCTGCCGCTTCAAAGGTCAGATCTCCGCCGGAATGATTTTCAATGCAGAGAAGGAAGTCTGTTCCCGGCATGCTGTTGTCTGCGGTTCCGGTAAAGGAAATCCGTATCCCGTCCTGATCTGCCAGCAGCTGGCCGTCGGGAACGGAAGGATCCCCGGACAGGCCGGTATCCAGCGAAACCGGCTGTCCCGTATACAGGGTGGTGTAGTCCGTGCCGTTGAGAACCACGGGAGTGAAACCGATGGTTCCCGCCTGAGAGATGCCGCTGTTGGAAAAATCTTCCTGGGAAAAACTCATGCTTCCCTGCGCGCTTTGGCCGGCATCTACGGAAAGGCTGAAATCAGGAGTCTGCATGGCGTCGTTGACCCAGCAGGAAACAACCTGGATGGTCAGAGGGGAATCCGAGCTGTTTTCCGCGGAAAAATGGACGGTCAGGGTGTCCGGATCCCAGTAATCGGCGGTCAGGGTCAGCCCCTCCCATTCCAGAACCGACTGAGGGACAGCGCTGGAAGGATCGGCAGAAAGGGAAAGGGCGGAGGCGCCGGTCTGGCTGTCAGCGGAGACATCCGTACCGGAGGCGTCATCGCCGGTTTCGTTGCCGGTATCCGCAGGGGCATCGGTGGCTTCCGGAGAAGCTTCCGGGGAGGAAGCCGCGTCTTCAGCGGAAACCTCCGGGTCTTTCCCGGCTTCCGTATCGTTTTCGCTTTCTGTCTGGCTTCCGGTCTGGGAAACATTGTCCTGGGACGCGGTTTCCTGCCGGCATCCGCCGAGAACAGAAAGCAGGGCCAGGGAACAGAGAATGGAAATGGTTTTCTTTTTCATGATCAGCACCTCCCGAAGAATATCCAGATATTTTTACGTTGAGCCCGCAGACCGCCGGCAGCGGGGCAGTTTTCTTTTATTATAACGGAAGGACGGCGAAAAGTAAATTCACAGGAAGGAGACTTTGTTGATGGCACAGGAAATGAAAAAATGTCCCTACGCGGCAAAATGCGGGGGATGTCAGTATCAGGGGATGGATTACCAGCAGCAGCTGAAGGAGAAGCAGAAGATGGTTGGCCGCCTGCTGCGGGAGGCCGGACGGCCGGAGCCCATCATCGGCATGGAGAATCCTTACTATTACCGCAATAAGGTCCATGCCGTATACAAACATCTGCGCAGCGGAGAGATTGTGGCGGGAACGTACCAGGAGGGAACCCACCGGGTAGTTCCCGTGGAGAACTGCCAGATTGAGGATCAGGAAGCGGGAAGGGTGATCCAGACCATCCGCCGCCTGCTGAAATCCTTCCGGATCAAGGTTTACAATGAGGATACCGGTTACGGCCTTTTCCGCCATGTGCTGATCCGCACGGGAAGAAAAACGGGCCAGATGCTGGTGGTGCTGGTGGCGGCATCCCCCATTTTCCCTTCAAAAAATAATTTTGTGAAGGCGCTGAAAAAAGAGCATCCCGCCATCACCTCCGTGGTACTGAATGTCAATGACAGAAATACCAGCATGGTGCTGGGGGAACGGAATATCACCCTTTCGGGCAAAGGTTTTATCGAGGATGAACTGTGCGGCCTGAGATTCCGGATTTCTCCCGCCTCCTTCTACCAGGTGAATCCCGTCCAGACGGAAATCCTGTACGGGAAGGCCATGGAGCTGGCGCGCCTTACGGGGAAGGAACGGGTGATCGACGCCTACTGCGGGATCGGAACCATCGGACTGATCGCGGCGAAAAGCGCGGGGCAGGTGACTGGCGTGGAGCTGAACCGGGACGCGGTGAGGGACGCGGTGGAAAACTGCAGAAGGAACGGGATCAAAAATGCCCGGTTCCTGGCCGGGGACGCGGGAGAATTTCTGACCGCCATGGCTGCCTCCGGAGAGAAGGTGGATGTGGTTTTCATGGATCCGCCCCGGTCCGGCAGCAGCAAGGCGTTTCTGGACTCCCTGAAGATTCTGGCGCCGGAGAGGATTATCTACATTTCCTGCGGACCGGAGACCCTGGCCAGGGATCTGAAGGTGCTGGCGGGAAGCTACCGGGTGGGGAAAATACAGCCGGTGGACATGTTTCCTTTTACAGGCCACACGGAAGTGGTGGTTCAGCTTTTGCGGAAGTCCGCTGCATCAGGACGGTGAGGAGAGATTATGCCAGCGAATATGAAAAAAATTATTGCCAGCACCAGATGATCCACGCCGGCCA
>HHCFR02800__coassemble_1453_pt1 | contig 21335 bp, 16 predicted proteins | sample HHCFR02800__metabat2_high_PE_078 | metagenome-assembled genome bin HHCFR02800
AGGGGGCCGGGCGGGAAAGGGCCGGGGCTTGCGGGATGAGGAAAATCCTGTTATGATTTCATTAAACCTTACCGTATCCGGCACTGGAGATGGTTTTGGCACGAAACAATGCCGGGAGGGTGTCCCTGTACAGAGGCCGCCGGATGGGCGGCGGACTTTCACGGCAGCACACAGGAAAAGGAAGGAACGCCAATGGCAGAATATATCAAAGTTATCCGGGGATTTCTGAAAAGACTGAATCAGGATCATGTGGGAGCCTTTGCGGCGCAGGCTGCCTATTTTATTCTGCTTTCTTTCGTACCGTTTGTTATTTTGCTGATTACGCTGGTGCGTCATATTCCGCTGGTGTCGGAGAGCAATGTGACCCGTTTTTTCCTTCAGATTGTTCCGGACAGCAGCGATCTGCAGGTATTTGTGCTGCAGATCATCCGGGAAATTTTCGGCAAGTCCACGGCAGTAGTGCCCGTTTCCGCCGTATTTACTCTCTGGAGCGCGGGCAAAGGGATTCAGGCGCTTACCAATGGGGTCAATGCCATCTATCATGTAAAAGAGACCAGAAACTATGTGATGATGCGGATCCGCTCCGCATTTTATACGTTGATTTTTATAGCGGCGGTTACCGGGAGCCTGCTGCTTCTGGTATTCGGAAACAGTATTCAAAAACTTCTGGAAAAATATATTCCGATGATTGGACGAATCGCAGGCTATATAATCGGCATGCGGACGGTGATTTCTCTGGCGGTGCTGTGTGTGGTATTTCTTTTGATTTATAAAGTTCTTCCCAACCGCAGGGCAAGTCTGAAAAGCCAGCTGCCGGGGGCCATGATTTCCGCTCTGGCATGGTCGCTGTTTTCCCTGGGATTTTCCGTTTATCTGGATGTGTTTCATGGGCTGTCCAGTATGTATGGGAGCCTTACAACCACCGTCCTCGTAATGCTGTGGATGTATTTCTGCATGTATATTGTATTGATCGGAGCGGAGATCAACGCCTACTTTGAGGAACGGTTCAGGAGACTGCAGCAGATCGCGGGCGAGCGGATCCGTCAGGAGTACAAGGAATTTGTCGACGGACTCCGGGAGAGCCGGGAGGAAGATAAGGAACAGGACGGGGAAAAAAGAACTTGACAGGACGGAGGATTGTGACTAAAATAGATAATCAGAGAAATGCCATGAAGGTGTCAGTAGAAATCTGTTTTCTTCCAGAGAGAGGGAGTCACCGGCTGTAAGCTTCCTTAAGTTCAGACAGGTTTTGAGGTTCCCACCGGAGCTGCTTCCCTGAATCGCAGTAGGGGAAGACGTGAGGGCGCGTTAAGCCCGCCAAGGTGTCCGGATCAGATTCCGGAAATCAGGGTGGTACCGCGGGTAGATAGTGTCTCGTCCCTTTTGGGGGACGGGACTTTTTTATTTCACATTCTGCCGTACCTTTCGCAGGGAACAGGCCGCAGGCGGAGATTTCCCGAAAAGCGGGGAAGGGCGCCGCGGCAGCAGCAAATATAGTCATGGAATATCAGAAAAAGGAGACAGGTCATGAACAACAGTATGAAAGAGACGCTGCAGGCCATTTTGGATGAGGCGTCGGAAAAAATTGAAAAATCAGATGCCCTGGATAAGCTGAATGATGTGAGAGTAAACTTTCTGGGCAAGAAGGGGCAGCTGACCGCTGTGCTCAAGGGCATGAAGAATGTGGCTGCCGAGGAACGTCCCCAGGTGGGGCAGATGGTCAACGATACCAGAGCCAGGATTGAAGCCATGCTGGAGGAGACGAAGTCCCGTCTGGAGAAGGAGCTTCGTGAGGCAAAGCTGGCCGCGGAGGTCATCGACGTGACGCTGCCGGCAAAGAAGGCCAACATGGGACATCGCCATCCAAACACCATCGCCCTGGAAGAGGTGGAGCGGATTTTCATCGGTATGGGATACGAGGTGGTGGAAGGCCCTGAGGTGGAGTATGATCTCTACAACTTTGAAAAACTGAACATTCCGGCAGATCATCCCGCCAAAGACGAGCAGGATACCTTCTACATCAACAAGGAAATTGTGCTGAGAACCCAGACCTCTCCGGTGCAGGCCCGTGTGATGGAGCAGGGAAAACTGCCGATCCGTATGATCGCCCCCGGACGGGTATTCCGTTCCGATGAGGTGGACGCCACCCATTCTCCGTCCTTCCATCAGATCGAGGGCCTGGTGGTGGATAAACATATTACCTTCGCGGATCTGAAGGGAACCCTGGAGGAGTTTGCCCGGGAGATGTTCGGACCGGAGACGAAGACAAAATTCCGCCCGCACCATTTCCCCTTCACAGAGCCCAGCGCCGAGGTGGATGTTTCCTGCTTCAAGTGCGGCGGCAAGGGCTGCCGGTTCTGCAAGGGATCTGGCTGGATTGAGATTCTGGGCTGCGGTATGGTGCATCCCCATGTGCTGGAGATGTGCGGCATCGATCCGGAGGAATATACGGGCTTTGCTTTCGGCGTGGGCCTGGAGCGTATTGCTCTTCTGAAATATGAGATCGACGATATGCGGCTCTTGTACGAAAATGATTACCGGTTCTTAAAACAGTTCTAGGAGAGGGAAAGAGAATGAATACATCATTATCATGGATTAAAAGGTATGTGCCGGATCTGGATGTGACGGCGCAGGAATATACGGACGCCATGACGCTGTCCGGTACAAAAGTGGAAGGCTATGAGAGACTGGACGCGGATCTGGAAAACATTGTCATCGGACAGATTGAGAAGATTGAGAAACACCCGGATGCGGACAAGCTGATCGTCTGCCAGGTGAATGTGGGAAAGGAAGTCATCCAGATCGTCACGGGAGCGCCCAACGTAAAAGAAGGGGACAAGATTCCGGTGGTGCTTCCCGGCGGACGGGTGGCCGGAAGCCATGACGGCAAGAAAACGCCGGGCGGCGTACAGATCAAGGCCGGCAAGCTGCGGGGAGTGGATTCCTACGGCATGATGTGCTCCATTGAGGAGCTGGGTTCCACCAGAGAAATGTATCCGGAGGCGCCGGAGTACGGCATCTACATTTTCCCGGAGGACGCCGTGGTGGGCGAGAGTGCCATCAAGGCGCTGGGCCTGGATGACGTAATTTTTGAATATGAGATTACGTCAAACCGGGTGGACTGCTACAGTGTGCTGGGAATCGCCAGAGAAGCGGCGGCCACTTTCGGAAAGAAATTTCTTCCGCCCCAGGTGAAGGTCACCGGGAATCAGGAGGACGCCCACGATTATGTGAAGGTAACCGTGGAGGACCAGAAGCTGTGTACCCGCTATTGCGCCAGGGTAGTGAAAAATGTGAAGATCGGTCCTTCCCCCAAGTGGATGCAGCGGTGTCTGGCAGCCAACGGCATCCGTCCCATCAACAATCTGGTGGATATCACCAACTATGTGATGGAAGAGTACGGACAGCCTATGCACGCCTATGATCTGGATACCATCGCCAATCATGAGATCATTGTCCGCCGGGCCGAAAACGGAGAAAAATTCGTAACCCTGGACGGCCAGGAGCGGATCATGGACGAGGACGTGCTGATGATCTGTGACGGAGAGAAGGCTGTGGGTATCGGCGGTATCATGGGTGGAGAGAATTCCATGATCACCGACCATGTGCAGAATGTGCTCTTTGAGGCGGCCTGCTTCGACGGCCCCAATATCCGCCGTTCCGCCAAGAGAATCGGCCTGCGCACGGACGCTTCCGGTAAATTCGAGAAGGGTCTGGATCCCAACAATGCCCAGGCGGCCATCGACCGGGCCTGCCAGCTGATGGAAGAGCTGGGCGCCGGTGAAGTGGTGGGCGGCATGGTGGATGTGTGCTGCGAGACCAGACAGCCGGTACGGATTCCCTTTGAGCCGGAGAAGATCAACAGCCTGCTGGGAACGGATCTGTCCGCTGAGCAGATGCTGAAATACCTGGCGGATGTGGAGCTGGCGTACGACCAGGAGAGCAATGAGATTGTGGTTCCCACCTTCCGGCAGGACGTGCTGCGGACGGCGGATGTGGCAGAGGAGGTTGCCCGGTTCTACGGATATGACAACATCCCCACCACCCTTCCCAGCGGCGAGGCCACCACAGGTAAGCTGCCCTTCAAGCTGAGAATCGAGGAGACGGCCAGAGATGTGGCGGAGTACTGCGGATTTTCCCAGGGATACTGCTATTCCTTCGAAAGCCCCAAGGTATTTGACAAACTGCTGCTGGATCCGGAGGATACGCTGCGCAATGCCATCACGATCCTGAATCCCCTGGGAGAGGATTTCAGCATCATGCGCACCATTTCCCTCAACGGTATGCTGACCTCGCTGGCCACCAATTACAACAGAAGAAATAAAAACGTCCGCCTGTATGAGCTGGGAAATATTTATCTTCCCGAATCGCTGCCGCTTACTCAGCTGCCCCAGGAGCGGATGATGTTTACCCTGGGTATGTACGGAGACGGAGATTTCTTTGACATGAAGGGTGTGGTAGAAGAGTTCCTTGACAAAGTGGGTATGGACAAAAAGAAGGATTACGATCCCAAGGCAGGGAAGAATTTCCTGCATCCGGGCCGTCAGGCGCTGATCCGTTATGAGGGAGAAGAAATCGGTTACCTGGGTGAGGTACATCCTCAGGTGGCGGATAACTACGGTATCGGAACGAGAGTTTACGTGGCCGTTCTGGATATCCTTCAGGTGGTGAAATTCGCCACTTACGACAGAAAATATGAAGGAATTGCCCGGTTCCCGGCAGTGAACCGCGATATCTCCATGGTGGTTCCCAAGGACATCATGGTGGGAGATATTGAGAAAATGATTGCCCAGAGAGGCGGAAAGATTCTGGAGCACTATGAGCTGTTTGATATCTACGAAGGCGATCAGATTCAGGCAGGCTACAAATCGGTGGCCTACTCCATCACCTTCCGTTCCAAGGAGAAAACCCTGGGCGAGGCAGAGGTGACCGGCGCCATGAAGAAGATCCTCAACGGACTGGAGAGCATGGGAATCCAGCTGCGTAAATAATAACGTAACAGTTCAGCCTTCCGGTGAAGGCTGAACTATAAATAACGTACCACAAGCCGTATGGCCGCTCAGGAGCGCGGTCAGAAATGGCAGGCCGCGGACAGCAAAGCCTGCGGCCGCCGGGAGGTATAGACGGATGAAATTATATATCCTGCGCCATGGAGAAACGGTCTGGAATACAGAGGGCCGGCTCCAGGGAATGGCGGACATTGAACTGAATGAAAATGGAATCCGGCTGGCTCAGATCACCGGGGAGAAGCTGAAGAACGTGGCCTTTGACCTGGCGATTTCCAGCCCCCTGAAGCGGGCGGTGCAGACCGCCCGCCTGGTGCTGGCGGGAAGAGAGATTCCCATACAGACGGATGCCAGAATTGAAGAAATTACTTTTGGAGAATGGGAAGGACTCTGCTGCAGAAAAGACCGGTATGAGATTCCATCGGAAGGATTTTCCCTGTTCTTTTCTGATCCCTTCCGTTATCAGCCGCCGGCAGGGGGCGAGACGGTGCAGCAGGTGATTGACCGCACCGGAGAATTTTATGCAGATCTGCTCGCGGCGCCGGAGTATCAGGACAAGACCATTCTGATTGCCTGCCACGGTTGTTCCAGCCGGGCGCTTCTGTACAATATCTGCGGAAGAACGGGTGATCTCTGGAGAGGACATGTGCCGCCCAACTGCAGCGTCTCCATCGTGGATGTGAAGGACGGGGAAGCCCGGCTTGAGGCGGTTGACAAGATTTATTACGATTCCCGGGATGTGGTGGACTTTTACGGGGATCAGGACTGAAAAAAGAAGCCTGTCTGCTGTATGACAAACAGCGGCAAGGCTTCTTTTTTTTGCGCGATAAGCCCGGAGTACGGCCGCATGGATGGGCAAGCTTGTTTGCACAGACATGCGGTCATCCTCCGGGCAACGGACAGCGAACGGCTTTGCCGTGAGCTGTCCGCGGAGAATTATCGCTGCAGCTTTTCCAGATCCCGGAAAAATCCGGGATAGGAGATATCCACGCAGTCGGAGCGCCGGATGGTGGTGACGCCTTCGGCTGCCAGGCCCGCGATGGCAAAGGACATGGCGATCCGGTGATCCAGGCGGCTGTCGATGACGGCGCCGGTGAGGGGTCTGCCGCCCCGGATGATCATGCCGTCCTCTGTCCCCTCGATATCACAGCCCATGGCCCTAAGCTCCGTAACCATGATATCCAGTCGGTTGGATTCTTTGACTTTCAGTTCCTCCGCGTTGCGGATTACCGTGGTTCCCTGCGCGAAGGCGGCCAGAACGGCCACCACCGGCAGTTCGTCGATCAGCGCCGGGATCAGTCCGCCCTCCACCGTGGTGCCGGTAAGGCAGCTGTGGCGCACCAGCAGATCCGCGCAAGGCTCTCCGGAGGTATCCTGCACGTTTTCCAGGGTGATATCTGCCCCCATGGCTTTGCAGACACGCAGGAGACCGTCCCGGGTGGGATTGATCCCCACATTTTTGATCAGCAGCTCAGATCCGGGTACCAGCAGGGCAGCGGCAATAAAATAGGCGGCAGAGGAGATGTCTCCCGGCACGCGCAGATCGGCCGCTGTAAGCTGGGGATCCGGCCAGACGGTGGCCGTGGTATCCCGGGTTTCCACCCGGGCGCCGAACCGGGCCAGCATCCGCTCCGTGTGATCCCTGGAAATCCAGGGTTCCGTGACGGAGGTGGGTGCATCCGCATACAGTCCGGCCAGCAGTACACAGGATTTCACCTGGGCAGATGCCACCGGAGAATCGTAGTGGATGCCCTTCAGAGGGCCGCCGCAGATCTTCAGCGGTACGCAGCCGTTTCCCCTGATACTTTCCACCTGCGCGCCCATCTGGGACAGCGGCCGGATAATCCGGTTCATGGGACGGCTCTGGATGGAAGCGTCGCCGGTAAACTCGCTGGAAAATGGCTGCCCGGCCAGGATGCCGGAGATCAGCCGGGTGGTGGTGCCGCTGTTGCCCACATCCAGCACCTGGCCGGGGGCTGACAGTCCGTGCAGCCCTTTGCCGTGGACCAGCACCTCATCCTGCAGATTCTCCACCTGGATCCCCATGTGGGAAAAACATCCGATGGTGGAAAGGCAGTCGGCACCCTGAAGAAAATTCCGGATTCTGGTGGTTCCCCGGGCCAGGGCGCCCAGCATGACCGCCCGGTGGCTGACGGACTTGTCCCCGGGGACAGTGACAGTGCCTTTCAGGGGTTTCTTCGCCTGTGTGATTTCCATAAAAATTCCTCCCGTAGTTCCGGTCAGCTGCGGATATGGATGCGGTAATTCCGCTCCCGCAGTACCTTGTCGGATTTTTTCAGGGCATCCTCCTCGTAGAATTCGATGCGCAGAACGCCTTCTTCAAATTCCCGGTTGTGGACGATGCCGATATTTTTGATATTGATATTGTTCATGGCCAGCAGCGTGGCGATGGTGGCGATACCGCCTGCCTCGTCGTAAATGTCGCAGTAAAGGGTATACTCCTTCTGCAACATTCCTTTGGAGGAGTCAGGCAGAGAGTCCCGGTAATCCCGGGAGTCGGAAAACATCCGGTAAAGCTCGTCGGAGTCGCCGTTGTCCACCCAGCACCTGGCCTGTACCAGCAGCCGGATGTACTCGTCCAGCACCCGGGAGATCATTTCCCGGTTTTCCAGGCAGATCTGCTGCCACATCACCGGTGAGGAGGAGGCGATTCTGGTGATATCCCGGAAACCTCCCGCGGCGATCAGTTTCATATATTCCTCCGGAGTGTCCATCTTGTGGATGGCGTTCACAAGGGTGGAGGCGATGATGTGGGGCAGATGGCTGACTGCCGCCGTGATATAGTCGTGCTCCTGACAGGTGAGCGCCATGGGAATGGCCCCCAGTGAAGCGATCAGTTCCATAAAGGCGGAAAGCCCGGGCACCGCCACCTGGCCGCCGGGGGTCAGGATGTAGTAGGCATTTTCCAGAAGAAAGTCGGTGGAGCTGGCATATCCGGTTTTTTCGGAACCGGCCATGGGGTGGCCGCCGATGAAACAGCCGTCCATTTCCAGTTCAAGCACCGCCTGATGGATTTCTCCTTTTACGCTGCCCACGTCGGTGACGATGCAGCCGGGACGGATGATATCCTTCAGCCAGGCGAGATAGGAAATGTTTTCTTCCACAGGAGCGCACAGAAAGATATAGTCACATTCAGAAAAACGGGCATCCTGCCGCGTACAGCAGACGTTGATCACCCCTTCCCGGGCCGCCGCCTCAAGGGTGGACGCCGTGCGGGTGTAGGCATACAGTACGCAGTCGGGATGGAACCGGCGGAGGGATTTGGCGATGGAGCCTCCGATGAGGCCCAGACCGATAAATCCAATATGAAGTCTTTCCTCTGTCATAGAGTCAGTTTCCTTTCTGAAAGCTTTATGTAAGGGGCCAGATCCGACATCAGGCCACCGAACTGATCGAAGGTCAGGGACTGGGGTCCATCGGAAAGGGCATGGGCCGGATCGTTGTGTACCTCAATCATCAGGCCGTCGGCACCGCAGGCCACGCCGGCCTTTGCCAGCGCCGGAACGTAGGCGGCCACGCCGGTGGCATGGCTGGGATCCACGATGATGGGAAGATGGGATTTTTCCCGGATCACCGGCACGGCGCTCAGATCCAGAGTGTTTCTGGTGGCCGTCTCATAGGTGCGGATGCCCCGCTCGCACAATACTACATTGGGATTGCCCTCCGCAATGATATACTCTGCCGCGTTCAGCCATTCGTCGATGGTGGCGGCCAGGCCTCTTTTCAGAAGCACCGGCATTTTGGAACGGCCTGCTTCCCGCAGCAGCTGGAAATTCTGCATATTGCGGGCGCCGATCTGGATCATGTCCACATATTTGGCCGCGGCCTCGATGGCCTCCTCGCTGATTACCTCGCAGATGGTGGCAAGACCCGTCTCCTTTTTTGCCTCTGCCATATAGCGGAGACCCTCTTCCTCCAGACCCTGGAAGGAGTAGGGGGAGGTGCGGGGTTTGTAGGCGCCGCCGCGGACAATCTGGGCGCCTGCTTTTTTCACCGCCCGGGCGATGGACATCAGCTGTTCTTCTGTCTCCACGGCACAGGGGCCGGCCATGATGGTCAGGGTATCCGGGCCGATCTCGTGGCTTCCCACTTTCACTCTGGTGGGCTGGGGATGAAACTTCCGGTTGGTGAGTTTATAGCTCTCCGTGATGGGAACGATCCGGTCCACATAGGGCATTACTTGCAGCTGCTGGCTGTTGAGGCGGGTTTTATCACCCACCACGCCGATGATGGTTACCTGTTCTCCCTGGGAGAGATGGGTTTCAAGTCCTTTGTCACGGATGACGCTGGCCACAGACTGAACGGCGCTTTGAGGCGCGCCCGGTTTCATTACAATAATCATGGTATTGACCTCATTTCTTATGTAGTTTGGAAAATCCTGAAACGCGGCGGCATGCGCGCGAAGGTTCCGGGATTCTCCGGCATTTCTAGCTGTAGTTATTGTACGGCACCCACCGGCAAAAGTCAATGATTTAGCGCTTTAAAGCGGAAAATAAACCGGAAACCAATAAAATGACTAAAAATGTCTGATATTCATGAATATTATAACATAAACCACGGATTAAAGGAAAGAATATGGGAAAATAATTGTCAATATTCCATAAATTACTTGAAATATTCAAGAAGTTTTAGTAAAATGTAACCATACTAATTTTGGGAGGTATTACATATGGACGTTTTCAGAACTGACAGAATCAGGAATGTGGTGCTGCTTGGTCATGGCGGAGCAGGAAAAACTACCCTGACAGAAGCGATGGCCTATCTTTCCGGTATTACCAATCGGCTGGGCAAGGTTGCAGATGGAAATACCATCAGCGATTATGATAAAGAGGAAATCAAACGTAAATTCTCAATCAGTACAACCATGGTTCCCGTTCAGTGGGATAAAATGAAGGTGAATATCCTGGACACTCCCGGTTTCTTTGATTTCGTGGGCGAGGCCGAGGAGGCCGCAGCGGCAGCTGACGCGGCAGTGATCGTGGTATCGGGAAAATCCGGTGTGCAGGTGGGTACCCAGAAGGCCTGGGAACTCTGTGAAAAATACCGCCTTCCCCGTATGATTTTCGTTACGGAGATGGATATCGACGATGTCAGCTACCGTCAGGTGGTGGAGGATCTGACAGAGCTCTACGGAAAGCGGATCGCTCCCCTTCACATGCCGATCCGTGAGGACGGAAAATTCGTGGGCTATATCAATATTGTAAAGAACAAGGGCCGCCGCTACATGAATAAGGACGAGAAAGTGGAGTGCCCCGTTCCGGAATATTCCAAAGAGTATCTGGAAAAATACCGTGAGATTCTGCTGGAGGCAGTTGCCGAGACCAGCGAGGAGTTTATGGACCGTTATTTCGAGGGCGATGAGTTCTCCGTTTCCGAAATTTCCGCCGCGCTGGCTCTGTGTGTGGGCGACGGCAGCCTGGTTCCGGTGTGCATGGGCTCCCCGGTGAACCTGCAGGGCGTGAGAAACCTGCTGGACGATATCTGCGGTTACTTCCCCAGCCCCGCTGAGAGAGAAAAAGCAGGTATCATCAAAAATACCAGCGAAATTTTCGAGGCCAACTACGATTTCACTATGAGCAAATCCGCCACCGTTTTCAAAACCATCGTGGATCCCTTCCTGGGAAAATATTCCATGATGAAGGTTTGCTCCGGTGTTATCAAATCCGGCGATACGCTGTACGATGTGGATCAGGATGCGGAGGTGAAGCTGAACAAGCTTTACGTGCTGGAAGGCGCGCGCCCGGTGGAGGTTCCCGAGCTGCATGCCGGAGATCTGGGCGCAGTGGCAAAGATTAATGAACTTCGGACCGGTGACAGCCTGGCTACGAAGTCCACGCCTGTACTTTACGGGAAACCGGATATTTCTGTTCCCTATACCTGCAAGCGGTATAAGGCAGTGAATAAGGGCGATGTGGACAAGATTTCCCAGGCACTGGCGAAAATGTGCCAGGAAGATCTGACTATGCGTGTGGTGAACGATTCCGCAAATCATCAGACTCTGATTTACGGTATGGGAGACCAGCATATCGATGTGATTGTCAGCAAGCTGAAAGAGCAGTATAAAGTGAATGTGGAGATTTCCAAACCTAAAGTGGCTTTCCGTGAGACCATCCGGAAGAAATCCGACATTGACAAGAAATATAAGAAACAGTCCGGCGGCCATGGCCAGTACGGTCATGTAAAGATGACTTTCGAGCCTTCCGGAGATCTGGAAACGCCTTATGTTTTTGAGCAGATCGTAGTGGGCGGCGCGGTTCCCAAGAATTACTTCCCGGCAGTTGAAAAGGGACTGCAGGAGTCGGTGGCTTCCGGTCCGCTGGCAGCTTACCCGGTGGTGGGCGTTAAGGCCGTGCTGTATGATGGCTCTTATCACCCGGTGGATTCTTCCGAGATGGCATTCAAGACGGCTACGAAGATGGCGTTTAAGGAAGGATTCCTAGCAGCTTCTCCGGTTCTTCTGGAGCCCATCGTTAACCTGAAGGTTCATGTGCCGGATAAATATACCGGCGATGTGATGGGTGACCTGAACAAGCGCAGAGGCAGAGTGCTGGGTATGAATCCGGACCGTGACGGTTATACCGTTGTGGAGGCGGATGTGCCGCAGCTGGAGATTTACGGATATTCCACCGCCCTTCGTTCCATGACCGGCGGAGCGGGAGATTTTTCCTATACCTTTGCCAGATATGAGCAGGCCCCCGCGGATGTACAGGAGAAAGAGATCGCGGAGAGAGCCAGCAAAGTGGATAAGGGAGAAGATTAAGAAGAGGCCCTTCGGGCCGCAGTATGAAGAGCAGAAACGGATGCCTTTTTATGGGGGCATCCGTTTTTGGTGGAAAACTGGCGGGATAGAGTGTAACATTTGTCTTAAATCACAGAAAATTGCCTTGACGAAACCGGACGGTTGGCCTATAGTGTCATTCAAGAATATAAAAAAGACACAAAGAAAGGAATTCATTTATGAGAAAAGGAAAGTGGAAGCTCCTGCTGGTGCTGGCAGTGCTGCTGGCGGCAGGAATTTATTATTATGTGGCCCTTCCGGCTATCAACCTTCATTCTTCCGGATTCTGGATATTTTTTATCGTACTGGGCCTTCTGATTCTGGCAGCATATGCTTCCAGAAGACAGCTCCGTACCGTTTCGGAGATCCGGGAGAGCAGATTTATGAAAGCAGGCCTTGTGGCCGTGGGCGCAGTCGTTCTGGTTTATGTGGTGGGCTCCATCCTGTCCTCCCCCATTGTCAATGCAAGGAAATACAGCAAGCTGCTGACCGTGGAGGAGCGCAGTTTCACAGAGGATATCCAGCCGGTGGATTACAGCCAGATTCCTTTGCTGGATAAAGACAGCGCGGAGCTTCTGGGCAACCGGAAGATGGGAAGCATGGTGGATATGGTTTCTCAGTTTGAGGTCAGCGATCTGTATTCCCAGATCAATTACCAGGGGAAGCCGGTGCGTGTGACACCTCTTGTATACGCCAGTCCTGTCAAGTGGCTGACGAATCAGTCATCAGGTATTCCTGCTTATATCATGATTGATATGACTACTCAGAATACGGAACTGGTGCAGCTGGATGAGCCGATCAGGTATTCGGAGGCAGAGTACCTGAACCGGAATATTTACCGTCACCTCCGATTCCGTTATCCTACCTATATTTTCGATCAGCTGAGCTTTGAGATTAATGATGAGGGAACGCCGTACTGGATCTGTCCGGTGAAAAAGTTTGAAGTCGGTCTGTTCGGCGGCCAGACCATAGGACGGGTGGTGCTCTGCAATGCTCAGACGGGAGAATGTACGGATTACGCCCTGGAGGACTGCCCCGAATGGGTGGACCGGGCAAATCCGGCGGACCTTCTGATCCGGCTGTACGATTACCACGGCACGTTAAGCGGCGGCTACATCAACAGTGTTTTCGGACAGAAAGGATGTCTGAAAACCACCGAAGGGTATAATTATATGGCCATGGAGGATGATGTATGGGTATATACCGGCGTCACCAGCGTCAGCGGGGACCGATCCAATGTGGGATTTGTTCTGATGAATCAGCGGACCAGGGAGACCCGGTATTATGAGGTGAACGGGGCGGAGGAGTATTCCGCCATGGAGTCGGCGGAGGGTCAGGTGCAGAACCTGGGCTATCAGGCCACTTTCCCGATTCTGCTGAATATCTCCGGGGAGCCCACTTACTTTATGGCTCTGAAGGATGACGCGGGGCTGGTGAAGAAGTATGCCATGGTAAATATCCAGAAGTATCAGAATGTGGCGGTGGGCGATACGGTTGCCCTCTGTGAAGAGGCGTACGTTCAGCTGCTGGCTTCCAACGGAATTTCCTCCGGAACAGATACGGGACAGCTGGAGAAAATATCCGGCAGGATCACCCGGATCGCCCAGAGTGTCATCGACGGGAATTCCCATTTCTATCTGGTGCTGGAGGGCAGCGACCTGATTTTCGACGTTCCGGTGCAGGAGTACCTGAAGGTGGTGGCCCTGACGGAAGGAGATCAGGTGACCATCGAGTACCTGGAGGGAGATCCGGTCTGCACGGTGACGGGACTGGAGTAGATGGACCGGCGGAAAAACAGTGACGGAAAAGCAGAAAAGAAAACTGCAAAAAGACTGTACTTCCGCAGAAAATTATGTTATACTTCTGACAAATTAAACAGCAGATGACGTATTTCGGGAGTTGTTTTGGAAAAATTCCGTCCCTGCCGTTGTCTGCTGTCATGAATAATATGCAAAATAGGATTTCATGCGTCAAGTGTTCTGAGGATGGGGAGTTGCCGCGGAAACGAAAAGCAAGTCTTACGATATGAGATCCGCACCCGTTGCAGCAACCAGATGAAGAACATCTCGATTGTGATGTGAAGGGATTGAATGCCTGTCATTCGATCTTTGCAGATGGAATGACAGAAGGATATTATTTGTGTTAATTCCAGATGCAATTCACACATCGGGATGTTTTTTTGGTGCCCGGATTTCCAGTAAAAGAGGGCGGACATCCCGTGGAAAAAGAACAGGAGGATACGAGTATGGATTACGAGAAAATCAAAGAGGGTGTGCGGCTGATGCTGGAGGGCATCGGAGAGGATGTGACACGGGAGGGACTTCTGGAAACTCCGGACAGGATCGCGAAAATGTGCGGTCAGATCTACGGAGGACTGTATGAGGATCCGGCGGAGCATCTGAAAAAACAGTTCCACGCGGACAGCAACAACATGGTGCTGGAGAAGGATATCACCTTCTATTCCGTCTGCGAGCATCATCTGCTTCCCTTCTATGGAAAAGCGCATGTGGCCTATATCCCCGACGGCCATGTGGCGGGACTGAGCAAGCTGGCCAGAACCGTGGAGGTGTTTGCCAGACGGCCCCAGATTCAGGAAAATATGACGGCGCAGATTGCGGACGCTCTGGAGAAGTATCTTTCTCCCAAAGGCGTGATGGTGATGATTGAGGCGGAGCATATGTGCATGACCATGCGGGGCGTGCAGAAGCCGGGGACAAAGACGGTGACCAGCATTGTACGGGGCGTGTTTGCCAGCGATCTTTCTCTGCAGCAGACCTTTCTGCAGATGGTGCGGTAGCCCATGGCGGCGGATATGGAACGGGTGCGGCGGCTTTATGAGCTGCCCCGGTATCAGGAGGAACTGAAGGCGATTGCCAGGGCAGAGGTCTCCAGAGAATTTTGCGGGCATACCCTGGAGCATTTTCTGGATGTGGCCAGGCTGATGTATATCCGGAGCCTGGAAGAAGGGGAGATCGTGAACCGGGAAGTGATTTACGCGGCGGCTCTTCTCCATGATCTGGGAAGAGGGATGCAGTACCGGGAGGGAATTCCCCACCAGGAAGCCGGCGTGCTGCTGGCCCGGGAGCTGCTGCCGGCCTGCCGGTTTGATGAAGAGGAGATCCGGCAGATCGTCTCTGCCATCGGAAGCCACCGCAGGCAGCAGGAGGGGCAGGAGCCGCTGGCCAGGTATCTGTACCAGGCGGACAAGCAGAGCAGAAACTGTTTTGCCTGTCCTGCCTCCGGCCGGTGCAACTGGCCGGAGGAAAAGAAAAATCATGGAATCATCCGCTGACGGAAATTAAGGAGGAAACAGACAGATGATGATTGGAAACCGGCAGATGGATCTGAAGAACCACTGCCATGTGATGGGAATTCTCAATGTGACGCCGGATTCTTTTTCCGACGGAGGAAAATATACGCAGATGGACGCCGCGCTGTTCCACGCGGAGCAGATGGTCCGGGAGGGAGCCGATGTGATTGATGTGGGCGGCGAGTCCACCCGGCCGGGCTACCAGAAGATTTCCGATCAGGAGGAGATTGGGCGGGTGGCGCCGGTGATTGAGAAAATCAAGGAGCGGCTGGATATTCCGGTGTCCGTGGATACCTATAAAAGCCAGGTGGCCGAGGCGGCGCTGAAGGCCGGGGCGGATCTGGTCAACGATATCTGGGGATTCCGGGCGGATCCGCAGATGGCCCGGGTCACCGCCAGATACAAAGCGGCCTGCTGTCTGATGCACAACCGGCAGGAGGCGGTATACGGGGATTTCTGGACGGATTTTATGGAAGATATGAAAACCTGCGTCCGCCTGGCGCGGGAAGCGGGAGTGGAGGAGGATAAGATTCTGCTGGATCCCGGCGTGGGATTCGGGAAAACGTATGAGCAGAATCTGGCGGTGATCAATCACCTGGACCGGCTGAAGGAGCTGGGCTTCCCGGTTCTTCTGGGAACCTCCAGAAAATCGGTGATCGGCCTGACGCTGGATCTTCCCTCGGATCAGAGACTGGAAGGCACCCTGGCCACCACGGCCCTGGGTATTGTGCGGGGAGCCGCCTTCGTGCGGGTGCATGACGTCAAGGAGAACTGCAGGCTGATCCGGATGATGGAAGCCATGCTGGCGGCGGACGGAAAGTAAGACTTCCGCGAAATATGCTTTGGGATGAAGCAAAGAAAGGAAACAGTAATTATGGATCGGATTATCATAGAAAATCTGGAGGTATTTGCCAGGCACGGCGTATTTCCCGAGGAGAATGTGCTGGGGCAGAAATTTCTCTTCTCCCTGACCCTGTGGACCGACACCCGGCGGGCGGGAATTTCCGACGCACTGGAGGATTCGGTGAATTACGGGGAGGTCTGCCATCTGGTGCAGGAATATGCCACCAGCCACACCTTCCGGCTTCTGGAGGCGCTGGCGGAAAATCTTGTGGAGGAGCTGCTGATCCGGTACCCCTCCCTTTCCCAGGTGGATCTCACCATCCGCAAGCCCTGGGCTCCGGTGGGACTTCCCCTGGAATCCGTGGGCGTGTCCATCTCGCGGAAACGCCATCTGGCTTTCATCGCCCTGGGATCCAACATGGGAGACCGCAGGGGGTATCTGGATGGAGCAGTGCGGGCGCTGCGGGAAAGGAGAGACTGCCGGGTGCTGCAGGTGTCGGATTATCTGGTGACAGAGCCCTACGGCGGCGTTGAGCAGGAGGATTTTCTGAACGGCGCCCTGAGCCTGGAGACCTTTCTCTCCCCCGAAGAACTTCTGGATGTGCTCCATGAGATCGAGGCGGCCGCGGACCGCAGGCGGGAAGTGCGCTGGGGACCCAGGACGCTGGATCTGGATATCCTGCTGTACGACGATCTGGTGCTGGATCTTCCGCAGCTTACGATCCCGCACCGGGAAATGCACCTGCGTTCCTTTGTGCTGGATCCTCTCCGGCAGATCGCTCCCTGGAAACGGCATCCACTATTGGGCCTCACCGTGGAAGAGCTGGCGGAAAAACTGCGGCAGAATACTTGACAAAGTCCTGGCCTGTGGGGTAGAATAACAAAAGGTTTCAAACAGAAAAGGCTTTGATGAGGAAGAGTAGGAGCGGAACCTGATCCAGAGAGCTGCCGGAGGGTGAAAGGCAGTGAGGGAATGTTCTGAACTGGCCTCGGAGCTCTTTTTCCCAAAGGAGATTCCCGGACGGGATTTCCCGGTAGGAGAAAGCGGGAATTCCCGTTATAGAATCGATAAGTGCATGGAAGCTGTATTTCCATGAATCAGAGTGGTACCACGGAATCAAGCCCTTTCGTCTCTGTCTGAAGAAAGATTCAGAAGACGAAGGGCTTTTTTAATTTATGACACAGGAGGATTTTTTACCATGGCAGTACCTTATAATCATAGGGCAGTGGAAAAGAAATGGCATGATATCTGGGAGGAGCACCCGGTCAATGTAGACGATGGAAAGAAACCGAAATATTATTGTCTGGACATGTTTCCCTATCCGTCCGGCAACGGACTTCACGTGGGACACTGGAGAGGCTACGTGATTTCTGATGTGTGGAGCCGTTACAAGCTGATGAACGGCTACTATATCATTCATCCTATGGGCTGGGATGCTTTCGGACTTCCGGCTGAGAACTACGCCATCAAGATGGGCGTGCATCCGGCCATTTCCACCGCGGAGAATGTGAAGCACATCAAGGAGCAGATCAATCAGATCGCGGCTCTTTATGACTGGGACCGGGAAGTAAACACCACGGATCCGGATTTCTATAAGTGGACCCAGTGGATTTTCGTGAAGATGTTCAAGGAGGGCCTGGCCTACGAGAAGGAGTTCCCCATCAACTGGTGTCCTTCCTGTAAGACCGGACTGGCCAACGAAGAGGTGGTCAACGGAAAATGCGAGCGCTGCGGCGCGGAGGTTACCAAAAAGAACCTGCGTCAGTGGATGCTGAAGATCACCAAATACGCGGATCGCCTGCTGAACGACCTGGACAAACTGGACTGGCCGGAAAAGGTGAAAAAGATGCAGTCCGACTGGATCGGAAAGTCCTACGGAGCAGAGGTTGAGTTCCCGGTGGAGGGAAGAGATGACAAGATCACCGTCTACACCACCAGACCGGATACCCTGCACGGCGCCACCTTCATGGTGCTGGCTCCGGAGCACGCGCTGGCAAAAGAGCTGGCCACCGACGAGACCCGTGAGGCTGTGGAGAAATATATCTACGATTCTTCCATGAAATCCAACGTGGACCGTCTGCAGGACAAGGAGAAAACCGGTGTGTTCACAGGCTCCTACGCCATCAATCCGTTAAACGGAGCGAAGGTGCCCATCTGGCTGTCCGACTATGTTCTGGCAGATTACGGAACCGGCGCCATCATGTGCGTTCCGGCCCACGATGACAGAGACTTTGAGTTCGCGAAGAAGTTCAACATTCCCATCATCCAGGTAATCGCCAAGGATGGAAAGGAAATTGAAAATATGACGGAGGCTTATACGGAGGCTTCCGGAACCATGATCAACTCCGGTGAGTGGAACGGCATGGAGTCCGCGGTGCTGAAAAAAGAAGCGCCGGCCATGATCGAGAAAATGGGTATCGGACGCAAGACCGTCAACTTCAAGCTGCGCGACTGGGTATTCTCCCGTCAGCGTTACTGGGGCGAGCCCATCCCCATCGTACACTGCCCCAAATGCGGCAATGTGCCGGTGCCGGAGGATCAGCTTCCCCTGCGCCTGCCGGAGGTGGAGTCCTACGAGCCCACCGGAACCGGAGAGTCCCCGCTGGCAGCCATCGACGAGTGGGTAAACACCACCTGTCCCTGCTGCGGAGGCCCGGCCAAGAGAGAGACCAACACCATGCCCCAGTGGGCAGGCTCCTCCTGGTATTTCCTGCGCTACGTGGACAACAAAAACGACAAAGAGCTGGTTTCCAGAGAGAAAGCGGACAAATATCTGCCTGTGGATATGTATATCGGCGGCGTGGAGCACGCGGTGCTGCATCTTCTGTATTCCCGGTTCTACACTAAGTTCCTGTATGATATCGGCGTGATTGATTTTGACGAGCCCTTCCAGAGACTGTTCAACCAGGGTATGATCACCGGAAAGAACGGCATCAAGATGAGTAAGTCCAAAGGCAACGTGGTATCCCCGGACGATCTGGTGAGAGATTACGGCTGCGATTCCCTGAGACTGTACGAGCTGTTCGTGGGACCGCCGGAGCTGGACGCAGAGTGGGATGACAGAGGAATCGACGGCGTATACCGTTTCCTGAACCGTTTCTGGAAGCTGGTGCAGGATTCCGTGGAGAAGGATGTGAAGGAGACCAAGGAGATGGTGAAGCTGCGCCACCGCCTGGTTCACGACGTCACCGAGCGTCTGGAGAGCTTCAGCCTGAACACGGTGATCTCCAAGTTCATGGAGTACAACAACAGCTTCATCGAGCTGGCCAGAACCACAGGAGGAATCGACAAGGAAACCCTTTCCACCTTCACGCTGCTGCTGGCGCCCTTCGCGCCCCATATCGCCGAGGAACTGTGGCAGGTACTGGGCCACGACACCTCCGTGTTCGCGGCAAAATGGCCGGAGCATGACGAGGAGGCCATGAAGGATGACGAAGTGGAGATTCCCGTACAGATCAACGGCAAGACCCGCGCGGTGATCAGTATTCCGGTGGACATTTCCAAAGAAGAGGCGATTGCCAAAGGAAAAGAAGCGGTGGCTGACAAGCTGACGGGAAATGTGGTGAAGGAGATCTACGTTCCCAAGAAGATTGTGAATATCGTAATGAAATAAAGAACAAGACAAACTGCCGTTTACCCATTGCGCAGCGTCACGGACAAACACGACACATGTTTCTCTGCCGGCGGTGCAGGATGGGGAAAACGGCAGTTTTCCGACAGGAGAAAAAAGATGGATAATGTATTGAGAAGAGAGCAGGGGCTGCCCTATCATTATGATGATCCGGCGCTGCAGGGAAACCAGCGGGAATATCAGGATCAGATGATGGAATATAACCGTCTGATGCCTTCGGATATGGAAAAACGGCAGGCAATGTTGAAAAAGATTTTCGCGGATATCGGAGAGGGCACTTCCGTGGAAATCCCCATCAATGCCAACTGGGGCTGCCGCCATGTGCATCTGGGAAAAGGAATCTATATCAATTCCAACGTGACCTTCGTGGACGACGGCGATATTTACATTGGCGACTACTGTCTGATCGGCCCCAATGTGGTTTTCGCCACGGCCGGCCATCCCATCCTTCCGGTGCTGAGAGAGCATCACTATGTATACCAGCTGCCCATACATGTGGGCCGGAATGTCTGGATAGGCTCCGGTGTGCAGATTATGCCGGGGGTGAAGATCGGGGATAATTCCGTTATCGGCGCAGGAAGCGTGGTGACCGGAGATATTCCGGCAAATGTGGTTGCCTGCGGTGTCCCCTGTAAGGTTCTCCGTGAGATCGGAGAGAAGGACAGAAAATTCTACTATAAAGACAGGGAGCTGGATGTCTGGGAATAGGACGATATGACGGTGTTTTCCTGTGATACCTGCGATATGAATATCCGGCTGGAGAGTAGCGTCTTTGCCCCTGAGGCATCGGAGTGTACGGATTAAGAGGAACGGCGGCTGTGAAAATCAAATCCATGATTTCACAGCCGCCGCTTCGCTACTATAAAGTTTTTCTTTTTAAGACCACAATCCCTGCGAGAGACAGGGCGGCGCCCAGCAGCAGACAGACAAAAATGTGCAGGGCGGCATTGCCGTTCAGCATAATCAGCCGGAAAAATCCGGCCAGGACGGCGCGCAGGGACGCAATCGGCGTAAACACACAAATGACCGCCACCAGTAAAGCATCAGTCAGCCAACCATACCAATGGGCCTGCATGGACAGCAGCACGTGAAGAAAAATCATCACAAGCAGCAAAAAGAACATTTGCTGCAGCCCGGCAACGAACATGCCGTTTTCTGTCCACCGGCATACATCCATCAGATTGATCACGGTCCTCGCGGGGTATACAGGGTCGATGAGAAGATGTATAACCGTGTTCGCCAGGGAAATACAAAATGCCAGAAATCCATAGCTGATCAGGCAGCCGAAGAAGTAATCCTTTTTGCTGGCCCCCAGGTGCATCAGCTTTGTGAAATCATAAAATACGAAAAAGAACGGGGTCAGCACCGCCAGCAGCCAGGTGTAATTTCCGTTGCTTAAAATCACATCGCCGGAGGATGTGGCGCAAAGTACCACAACCGCTGTGAGGATAAAACTGATTTTATTGCTGGCCAGCAGCCGTTTTGTAACCGCGAAAAGAGCTTTCATCTGGTACCACCTCCTTTATGTCCCACCATCTGTACAAAAAATTCCTGCAAAGACATCGGATGATTTTTCTGAAGCCCGCTGACACGGAAGGCCTTAGTCTCAATGGAATGGAGCGTATCAAAGAACCGGATGCTTCCCCGGTCAATGATGATCAGCTTCTGAATGGTCTTTGCCAGTTCTTCAATGATGTGGGTGGACACGATGATGATCCGCGGGTGTTTCTGAAAGCTTTCGGTCA
>HHCFR02800__coassemble_1458_pt1 | contig 21262 bp, 18 predicted proteins | sample HHCFR02800__metabat2_high_PE_078 | metagenome-assembled genome bin HHCFR02800
GATCTGACCAATATCGACGTATACTCCCGCATGTACGCCCCCATAGAGTTTGTAGATTTCTACTGCTCCCAGGAAGGAAAGAAGCCCTTCATTCAGGTGGAATACAGCCACGCCATGGGCAACGGCCCCGGAGACCTGGAGGAGTACTTTGAGCGGATGTACAAATACGACGGCTACATCGGCGGCTATGTGTGGGAGTGGTGCGATCACTCCGTATACATGGGAAAAACCATCGACGGCCGTGACAAATTCTACTACGGCGGTGACTGGAACGAAGAAATCCACGACGGAAACTTCTGCATGGACGGTCTGGTGTACCCGGACAGAAGACCGCACACCGGACTTCTGGAGCACAAAAATGTGGCCCGCCCCATCCGCGCTTCCCTGGTAAACGCGGAAACAGGCATTGTTTGTCTGGACAACAAGATGGATTTCACCAATATCCGTGACCGCTACCAGATCGCTTATGAGATCGTCACCGACGGAGAGGTGACCGCCTCCGGCGTTCTTTCCGATGTAGACTGCCCCGCGAAGACCGCCGTGGAAGTACAGATTCTGGAAAAACTTCCGAAAGCGGGAAATACCTTCCTGCATCTTCATTACATTCAGAAGGATGCTGATCTTCTGACCCCCGCCGGCTATGAGGCAGGCCATGATCAGCTGACCGTATCCAGGGACGCCGATGCCGCCAGAGCTGCTGTGGCAAAGAGTGCCGGCTGCGGACTTTCCGCGGATACCGGCGCGCAGGTGACTGTGGAGGATCTGGAAAACCAGCTGGTGGTATGCGGACAGGGCTTCCGCTATGTATTCGACAAATGGAAAGGCACGTTCTCCGCTCTTGTAAAAGACGGCAGCAGCCTGATCGAGAAGCCCATCGAGCTGAACGTATGGCGGGCGCCCATGGACAATGACCGCCGGGTGCGTGAGGAATGGGAGGCGGCCGGCTACGACCGGGCCAGAATCAAAGTATATGAGACCTCCTGGGAAGTTTCAGACAACCAGGCGGTGATCACCTCCCGCTACTCCCTGTACGCGGTATATCTGCAGCGGATCGTCACCGGCACCCTGACCTGGACCGTCAGCGGCAGCGGCGCGGTCACCGTAAAGGTGGACGGCGAGCGGAGCCCGATTCCCATGAATTTTGCCCGCACCCCGCTTCCGATGATGCCTTTCCTGCCCCGTTTCGGCCTGCGGCTGTTTCTGCCTTCCTGCTACGATCAGGTAACCTACTTTGGCTACGGTCCCCAGGAAAGCTATCCGGACAAACACCGGGACGCCTATGTGGATCTGTTCACCTCCTCTGTGGAGAAGCTGCACGAGGATTACCTGCGTCCCCAGGAGAACGGCAGCCACTGGGGCTGCACCGCACTGGCGGCAGGTACCCGCGACGGACGGCATCTGCTGGTTTCCGGCCAGGAATTCAGTTTCAACGCCTCCGTCTATACCCAGGAGGAGCTGACAGAAAAAGCCCACAGCTTTGAGCTGGAAAAATCGCCCTACACCGTACTGTGTCTGGACGGCTACATCTCCGGCTGCGGCTCCAACAGCTGCGGACCCCGGCTTCTGGAAAAGTATCAGGTGAACGATGAAAAACTGTCCATGACCTTTACTCTGGAGTTCTGATTGCTCCCGCTGTCTTTCCATTGCAGGCGCACTTGACCGGAAATGATTTTTCCGTTAAACTGAATACTGTGTCTATTGAAAAATTATGACAGCGAGGCCGGAAGGCTGAACTGTTGCAAAAATTAACGGAAAGCAGGGATTGCAATGAAACAGACAAATCGGCCGAAGGAAACAGAAATCGAGATATGCGACGTCTGCCACCATCACCACCCCCATTTCCCGGCTCCGGTGCCGGATGATGAGGTACTCTACCGTCTGGCAGACCTTTTCAAGGTATTCGGAGACCCTACCCGGATCCGGATTCTTTACGCGCTCTCTACCGGCGAGCTGTGCGTCTGCGATATCGCCCAGCTGCTGGGGATGACCCAGAGCGCAATTTCCCACCAGCTCCGGGTATTGAAACAGATGGCGCTTGTAAAGTTCCGCCGGGACGGAAAAACCGTTTACTATTCCCTGGCAGACGCCCATGTGTCCACCATCCTGGCCCAGGGGCTGGATCATGTACAGGAATAAAAAAAGAAGCCGCATCGCGCGACAGGAGAAAATCCCTCTGTCCGGCGATGCGGCCGCTTTTTTTATGAACCTGTTTTTTATTCATGATAATGAAAAGCCCGCACAGCGTACTTTTCATTATTTCTGCCGGTAGGTGGACAGGAAATCCGCGATCTTTCCCGCCGCCTTTTCCAGATCCGCCACCCGGGGAAGGTATACCACCCGGAAGTGATCCGGCTTTTTCCAGTTGAATCCGCTGCCGGAGACTATCAGGATTCTCTTCTCTCTCAGCAGATCCAGCGCAAATTTCTCATCATCGTAAATGTTGAACTTCTCCGTGTCAATCTTGGGGAAGATATAGAAGGCCGCCTTGGGCTTCTTGGCGGACAGTCCCGGAATATCGTTCAGCAGCTGATAGATTCTGTTTCTCTGCTCGTAAATTCTTCCGCCGGGCACAATGTACTCTTTCACGCTCTGGTATCCGCCCAGCGCGGTCTGGACAATGGCCTGCGCCGGCACGTTAGAGCAGAGACGCATGTTGGAAAGCATCTTCAGCCCTTCGATATACCCCTTCGCCCGTTCCTTGGCGCCGCTCAGAATCATCCAGCCGATCCGGAAGCCTGCCACCATGTGGGATTTGGACAGTCCGCTGAAGGTGACGCAGAACACGTCTTTTCCCGCGATGGAAGCGATGGAAATATGCTCCAGCCCGTCCATTACCAGCCGGTCATAAATCTCGTCAGAGAAGATGATCAGCTCATGCTCCCGGGCAATCTTGACGATCTCCTCCAGAATCTCCCGGGGATACAGCGCTCCCGTGGGATTGTTGGGGTTGATGATGACGATGGCTTTGGTGCGGTCCGTAATCTTGCTGCGGATATCGTCCAGATCCGGGTTCCAGTCGGACTCTTCATCGCAGATATAATGTACTACATTTCCTCCCGCCAGCGTGGCCGTGGCCGTCCACAGCGGATAATCCGGGGAGGGAATCAGGATCTCATCGCCGTCATTGAGCAAAGCCTGCATACAGAGGTTGATCAGCTCGCTGACGCCGTTTCCCGTATAGATATCCTCCATGGTCACGCCGGGAATTCCTTTCAGCTGGGAATACTGCATGATCGCCTTTCTGGCGGCAAACAATCCCTTGGAATCCGAATAACCCTGGCACTCCCAGAGGGACTGCCGCATATCCAGAATCACTTCCTCCGGGGCGCTGAACCCGAAAGGAGCCGGATTTCCGATATTCAGCTTCAGAATCGACAGGCCATTTGCCTCCATCTTCGCCGCTTCATCCACCACCGGTCCTCTCACATCATAAAGTACGTTGTCCAGTTTCGAAGATTTTTCAAATGTCCTCATAATTTCTCCTTTCGGTTTTTTACGAATAAAATAAATACCACGCCGCTGACTGCCATCAGCATCGGATAAATGCAGTACGGAATGATCTGAAACGGCGTCAGTTCCGTAAAGCCCGCCGCCAGCAGCAGCTGTGCCCCGTAGGGGATCAGTCCCTGTCCCACGGAGGTGAACATATCCAGCAGGGAGGCGCTTCTCCTGGGTTCAATTTCATACTCCTCGCTGATCTCCCTGGCGATGGGGCCGGCCATCACGATAGCCACCGTATTGTTGGCGGTACACAGATCCACCAGCAGCGCCAGAGCCGCGATACCCAGTTCTCCTCCTTTCTTTCCCCTGATCCGCTTGCGGATAAAGGAAAGAATAAAGTGAATACCTCCCATCTCCTTGACCAACGCCACGATACAGGCCACCACAATGGAAATCACCGTGATATCGTACATTCCCATGATGCCGCCGCTTCCATCCGGACCCTCGGCCACCATCTGGAACATCTGGGCGGGAACGATGGTTCCGGTACCCACGCCCACTGCCAGGGAAAGCACCGTGCCGCCCACCAGCACCAGAAATACATTGATGCCGATCAGGGCGCCCACCAGCACCACCAGATACGGCAGCACCTGGAGAAGATTGTAATCCAGTTGGGTGGAGAGATCAAACCGGGCATTTCTGGTCAGCAGGAAGAAGATCACCACGGTCAGGATGGCCGCCGGAAGCACAATCAGGAAATTTTCCCTGAACTTGTCCTTCATCTCACATCCCTGGGTCTTCACTGCGGCGATGGTGGTATCGGAAATCATGGAAAGGTTGTCTCCGAACATGGCGCCGCACATCACCGCTCCGATGCAGATGGCCATGGAAAATCCCGTCTTCTCGCTGATCTGCACCGCGATGGGTGCCAGCGCGCCGATGGTTCCCATGGAAGTTCCCATTGAGACGGAAATAAAACAGCCAATAATAAACAGCCCGGGCACCGCAACGCCCGCCGGCAGTATGGACAATCCGAAATTTACCGTGCTTTCCGCTCCTCCCGCGGCAGTCACTGCCCCTGAGAAAGCACCGGCCGCCAGGAAAATCAGGCACATGGTGATGATGTTGTCATCCCCCACCCCCTGGGCGATAATATGAATCTTTTCGTTAAAATCATGTTTGCGGTCCTGCAGAAAGGCCACAAACAGCGCTGCCAGAAAAGCCACAATGGCTGGCATGGCGTAAAAATCACCAGTAATAATACCGGCTCCCAGAAAGATAACCAGAAAAACACCGATGGGAAGGAGCGCCGAAGCCCTTCCTCTGTTTTCTTCCATAAAACTCCCCCTCTCATTGTGTAACCGTCTGCTTTTCTTCCCGGACGGCCTTGTATTTTCGGCATATTTAACAGTGTATCACTTTGCCTGCAGGAAATCAAGAAAGAATCCTGCTTTACAGGATTCTCCGTAACAGTTCGGCCTTCCGGCTTCACTGTCACGAAAGCAGCACACAGGCGGCGGATCGCGCCGCGGCAAAAAAATCAGGGACGGCATCATTCTCCCTGCCCGGAAAGTTCCTTCCGGAATCAGGAAAAACGCTGCCGCCCCTGCCGCTTATTTTGCCAGCATCATCCGGTCGTTGGCGAATTCCTCGCCGCTGACCTGCTCAAATTTTTCAAGCAGCTGGGAGACCTTCAGTTTCTTCTTCTCTTCCCCCGCCACATCGTAGATAATTCTTCCTTCATGCATCATAATCAGCCGGTTTCCCATGCGGATGGCATCCCGCATATTGTGAGTGATCATCAGCGCTGTCAGTTTCTGCCGGGCGATAATCTCCTCCGTCAGCTCCAGCACCTTGGCCGCCGTCTTGGGGTCAAGGGCTGCCGTGTGCTCGTCCAGCAGAAGCAGATCCGGTTTTCTCAGTGAGGCCATCAGAAGAGTCAGCGCCTGGCGCTGTCCTCCGGAAAGCAGGCCCACCTTGGTGGTCATCCGGTCTTCCAGTCCCAGTCCCAGTGTCTTCAGCGCCTCATGATACCGTTCCCGTTCTCCCTTTGTGATACTCCAGCGCAGTCCTCTTTTCAGTCCCCGGCGGTAGGCCAGAGCCAGATTTTCCTCAATTTCCATGCCGGCCGCGGTTCCCATCATGGGATCCTGGAACACTCTTCCCAGAAATTTTGCCCGGGCATATTCCGGTTTTCTGGAAATATCCTCCCCGTTCAGAATGATAGTACCTTTGTCAATGGGATAAACGCCGGCAATCATGTTCAGCATGGTGGATTTTCCGGCCCCGTTTCCGCCGATCACGGTTACAAAATCTCCCTGATTCAACGTCAGGTTTACTCCCTGCAGAGCCTTCTTTTCATTAATTGTACCTTTGTTGAAGGTCTTTTCCACATTTTTCAGGATCAGCATGGCTATTCATCCCCCTTTGCGTACGATTTTCTCTGTTTCCACCGGGCGGAAAGCACAGGCGCGCACAGGGCAAGCACCACGATGATGGCTGATACCAGTTTGGTATCGTTGGCTTCCATAATCTTGAACCACATAACCACCGCACGGATAATAAAGAATACAATGGAACCCAGCACAGCGGACAGCAGCTTCGTTCCGAAGGCACGCTTTTTGCCCACCAGCACCTCGCCGATGACGATGGCCGCCAGACCGATGACGATGGTACCCGTACCCATCTGGATATCGCCCACTTTGGAACTCTGGCAGTAGAGCGCGCCTGACAGACCCACCAGACCGTTGCTGATGGCCAGGGCCAGCACCTTCATCACCTTCACATTAACACCCAGGGCCCGGATCATGTCCTCATTGTTTCCTGTAGCCCGCAAGGCTGCTCCCATCTCTGTCCCGAAAAACCAGTACAGCGCCCAGATCAGCAGCGCCACCACCACTGCTCCGATAACAAGTACCACTGTGGACTGCCGCAGTCCCGTGGCATCTGTCAGCCAGGTAAAAATAGAGTCCACATTCAACAGAGGGATATTGCTTTTCTGTCCCATAATTCTCAGGTTGATGGACCAGAGGGAATACTGGGTAAGAATTCCGGCCAGAATCGCCGGAATCTCAAACACCGTATGCAGAAATCCCGTGACTGCTCCTGCCGCAAATCCCGCAAAAGTAGAAATCAGCAGCGCCAGAATAGGATTGACTCCATACTGCGCCATCAGCACGGCACAGGTACAGCCGCCCAAAGCAAAGCTGCCGTCCACCGTCAGATCCGCGATATCCATAATCCGGAAAGTAATGTAAACACCCAGAGCCATAATTCCCCAGATCACTCCCTGGGAAACAGCGCCCTGCATTGATACCAGAAAACCGCTCATTTTAAGTTTTTCCTCCTGCAAACCACAGGGGAAAAGGACAAAATCCCTTTCCCCGTATCATTTTTTGTAACGGTTCATCTTTCCGGCTTCACTGTCACAAAAGCATGCACGCAGTGGCCTCAAAGGACAGCGGAAGGCTGAACCGTTACCATTATCTTTTCAGTTGTCGTCCCTCTCCTCTCAGGACTGTGCCAGTGTCTCAAGTTCTGCCGCGTCCAGTCCCAGCGCCTCCGCGGTATCCGCGTTGACCTTCAGAGAACATTTGGAAGCATCCAGATATTCGATGGGCATTTCCGCCGGCTGGCTTTCGCCGGTGAGAATCTTTGCGGCCATCTCGCCTGCCATATAACCCAGCTCATAATAGTCAATGCCGTAAGTGATCAGTCCGCCATTATCTACCATGCCCTCTTCTCCGCAGATCACCGGCAGCTGGTTCTCATTGGCAATCATGGATACCGTCGCCATATTGTTGGCGATAATGTTGTCCGTGGGGGAATAAAGCACATCCACCTTACCCACAGCAGACTCCACAACGCTCTGAATCTCGTTGGAGCTGGAAACCGTATAATCCTCATAGGAAAGTCCCTCAGCGTCGCAGGCTTCCTTTGCCAGGTTAATCTGGAAAACAGAATTGGCCTCCGATGAGCAGTATAACATTCCAACGGTCTCGGCCTCCGGGAAAATCTTCTTGATCAGCGCGATCTGATCCGCCACCGGGGTCAGGTCAGAGGTTCCGGTCACATTTCCTCCCGGCGCGTCGTTGGACTCCACCAGGCCCGCATCCGCCGGATCCGTCACCGCCGTCAGCACAATGGGAATATCCTCCGTCACACCGGCCATAGCCTGCGCCGCCGGCGTCGCGATGGCAAAAATCAGGTCATTGCCAGCGCTGGCCAGATTCTGCGCGATGGTCTGGCAGGTGGACGTCTCGCCCGCCGCGTTCTGCTGATCTTCCTCGTAGCTGATTCCAAGATCATCCAGAGCGGCGAAAAATCCTTCGTTGGAAGCGTCCAGAGCCGTGTGGGGCATATACTGGATCACACCGATCTTGTAAGTTTCCCCGGAAGCAGATTCTCCGGAACCGGAATCCGCGTCCGCCGTCTCCTCAGACTGCGCGCCGTCAGCCGCTTCTTCCTGAGATGCCGTCTCCTCCTGGCTTCCTTCAGACTGCGCGCCGTCTCCTCCGCCGCAGGCAACCATACTGCCGGCCAGCGCAGCCGTAACAGCCAGAGCCAGCACCCTCTTTACCGTTCTATTCTTCATCACATTTTCCTCCATCCTTCTTTAATCCGTTACGCATTAATGCGTTAAAGTTTTTCAGTAAAAAGATTTTACCACCCTTTCTGTTCCCTGTCAATCCGAAAACTATTTTAAAAACTTCTTCAGTTCATCCATAAAGGTATTTACATCCTTGAATTCCCGGTACACGGAGGCAAAACGGACATAAGCCACCGCTTCCAGATCCTTCAGTTTATCCATGACGATCTCGCCGATGACACTGCTGGGGATCTCCCGCTCTCCCATGGCGTAAATTTCATTCTCCACATCGTCCACCAGCTGCCGGATCTGCTGGGCGGACACCGGACGTTTGTGACAGGCCCGAAGCACGCCGGCTTCGATTTTCGACCGGTCAAACTGCTCCCGGTTCTGATCCTTTTTAATCACAATCAGCGGAATAGTCTCCACCTTCTCATAGGTGGTAAAACGCTTTCCGCAGGCATCACACTGCCTTCTTCTGCGGATGGCTGTATTGTCGTCCACGGGTCTGGAATCCACCACCCGGGTATTATCCTGGTTGCAAAACGGACACTTCATAATCTGATCTCTCCTGTTTTTTCTCTTTATAAACGCCCGGCCCCGGCCGAACTGTATCTTTTGCATCACTTCCGCCTTCCGGCTTCACTGTCGCGAATACATCGGGAATGGGTATTTTTATTTACTATAATATACCCTCAAAGGAACCGTCAAGAAAATTGTTGTGGCTTCATATAATAAAAAAAAGAAGGACCGCCGCATGGTCCCAAATCCGTCAGACGGATCTTTTCCGGTTGATGCGGCAGTCCCTGTTCCGGGAGTTCTCATGCGTGTTATCGATCTGAAACAGAAAGAAGTGATCAATACCTGTACCTGTAAAAGCCTGGGCTGCCCGGTGGATGTGGAATTTCACCCGTCCACAGGGCAGATCACCGAACTGATTGTTCCCGGCCCCGGCCGCTTCTGCGGATGCTTCGGGCGGGACAGTGAATTCTGCATTCCCTGGAAGTGTATCCGGCAAATCGGGGAGGATATCATTCTTGTGGAAATCCAGGAAGACAGATGCATCCGCAAATTCTGATCTTCGTGGCGGAGAAGCCGCGGGGATACCTGCCGTTCCACCGGCGGACAGAGCCGCCGGATCCTTCCGGTGACCGGTTTCTCCGGCTTGCCCGCTAAGGCCGCAGGTAATTCCGCATGGTCTTCAGGGCGTTTTTCTCCAGGCGGCTCACCTGCGCCTGAGAAATGCCGATTTCCTCCGCCACCTCCATCTGGGTCTTTCCCTCAAAAAACCGCAGCTCAATGATATGCTGTTCCCGCTGGCTCAGTCTGGCCACCGCGTCTTGCAGCGCCAGATTTTCCACCCAGTTCTCCTCCCTGTTTTTCTTGTCGCTGACCTGATCCATCACATAGAGGGTATCGCCGCCGTCCGTGTACACCGGCTCATACAGGCTCATGGGGCTCTGGATGGCGTCCAGGGCGTAGACGATTTCCTCCTTCTCAATGCCGATCTCACTGGCGATCTCCGTGATGGTGGGCTCCTTCAGGTTTTTCTTCACATAATTCTCCCTGGCGTAAATGGCCTTGTAGGCGATATCCCGCAGGGAACGGCTGACCCGGATGGCGCTGTTATCCCGCAGATACCGGCGGATCTCCCCGATAATCATGGGAACGGCATAGGTGGAAAACCGGACGTTCAGGGTGGTGTCGAAATTGTCGATGGCCTTCATAAGCCCGATGCAGCCAATCTGAAACAGGTCGTCCGCGTTTTCGTTGCTGCTGCCGAAACGCTTGATCACGCTCAGCACCAGTCTGAGATTTCCCTTGATATATAATTCTCTGGCTTCTTTGTCGCCATTTTTAATTCTCTCAAAGAGCAATTCTTTTTCCTCATTGGTGAGTGTCGGAAGCTTCGCGGTATTGACTCCGCAGATTTCTACCTTGTTCAGTGCCATATAAGAATCCTCCTGAAAAATATGTTCTGGAGCATACTTCGCTCTAATAAAATGATTCTCACATGGCCATTTCTCTATTCACCCGGGGAAAAATTAAAAAAAGTTTTAGCCCTTGACTTTTCCGGAGGTTTTGCAGGCGACATCTTCCATTCCGCCGCAGTACCCTCGCTTCGCTGGGCAGCCCCTGCGATCCTGGCGGAGCGTTTTTGTTTCACGGGAAAGCAATTTCCTGTGCAATAAAAAGGCGCCCCGCAAAACGCCTCCGGCAGTTTTTTGCCGGATTTGCTTTGCGGGGCGCGTCCTGTGATTCTATATTTTCGTAACAGTTCAGCCTTCCGGCTTCCCTGTCGCTTTTCTTACTTTTCAGCGGTCAGAATCTCACAGATTTCTCCGTATACCGCCTCGTTGAGACCCAGGGTATTGAGCGTGGAAATAGCTCCTTTGCCCATGGTCTCCACCAGTTTCTGAACCTTTGCCTTCTGCTCATACTCGATCTGAGCCTTCTCCAGGAGACGGTAGCACAGATCTGCCAGCGGATTGGAACGGATTCCTCCCTCCAGGGAAACGGTCAGTTCATCTGTCACCGCCACATCTTCCACCAGAACCGTCAGCAGGCCCGAAGCCGCGTCATAGGAAACCGTGGCGGGTACTTCTTTCTGATTTACCTTCGCGCACACTTTTCCGTTGACCGCCGCGGCAAATTCCACCTTCCAGCTTCTCTTTTCGGGAAGTACGGAAAGATTTCCGCAGGCCGGCGCCGCCGTGAACACGGAAACACCGTTTCCGGCCCGGACGGAAAGCGCGGTGGAAGCCCAGTTTTCATCCAGATCCTCCGGGGTATCTCCCGCGTCCTCCCACAGGGTAAAGTCCCCGTCCGCGGCAGCAAACACCCGCACCTGCATATGGCCGGGATTGTCCACGCTGTTGTCAAAGCAGCTCATATCCTTCATGGGAACGATGGCTCCCGCCTTCATAAATACCGGCATGTTCTCCGTGCCTCTCCACACGTTGATCATCCGGCCGCCGTCATATACCAGACCGGTGAAGAAATCTGCCCAGCGGCCTTCGGGCAGCCAGGTGACAGCCTTGGCGGCTCTGGCCTGTTTGTCCTGAGGCTCGGTGATAGGAGATACCAGAAGCTCGGAACCGAAATAATACTCGTTCTTTGCCAGATATGCCTCCTCCTGATCCGGCTCCAGATAGTACAGAGGCTGTACCAGCGGAAGGTCATCCCGGCTGGCTCTGCGGTTCATGGTATACAGGTACGGTACCATGGCATGGCGCAGACGCAGGTATTCGTCCATGACGCCCTCGGTGATCTTGTCGAATTTCCAGGGCTCCTTGCCGTTGAAGGGGTTGTCCGTGCTGTGGAGACGGTTGATGGGGGAGAATACGCCGTACTGCACCCATCTGGCCATCAGCTCGTCGTCCCGGATACCCATCATATGGCCGCCGATATCATGGCTCCACCATCCGTAGCCGATATTGCTGGCCGTGTTGGTGAAGTAGGGCTGGAACTCGAGGCTCTCCCAGGAAATCACTGTATCTCCGGAGAATCCCACCGGGTATCTGTGGCTTCCCACGCCGGCATAGCGGGAGAAGGTCATGGGGCGGTTTCCTTTCCATTTGCTGTCCAGGAAATGGTAATGGTTCAGCATCCACAGAGGATCCAGTCCCGGAACCTTCGTGACGGTTCCCTGCTGCCAGTCCAGCCACCAGAAGTCCACGCCTTCCTCCTCCAGCGGATGATGCAGATCCTTCAGGTAGACTTCCATGAATTTGGGATCCGCCGGGTCAAACTGTACCGGAACCTCGCTGGCGGGGTCAATGCCCATCTTTTCGGCCACCCGGAGATAAGCCTCCTCGTAAGCCCGGATACCATCGGCGGGATGCACGTTCAGGGTGATCTTCATGTTGTGGTCGTGAAGCCAGGACATAAATCTTTTTGGATCCGGGAAGAAATTCTTATTCCAGGTATAGCCGGTCCATCCGGTTCCGTATTTGGGATCCACATCGTCCACCAGATGCCAGTCCATATCCACCACGGCCACGGAGAAGGGAATTTCCTCCTTCTCAAACCGCTCTACCAGCTCCTTGTACTCCTCCTCGGTGTATCTGTGGTAACGGCTCCACCAGTTACCCAGCGCGTACCGGGGCAGCAGCGGTGTTTTTCCGCACAGATGATAGAAATCCTTCAGACATTCCAGATACTTGTGTCCGTAGCCGAAGAAATAGATATCCTGCACTCCTTCTTTTCTGGGTTCGATCCATCCATCCTCTGTCAGGACCATGGAACGGCTGTCGTCAAACAGGGAGTAGCTCTTTCTGGACATCAGTCCGTGCTCCATGGGAAGCTTTCCTGTATATGGCTCCTCTCCGGGCTCCTTGTGATCCCCGTAGCCCCGGGCGTTGATTACCATGGGGCCGTCGCACATATCCAGTGTCCGGGCCGTTCCTCCCAGATCCTCCGGCTCGTCGCCGAAATGCCAGGTAGCTCCCCAGCCCCCCTTCTCACCGTTGACCTTGATGGTCAGGCCGTTGGCCGCGAAGGGCTTTCTGTTGTAATGAATCTCCAGACGGCTGGTATAGATGCCCAGCTCCTCTCCGTCCACCACCCGGAAATCGGGGGTGGGAAAATCTCTGTTCAGCACTGACTGGGTAGGACGGTCCTCAAATACGCCGTCCCGGCTGTACTCCAGACGCACCAGCGCCTCCGTCAGCATGGTAATCCGGAAGTTGTCTCCCTGGATCACAGATTCTTTTGGGCATACCGGCTGCGAAGGCAGCTTGTATTCATTCATTCCCATTGTAATATCCTCCTCGTTTTATATTTTAAGGCCACACGGCCCTGTTTTCCCGCGTCAGTTAAGCCTTACACATTTTCTCTCGTAATGTTTTTCAGCCAGCGGTAACTCTTATAATGCCGGAACACAAACGGCATTTTTACAAATTCGTCCAGGCAGATGACGAAATACACCCACATGGGCGGAAGCTTGAATACAAAGGCCGCAAGAAATCCCGCCGGCACGCCGAACCCCCACATATCCAGGGTATCGCAGATAAATCCGAACCGGGAATCTCCTCCTGCCCGGAAGATTCCGCAGATCAGGGTGGTGTTCATGGCCTGGCCCAGCACATAATAGGCGTTGATATACAGCATGGTATTCAGATAAGAAGCCGCCGTGGGCGTCAGATCCACCATCAGCATCATTACAGGCTTTAAAACCAGCACCAGAAGTCCTCCCAGCACTCCCGTCACAAAGGTCACCCAGCACAACCGGGAAGCGCTGGTCTTTGCCTCCTCCATCTGGCCGTCCCCAATCTGTTTTCCCAGATAGATGGTGCCTCCGCTGGCGATTCCGGTACAGACCACGGTCCCCAGATTCCTGGCAACCACCACCACGGAATTGGCCGCCACCATATCGCTTCCCAGATGGCCCATAATCACGGAATAGAGGGAAAAGGCCACGCCCCAGGCCACATCGTTTCCGAAAGCCGGCATGGCGTAACGGACATAATCCCCAAACAGTACCGGATATCTCGCGAACACCTTCCGGATACGGAAATGCACCCGTCCGTCTCTGAGATTGTCCAGAAGACAGACGCTGGTTTCGATTCCCCGGGCAATCACCGTGGCCAGCGCGGCTCCGGCGGCTCCCATACGGGGCATCCCGAAAAGGCCGAAAATAAATACGGCATTGAGGAAAATGTTGAGAATCAGCGCCGAACCGAACACCGTCATGGCGAATACCACCCGCTCTATACTCCGCATGATGCACAGATACACCTGGGAAATTCCCATGAACAGATAGGAAACCCCCACGATTCTCAGGTAATCGCTGCCTATGGCGATCAGCGTTCCGTCATTGGTGAAAATCCGCATCAGAAGCTGCGGAAATCCGCAGGCCAGCAGGGCAAACAGCGCGGATGCGCCCACGGAAAAGCGCATGGCAATTCCCATAATCTTTTCAATGGCATCCGTATCCTGTTTTCCCCAGTACTGGGCTGCCATCATAGTAGCGCCGGACGCTACTCCGGAGTAGATCAGCGAGAGGATGAACTGCACCTGATTTGCCAGGGAAACCGCGGAAAGCGCATCCTGTCCCACATACCCCACCATCACCACATCCGCCGAGTTCACCGCGGTGCTGATCAGATTCTGCATGGCAATGGGAACCACTAACCGAAGCAGCGACCGATAGAATCCGGATGTCCGTTTTCTTTGGCCGTTCATCACAAAAATCCCCCGTCCTTTGTACTTATAATTGGAATTATAATACAAAGGGCAGGGGATTTCCTATACTAATCTGATCTAAAAATACACTATTTTGACTTATTTCATGGAATCCACAATGGCCTTAGCCAGCGCGTCCAGCTGCTCTGACTGACTCTCCTTCAGGGAGGAGCGGATGGTCACGGAGGGCTCCAGAACGTTCATGTTCTTCAGGGAAGCAAATACCTCTCTCATCAGCTTGCCTGCCTGGGGTGCCCAGGTGCCGTTCTCCATCAGGGCCACTGTACGGTTCTGCAGGTTGTGGGCCTTGATCTCGGACATCACGGTTTCCATCTTTGTGAACAGTCCGTTGTTGTAGGTGGGGCAGGCGAATACCAGATGGCTGCAGCGGAAGGCCTCGGACAGGATCACGGAAGGATCCGTCACGGACACATCGTACACGGCAATATTCTTCACGCCCAGATCCGCCAGCTTCGACGCCAGGATGTCAGCGGCATTTTCCGTATTTCCATAGATGGAACCGTAGGCGATCATCACTGCCTCATCCTCCGGCGTGTAGCTGCTCCACTTGTCATACTTGTCGATGAACCATCCCAGATTCTCTCTCCAGATGGGGCCGTGCAGCGGGCAGATCATCCTGATCTCCAGGGTAGAGGCCTTTTTCAGCAGGTTCTGCACCTGTACGCCGTATTTTCCCACAATATTTACAAAGTATCTTCTGGCGTCATCCAGCCAGTCTCTCTCGAAGTTCACCTCATCGGCAAACAGATTTCCGTTGATGGCGCCGAAGGTTCCGAAGCCGTCCGCGGAGAACAGAATCTTGTCGGTGGTATCGTAAGCCACCATCGCCTCCGGCCAGTGTACCATGGGAGCCATCACGAATGCCAGCGTATGCTTTCCTGTGCACAGGGTGTCCATCTCCTTGACGATCACCGCCCGGGAATCGATATCAAAATCAAAGAACTGTTTCAGCATGGGAACAGTCTTGGCATTGCATACCACCTTTACATCCGGGTATCTGCGAACCACCTCGCCCACAGTGGCACAGTGATCCGGCTCCATGTGGTTCACCACCATATAGTCCAGAGTGCGTCCTCCCAGCACATGGGTCAGATTTTCAAAGAAGCGGTCGCTGACAGAATGATCCACCGTATCCAGAAGAACGGTTTTCTCGTCCATCAGCACATAGGAGTTGTAGGATACTCCTCTGGGAATCGGGTATACATTTTCAAATAAAGCCAGTCTGCGGTCACTGCTGCCAACCCAGAATAAATCATCGGTCACTTTTTTTACACAATACATGACTGTTCCTCTCTTTCTTTTCAACAGTCTGGCCCCAGGCCAAACCATTCTCTTTTCACTGGTATATTTCATCGTTAAAATCCAATGCTCATTATACCCGGTTGCACTTCCGTTGACAAGTAGCATTTGCAACACTGAGGAAATTTATCGAAATTTTTCAATCTCCCTTTTTTATTCATACCGTACAATCTCTTTTTTCAGCCGCCGCATGATCCGTTTTTCCAGCCTGGAAATATAGGATTGGGAAATACCCAGCAGATCCGCCACCTCCTTCTGTGTCTTTTCCTTGCCATCCGGCTGATTCAGACCGAACCGCAGACAGATGATGGTCTGCTCCCGTTTGGACAGCTTGTGAATGGCCCGGCCCAGAAGGCTGCACTCCACTTCCCGCTCCAGATCCCGGTAAATCATGTCTTCGTCGGTACCCAGAATATCGGACAGCAGCAGCTCGTTGCCGTCCCAGTCCACGTTCAGCGGCTCGTCGATGGAGACTTCCATCCGGGTTTTGCTGTTTCTTCGCAGATACATGAGGATCTCGTTCTCGATACACCGGGACGCGTAGGTGGCCAGCTTGATTTTTTTATCCGGCTTGAAGGTGTTAATGGCTTTTATAAGGCCGATGGTTCCGATGGAGATCAGATCCTCCATCCCCACCCCCGTGTTGTCAAATTTCTGAGCGATATAAACCACCAGGCGCAGATTGTGTTCGATGAGCCTGGAACGGGCTTCCTTGTTGTCCTCACCGGAAAGTTCCCGGATCGCCTGGCTCTCCTGCTCCGGCGACAGGGGCGCGGGAAGTACATCCGCCCCTCCGATATAGTAGATTTCTCCCGGCTTTTTCCACATCATTCTGGAAAATCCGGGAATCATGCGGAAGCGGAAATGGCTGGGTACAGCTGCATACATCATAAGAAATTCCTCCTAACTGTCTATCAGATTTGGATGAAGAATCACCTGATAGTCCCCCGAAAAGGAACTATTTTCCCTGGGAAAGGCGATCACCGGGCGGGTGATCACCTTATGTACCTCCAAGCCCTCCACGCACAGATAATCCAGCGTCACTGCCAGGGCGGTTCCGTGGGGGCATCCCACACTGCTGAAGGGAAGAAAATGCGGATGGAGGCTGACAAGCAGCCCGGCATCCACGGGATTCTCCCCCTCCCCGAATTTCAGCAGTCCGTCCCGCACCTGGGGAGAAAAAAGCGTCTCCAAAATCGCGGAATCCCCAATGCTCACCGGTTTATTGCTGACCGGGTCCCACAACTGGTTTCCCGTGTCGTACAGGCCGCGTCCTTCGTGACATTTCCCATTCGCGTACAGCCAGACCCGCAGGAGGCGGGCCCGCTTTCTCTTCGCCCGGGAACACACCCGGATGCCGGCCGCAAGGAGCATATAACTGACGGTGCCCAGAAGGAAAAATGCCCTGACTCCCCTGCTGCCTGTGGCTCTCTGCAGCATAAGGAGCATACCCCCCAGAAGGAATCCCGCTCCGTAAAGGACCAGAACACCCTGGGCAATTTCCCTCCATTTTTTCAGGTTACATCCAAACCTTACCATGATTGTATTGACTACCACATGTATCAGTATCGTATTCAGAATCCGGCCCATGGGAAACACCGCCAGAAGGCAGATCCCCGCCGCGCCAATGGCGGCGCCCGCAAGACTTCTTGGCCATGTGGCAGAATGGCCCAGAAGTCTGCACGCCAGCCGGAGCAGGAAATAATCCATCACAAAATTTATGACGAACAGGACGTCAATAAAGACCTCATAATACACAAAACACCCCCGATCCCTGTTGAATACGTACTTACTGGAATAAGCAAGTACCATTATAGGGGATCGGGGGTGTTAATTTTGTCAAAACCAGGCTGTCGGAATCTGGAATCTCTCGACAGCCCTTTCCCTCATTTTTCAGTTTTTATGTTAACGTTTTTCCTGGCACACAGTGGTCTCGCGGGACTGTTGGAAGCGTATCTGGTTACGGAGTTATTCCGTCTTCAGATCCTCCAGGATCGCTGACAGCCGGTCCAGAGGAAGCTGCCCCGGAGCGGAGGCGTCTCCCGTGGTGCCGAAGGTGACGCAGGAGCCGAAAACCTGCCCGCAGACGCGGCTCACCGCGCCCAGCGCGCCCATGGACATGGTAATCAGCGGCGCCTCTCCCTGTTCGGAAGCGTCCAGGGTAACCGCCAGAAGCCGCAGTACATCCCGGGAGGTATGGGGCATCACCGCCAGCTTCCGGATGTCCGCGCCGGCCGCCTCCATCTTCTCCAGGGCGGTTTTCATAACATCCGAACCGGGGGTTCCCTCAAAATGATGGCAGGAGGCGATCACCCGTTTCCCCGCCTTCTGAAGCTGCCCGATGAGAGCCTGCATCTGTGCCTCATCCCGGAACAGTTCCACATCAAAAAGATCAGCCTGGGGGCTTTTTGCGGCTTCCTGGAGAATGTTGACATAATCTTCTGTCGAACCCTGCCACATTCCGCCCTCCTGAGCAGTCCGAACCGTGAAAATCAGCGGAATTTGTCCGATCCTGTCCCTCACGCCCTCCAGAATGATTTTCACCTGTTCAGGGCTGGAAAGCCCCTCAAAATAATCGGCCCGCCATTCCACCAGCTGGGCCCCGGCATCGGCGGCGGCTCTGGCTTGCCCGAAAATATCCTCTTTCTGCTTTGCCGTCACCGGCACACAAACTTTCGGAATTCCGCTTCCCAGCACGGTATCCCGCACTTTGATTGCTTTCATTTTCTCCTCCTTGTCCCTCTGCGGCAGGATTTCTTGTAAGTTTTTTTCTGCCGTATGCTTTCTTCATTTTCTACGGGGGATTGGCAGTTTTTTTGCTTCCTGCCGTACATATCCCTCCCTTTCTACTGCAGAATCTGCAAAACTTCAATCTCTGCCGTAGTATTCTGCTCTTTTCTACGGCAGATTGGCAGGTTTCTTATTTCCTGCCGTACAGTATACTCTTTTTCTACGGCAGAATCCGCAGAACTCCATTCTCTGCCGCAGCTTTCTCTGCTTCTCTACGGTGGACTGACAGGTTTTTCATTTCCTGCCGCATGACCTCATGTAAGCGCTTTCTCTACCGTAGATCGCAGTCTTTTTCCGCTTTTCTTCCGGCGGACGGCTTTCCCAAACTTTTTAAGCAGCTTCTCAGGCTTGGATTTCCTCTGATGCAGCCAGCCCGTCGTCTTACAGTAAATCATGCTACTGTACCATTCATTTTTTCTGTGAATGTCATTCATTTGCCGGAGATGTGAATAAGAATGATATCATCCGGCCGCTTCCCTGTATACAGGGTACCTGGCCAAATCAACTCCAAACCGATGCCGCCGCGTTTCATGACTGGCCTTCCATCCGGAAAGACCAGACGTTCTCCTTTTCCGCGCATCTGCCTTGTTTTCACATTTTCTTTTTATCTTATCTGTGCTATAGTGAAATAAAATAAATCAAATCATATTATAAAGTAAGGAGTTCGCCATGACAATACCAATTACAGGACATACGAAGCTGATCGGCCTGCTGGGAGATCCTGTGGCTCACAGTATTTCCCCTATGATGCACAATGAAAGTTTCCGCCTTCTGGGGCTGGACTATGTGTATCTTTGTTTCCGGGTAAACGAGGACACCCTCTCCCATGTGGTCACAGGGCTGCGTGATGCCGGCATCCGGGGCTTCAACCTGACCATGCCCTGCAAAAACCAGATGGTTCAGCTGTGCGACCACCTGTCCCCTGCCGCCCGGCTCATCGGCGCGGTCAATACCGTTGTCTGCGACGACGGCGTTCTCACCGGTCATAATACGGATGGGGTCGGCTTTTGGCGGGCGGCGGCCCTGGAAGGTTTTTCCGTTCCAGGAAAACGGATCACACTGATGGGAATGGGTGGCGCTTCCACAGCCATCGCCGTGCAGGCGGCTCTGGATCAGGCAGCTGCGCTGGATATCTTTGTGCGTCCCACCAGCCGTTTCTTCCCCAGAGCCCGGCGGGTGGCTGACGAGCTGAATCACGCAACCGGCTGCCGGGTGCGGGTGCTGGAGCATGAGGACCAGAAGTCTCTGGCGGATTCCATCGGACAGGCGGACCTGCTGGTAAACGGAACCTCCGTGGGAATGGCTCCCAACACGGACGCCACCATCCTTACGGACTGCTCGCTTCTTCGGCCGGATCTGATGGTGGCAGATGTAATTTATAATCCCCGGGAGACCCTCTTTCTGAAAAATGCCCGTCAGGCAGGCTGCCGTACCTTCAATGGTATGTACATGCTTCTTTACCAGGGCGCGGAAGCTTTCCGCCTCTGGACCGGACAGGATATGCCGGTGGAACTGATCCGGGAAAAATACTTTTCACAGTTTTAAACAGGGGAAAGTACGCAGCGCGAACTTCCCCTTGTCATGAAAAATGCCGCAGACATGAAGTCTGCGGCACTTTTCTATACTTCTATGATTCTTTATCTTCTCTTTAAGAAATCCGGAATCTGAATATCCTTTTTCGGAATATTGCTGGTTGTAGGAGCTCCCGTAGATCTGGGCACCTGGAAGGACGGCATGGTCAACCCCTGGGAAGGTGCCGGCTTCTCCTCCTTTTTCGGCTCCGCCGCCGGCTTCGCTGTCTGAAGGGAGGAAGCCTTACTGACGCTGGCCTGCTTTGCGGTGGCATCGTTAAGTCCGGTGGCAATCACAGTGATTCTCGCGGTATCCACTGCGGTATCGTCGTACATTGCGCCGAAGATAATATTTGCTTCCTCTCCGGTCAGGCTCTGTACATAGCTTGCCGCATCGTTGGCATCCATCAGAGAGATATCTCCGGAAATATTGATGATCACATGGCTTGCGCCCTGGATGGTGGTCTCCAGCAGAGGACTTGCCACGGCCTGCTGAACTGCCTCCAGCGCCTTGTCGTCTCCCTTCGCCTCTCCGATACCGATATGGGCGATACCCTTGTCCTTCATAACTGTCTGAACATCCGCGAAGTCCAGGTTGATCAGGGCCGGCATATTAATCAGGTCGGTAATACCCTGTACGGCCTGCTGAAGCACTTCATCAGCCTTCTTCAGAGCCTCCGGCATGGTAGTCCGGCGGTCAACAATCTCCAGAAGTTTGTCGTTGGGGATCACGATCAGCGTATCCACGTTGTCTTTCAGTTTTTCAATTCCCATCAGGGCATTGCTCATACGGGTCTTGGCCTCAAAGCGGAAAGGCTTGGTCACCACGCCTACCGTCAGAATACCCATCTCTTTGGCGATTCCGGCTACCACAGGAGCTGCTCCGGTTCCGGTTCCGCCGCCCATACCGCAGGTAACGAACACCATATCGGCGCCCTCCAACAGCTGACGAACCTCGTCCATGCTCTCTTCGGCGGCTTTCTCACCGATCTCAGGCTTTGCGCCTGCGCCCAGACCTTTCGTAAGCTTCTCCCCAATCTGCAGAACAGTGGGGGCCTTGCACAGGGTCAGGGCCTGTTTATCTGTATTAATTCCAACGAATTCTACTCCGCCGATGGTTTCATCCACCATGCGGTTTACTGCATTATTACCGGCGCCGCCTACGCCAACCACGATAATTTTCGCAGAAGATTCCGCTTCATTTGTCATAATCTCTAACAACGTACTTCCTCCTTCTTTGCTTCGCGCAATCTATCATTCCCCTTAGGGTGCTTTTGCCTTATCTTCTTAAGTTACATATAGACTATAATATAATTTTCTCGTCCGTTTCGCAACCATTTTTTATGAAATTCATAGATTTTTTAGT
>HHCFR02800__coassemble_1461_pt1 | contig 21232 bp, 19 predicted proteins | sample HHCFR02800__metabat2_high_PE_078 | metagenome-assembled genome bin HHCFR02800
ACGGTCAGGGTTTCGGCCGTCACAGCGGCACCGTTTGGCCCCATGCTCAGGGTTTTTGGGCGGATGCAGCAAAAAAAGCCGGGGCATGCCAAAAAGCATTGCCCCGGCGTTTTTTGTATCCCGGCGTTTAAGCAGGAATACGGAAGACCTTTTTTCTTTTCAGGAGACACAGTATCAGAGCCGCGGCAGTCAGCGCCACCCAGGTATCGATGGTCACACTCCATCCAAACCGCTCTACCATCACGCCGATGGTGAAAGTGGAAACCGCTGTTCCCAGATAAGCCATGGCGTTCAGGAAACCGGATACCGTGGATACTCTTCCCGTTTTTTCAAACCTCAGCGGCAGCAGGTTCACGAATATGGTATTCACCGCCATCATGGACGCGGTGATCACCGCAAACAACACTGCGGTAAGGATTATGGACAGATCACCGGCCAGCCGCAGGCCCGCCAAAGCTGCAGTGGCCGCGGCAAAAAACACCGCCGCCGTCTCCACTTCTCTTTTCCTGCATTTGGAATACACAGTCTGAGCGGCATAAGCTCCGGTCAGATTAATCACCGGAAGCACAGTGGTCACCAGGATAGACAGCGATGGAGAAGTCAGGAAGGTCTCGCTTATGTAGGTGGGAACCCAGGAGGTGACACCATCCTTCAGCATGCCGTGAATCACAACCGGAAAAATCACCAGGATCAGCCCGGATACGGCCAGTACCCGGGAAAAGCTCGCCTGTATCTGACCTGCGGCTTTCTGCCCGGCTGCCGGCGCTTCCTTTCCGTGTTCCATGGAAAATTTTTCCACTTTGTGAAATCCCCGCAGCCAGACAACCGCCATCACTGCCAGGCACAGCGCCGCCGCCCCGAATACTGACCGCCAGCCCGCCAGCCACATAACCGCGGCGGCCAGCAGATAAGCAGCCAGCGTTCCCACCACCTGGGAAGAAACGATGTTGACGCAATATTTCATTTTCTGCTTTTCTTCCAGCATCTCCGCGAAAATCCGGATAATCGGAGGCCAGATCATGGCCTGAGCGTATCCGTTAATTCCCCAGATCACGGTCATCATCACAAATGAATTCGTCATCCCCATAAGGAAATTGGCCCCGGCAGCCACCGCCAGTCCGGTAAAAATCATTTTCCCGGGATGAAACCGGTCCCCGAGAAATCCATTGGTCAGCTGCCCAATGCCATAGGCAAAGAAGTACACCATACTGATGAACCCTGCTTCTGTTTTGGAAAGTACCTGTTCTCCTATCATGGCGGTCATGGCGGAGGAGTAGTTCAGCCTCCCGATATAGGATGTAAAATAGGCAGCCCAGCAGAGAACAAACAACAGGAGCGCCATTTTCTCATCACTGATTTTCTTGAATTTTACCATAATTTAACCTCCATTTAACATAATCTCTACATACTATACCTGAAAATATTTCTTTGTTAAATGGAAATTCCAACGTTTTTTACTGTAAAATTCTACGACTTTCCTTTTCTGTGCGTCTGGCGGTACTGAAGAGGCGTCAGACCTGTGTACTTTTTGAATACGCGGAAGAAATACTGATTATCCTCATACCCCACCTTCCTGGCAATCTCCACCACGCTCCAGTCGGAAGCTTCCAGATATTCCCTGGCCTTCTGCACCCGGTATTCCGTAATATAGTTGACCGCCGACTGGTTCATCTCCTTTTTGAAGATGGAGGAAAAATAATTAGGGCTCATATCAAAACGCGCGGCAAGCTCGTTGACAGGAAGGTTTTCGTTATAATGCTCATGAATATACTGAATCGCCATACGGATCCTGCTCTTGGAGTCCGTATCCGCCATACGGTCCATCTGCACGCTTTCTTTAATCAGCTCCCATAAACTTTCCCGAACTTCCTTCATGGTCTCAAAGGAATCGATCTGATGAAAGCTGGCCAGTATTTTTTCCGTATTATCCTGTGCCTCTTTGGACAGGCTGAAATTTCTCAGCAGCATGTTCAGCACCCCCACCCATAATACACGCAGGTAGGAGGGCGTGTAATGGCGTGCTTTGCCGTCTGAAAACAGGTCCTTCAGCAATTCCCGGATCTTTCCCATCTCCCGGTGTTCCATCAGCGTATTCAGCCGGTTCAGTTCCATGGACGGAAACTGCTCCATGGAGGGAAGGCTGCCGTCCTCCGAAAAATAAATGCCTGATTTTCCGTAAACCAGCCGCTGTTTCAGTGAGCTTTGCGCCTCCTGAACCATCTGACGGCCAAGACTTCCGGAAGGATTGCTGACGCCAAAGCTCAGCATAACCTCCATCTGCTCGGAGAACAGCGACTGCATCCGGAGAAACAGTTTTTCCAGTTCTCCCCGCATCCGGAGATCCTCGCTGGATTTTTCCCACCAGAAAATTCCGAAAAACTGATTATCATTGGCAAAATTTCCCACAACCATCTTCCGACATTCCGTCTGGATCTCCTGAAATACATTTTTTACGGAAAACTGAAGAATTCCGATGTCCTTCTTCTGAAATTCACTTTTTTCAAAACTGCTTTTTTCGATATTGATGATAGCCAGATACCATCTCAGATTCTTCTCGAAAAGTTCGGGAATCCATGTCATAAGCGCCGGGTACTCAGATGCCGCATACTCCCGGTCCGCAAGGAAGCGGTTCAGTTCCTTTTCCAGGCCAAATTCCCTTTTCTCCCGATTCAGCCGGTTCTGGAGATTCGCGGCAGTCTTCGCCGCCCGCTCTCTCTCCATCTGAGCGAAAAGCAGGGTAAATTCCTTTTTCAGTTCCTCATTGGACAGAGGCTTCAACAGATATGCCTTCGCTCCCAGCTCCAGCGCCCGTTTGGCATATTCAAATTCCGCGTAGCCGGAAAGAATCAGAAAGCTGATTCCCTTCTGGATCTTTCCGGCTTCCTGCATCAGCTCAAGCCCGCCCATCTGAGGCATCCGGATATCCGTCACCACAATATCCACCTTATAGTTTTTCAGAATCTCCAGGGCTTCCTGCCCGGTTGCCGCCTCATAAATATTCTGGAAGGTAATCTGAAGATACTCCAGCCTGGCAATCAGTCCTTTCCGTATCAGTTCTTCATCATCCGCGATCAGCAAATTGTAATTCATCGATTATCCCCCTCCGTATCAATCAGCGGCAGCTTCAGAATCACCGTACTGCCTCTGTAAGGTTCGCTCTCCACTGTCAGCCCGTACTTTTCCCCGCAGGAAAGTTTGATACGCTGATTGACGTTGCGGACCCCTATGCTCTTTCTTCTTTCCTTGTGATTCTCCGGGCTGTTGATGTACTGGTTCAGCTCCTCCGCCTTTTCTTTGGGCATCCCCACGCCATCATCCGCCACCTGAATCATCATATATTCGTCTTCATTGTAAATGGAAATTTCCAGTGTGCCGCTGCTGGTCATTTCACTGATCCCATGCATAATGGCGTTTTCCACGATGGGCTGTAAAATAAACCGCAGCATTTTCTGTTTTTTTGTATCGATTTCAATATTGTAAAATACATCAAACTGGTTATATCTCATTTTCTGGATGGAAACGTAATTCTGCGTATGGTGCAGCTCATCTTCCACGGTTACGAAATCTCCGTAATTTTTCCCGATGCTGTAACGGAAAATCTCCCCCAGCCGCTGGCACATATCACAGATAGGAAACACATGCTTTACAGCCGCCATGGAGCTGATAGTTTCCAGGGTATTATACAGAAAATGCGGATTGATCTGCAGCTGCAGGTTTCTGAACTGGGCTTCCTTTTTTTCCAGCTCCTGCACGTATTCCTTCTGAATCAGCTGATCCAGCTGCGCAAGCATGTGGCTGAACTTTTCGTCCAGCTGGGCAATCTCATCGGAGCCTCCGATGGGCGCCCGTATCGTCAAATCTCCCGTTTCCGCAATCTCAAATTTTTTTACCAGTCCCTCCACTCTGGAGGAGAATTTTCTTGTATACACGTAGGCGCAGCCCAGCACGATCAGCAATATCAGCAGCAGAATGGGAAATACCAGAAGCTGCATCTCCCTTTGTTTTTCCAGCAGCTCGCTGTTTTCAAAGAAAAACCTGACGGAAATCTCCATATCAGCAAGATTGCCCGCTTCCATCACATAGCTGTCTTCCAGCTCCGGGGGCAGGCTTTCGCTTTCCAGATATTTCTCATACATCTCCGGGCGGTCATTCTCGCTGCAGTAAAGCATATTACCCTCGCTGTCAGATACCAGAATGGTATAGCTGCCCGGGTCCGCGGGCTTTAACAGATTATTCAGAGAAATGTCCAGCTTTACGGTTCCCAGCCAGGCTTTCGTATAATCCTGAATATTTACGGACATTACAGGGCTGACAATAGAGAGAATCTGGGTTTTCGCGGAAGCGGAATAATAGGTAAACCAGCCGGCTTTGCTCATCCGCTCCTGTGTGTACCAGGGCTCCTTCCTGGCCATCTCCATCACCGTCACCCGGGAACCATAGATGGGATGCTCTTCATCCAGGGAATATACCACACAATTCCAGATTTCGCTGGGCCAGTCCAGCAGAAGAGATTTGGCCACCTCCTCACTGATGGCAGCTCCACGGACATGCATGGACTCAGAATCATCCACCATGGCGTTAATCAATGCGGTATTGTTGCTGATAGAGGTAATACTTTCCTGGTAACGTTTCAGTTTCTCATTGGTATTGCTGAGATACTGGGAAATAATCTGCGCGTGCGATGTGTTCAGTTCGCTCTCCACCATATTTTCCATCCTGGAAAAAAGCAGACTGAAGATAAGTACAATCGGCACCACACTGATGACCAGCGAATAAAATACCAGCTGCCGGAAAATGGTTGTTCCCAAAATTCTTTTCATAATTCTCTCCTCTGTCATCACAGGCCGCTGCCGAAAAGCAATGGAAAGCACGCCGCGCGAACTTTCCATTGTCCCGAATAAAAAAGCCATGGCAAAACAGCCACAGCTTTGGCCGGCGTATCTTTGTCATTTCATCAAAGATCTTTTTCACCAGATTTTTCATTTAACATCTAAACATCCACGATCTACTATACCTTATCCTGCGTCTTTTGAAAATGCACAAATCTACAAATTAAAGTGGATTTTTCTACGATTTTCTGTATGGGAACACATCAAAAAAACAGCTGACTCTTCCCTGGGAATCAACTGTTTTTCAGCATAATCTTTTCATTTTATGATAGTTTTCCGGCCTCAGTATCTGTCAGTACGCCGGATCGGAGGTTTCCCCCTCCTGAACAGAGTATTTTTTCCGGTATTCCCGCGGCGTCATGTGGTATTCGTTCCGGAACAGCCGGTGAAAATGGCTGGAATTTTCGTAACCCACTTCCACAATAATCTGTTCAATGGGCTCATTGGTTTCCGTCAGCAGATGCGCTGCCTGCAGAAGCCGGCGCCGCTGAAGATATTTTGTAAAGGTATAAGGCGAGTATTTCTTCATCAGGCGGCTGATATAATAGGCCGGCTGATGGACACTCTGGCAGAAATTTTCCAGCGTTGCCGTCTGGTAATTGGATTCCACATAGCCCAGCGCCTGCAATACCAGTTGCTGCTCATAGCTTGTGGGATTTCCCACGGTTATCTTATAGGTGCGGTTGGCCAGTTCCAGAAACAGTACTCCCATGGTAGCCTGAAGAATCCTCCGGTCATTTCTGGTTCTCCGCATAATACTCATCATCAGATTTTCCAGCAGGTTCTGAGCCTCCGGCATGTCCTGCAGATGGAACTGCAGGTACGGCTCCGCGTCCATATTGCCCTGGACAACCCGCAGAATGAACCGCCGCAGATAAGTATCCTCCGTCAGCATACTGAGAGGATACTGAAGAAATTCCGGAAGTATGGAAAACCGGACGGAAATGTCGTCATACCCGGCCGGGGCCACTGTATGATACGTTCCCTGCCGCAGAAACATCAGATCCCCTTCCTTCATCACCAGCTCCCGGTCTCCCCCGATCACCTGCCGGGAAACACCGCTGACCACATAGATCATTTCCAGATAATTATGTGTGTGCTCCGTCACTTCGATAAAACGCGGCTGTTTCATCACATCAATCATCCGCCGGGGGCGGATCATTTTATCCCGGTCAACCACCTGACTGCCCGGCTCTTTTGCGTACCGCTCCAAAAGCGGCTGTCTGGAACGGATCATCTCCTCCTCTTCCGGCGTAATTTTCTTCAGATACTCCAGCAACTCCTGGTTCAACTGCTCACCCTCTTCCTGTTTGCGTCACCTTTCACAATTCCCGCAGTTCCAGTATAGCATACTTTTTCCTTTTTGCCGCAAAAAAAGACGGAAAATCTGCAAAATTCGTTCTTTTTCTGGTTTTATGGTTGTTTTCTGCAATAAAATGGCACATTTTTACAACTGCCGTTCTAACAAAAATTTTCCAGTTTCCGTATAATAACATCAGAAAGCCAATGGAACTGCGCCCTTCCGGTGCTTTCTGAATGGCTCACATCTCCTGCGGGATGATGATAATAAAACCATGAAAGGAGTGTACAAAACCATGATTCAGCTGCCTGTACATTTTAAGGATGTAAAAAGCGCAGAACAGTTTGTGAGTATTCTTGAAGAGTTTCCTTATGCCTGTGATCTGACCAGCGGTACGCAGTCCGTTGACGCGAAATCCCTGATTGGCGTACTTGCCCTCAGCCACCGCACAGATCTGAACCTGATGATTTATGACTCCGACATCTCTGAGAATCTGCTTGACAGATTACAACCCTATATTACGGGAAATCTGAAGGAGTCCGCGCTGCAGAGCGCCTGACCACTTCATTTTTCTATAGAATAGTAGTACCCCTCCTCATCAGGAACATCCGTTTCCTGAAAAGTACTGCCTAAGAAGAGAAGCCGCCTTTGGACTGGGCGGCTTCTCTTCTTTTTCTGTTTTCATAACAATGGAACGTCCATCTCCTTCCCGATCCACAGCACAATTTCATCCGCGATATATCTTCTTTGCCACGGCCACAATGCCTCCGGTCTCCTTCAGGAAATCATTCTGGATATCATGCTGCCGGATATCGACGGACTGACCCTGTGCCGTACCATCCGGCAGAATCACACCTTTCCCATCATCATGCTCACCGCCAAAGACGGGGAGCTGGATCTGATCAACGGCCTGACGCTGGGGGCCGACGATTACATAACCAAGCCCTTCCGCCCCCTGGAACTGGTGGCCCGGGTGAAAACCCAGCTGCGGCGGGCCAACAGCTACAACACGCCCCGCACCCGGCCGGATCCGGTGATCACCGTCCGGGGCCTGACCCTGAACACCGCCAGCCATCAGTGTACCTTAAACGAACGGCCCCTGTCCCTGACGCCCACGGAATTTGAGATTCTGCGGATTCTCTGTGAAAATCTGGGGAAGGTGGTCAGTTCCGAGGAGCTGTTTTTCCGGGTGTGGAAGGAAAAATACTATGAAAATTCCGCCAACACGGTGATGGTTCACATCCGTCATCTGCGGGCCAAAATGAAGGACAACGCCGACCGGCCCAAATATATCAAAACTGTCTGGGGAGTGGGGTACAAAATCGATGAATAAAAACAAAGATTCTTTCTGGAAAACCTTCGGCGTCCTGACCGTGGGCGTCTTTCTCTTCTGCTTTGTTGTTTTCTACCTGATGGATTTCGTGTTCAATGGCATCTTCGCCGACTGGTTCGTGAAAGCCTTTGTCTGGCAGGAATCCACGCCCGATGAAGCCCTCATTCACAGCGGCCTGCGCTGGTACCGGCTGCGGGATTTCCTGATGGTGATTTTTGTGCTGCTGTGTTTCGGGATTACTATAGCCGTCTGGCTGATTTCCCGCTATCGGGCAAAAAAGGAGGTCCGCCGCCATCTGGAGCTTTTATCCCGCCAGCTTTCCGCCTATCTGGAAGAGGCAAATCCGGACCTTTCTCTGTTTTCCAGTGAATTTTCCTCCATCGGCCTGCTGATCGGGCAGCTGCGGGAACGAACCCTGGAAAAAGAACGGCTGCTTACCCAGGAAACCCGGCAGAAGGACGATCTCATCACCTACCTGGCCCATGATCTGAAAACACCGCTGGCCTCCGTGATCGGTTATCTCTGCCTGCTGGACGAATCGCCCACGCTGCCCGATGAACTCCGGGAACAGTACATCGGCATCACTCTGGACAAAGCCTACCGGCTGGAACAGCTGATCAATGAATTTTTCGACATTACCCGGTACAATCTGCACACCATCGTGGTCAATCCGGGCAAAATCCACCTGCGTTCCATGCTGCTGCAGATGGCCGATGAATTTTTCCCCATCCTGGAGCCGGAAGGGAAATCCATCCTGGTCAGCGCTCCCCCGGATCTGGTGCTGGTGGGGGACGCCGACAAGCTGGCCCGGGTGTTCAACAACATCCTGAAAAATGCCGCTGCCTACAGCTATGAAAACACCGTTATTGAAATCAATGTGGAGGAGAAGGACAACCAGGTAGTGCTGGCTTTCACCAACCAGGGGGATCCCATCCCCGCTCACCAGCAGGATACGATTTTCGACAAATTCTACCGGCTGGATTCCTCCCGGTCCGCCCGCACCGGCGGTTCCGGCCTGGGACTGGCCATCGCCCGGGAAATCGTCCGGGCCCACGGCGGCACCATCACCGTGTCCAGTACGCTGGAGGATACCACCTTCACGGTGACGCTGCCGGAAAACCCGCAGGATTGTTCATAGAATTGGGAGTTCCCTGCGATCATAACCCTATTATTATATAAAAATGTGATCATGATACACTAAAATATATATAATTATGTGATTGCTGTTGTATTTTTCGCAGATTCTGCATATAATAAAAGTGTGATTAATTGACACATAAACCCCTATAATTATGTGAGGAAGTGGATATATGGAACGATTGATTTTGCAGAAACTGCTGAATTGGAAAAATTCTCCCTACCGCAAGCCGCTGATTCTGAAAGGTGTGCGTCAGGTGGGTAAAACCTGGATTCTCAGGGAATTCGGGAGACGCTATTATGAAAATACCGCCTATTTTAACTTTGATGAAAATGAGGAATTTAAGCAGTTTTTTGAAACCACAAAGGATGTAGACAGGATTTTGCAGAATCTGATGCTGGCCAGCGGACAAAAAATTCTGCCGGAAAAGACTCTTATTATTTTTGACGAGGTGCAGGACTGCCCTAAAGTTATCAACTCCATGAAATATTTCTGTGAAAACGCGCCGCAATATCACATTGCCTGCGCCGGTTCTCTGCTGGGCATTGCTCTGGCCAGACCATCCTCTTTCCCTGTGGGCAAGGTCAACTTTATGCAGATCGACCCCATGACGTTCACGGAATTTCTGCTGGCCAACGGCGATGAGAACCTGGTAAAATATCTGGAAACAGTAAACACAATAGAGCCAATTCCGGACGCTTTCTTCAACCCTCTTTATGAAAAGCTCAAAATGTATTATGTGACCGGAGGCATGCCGGAATCTGTTCTGATGTGGACGGAGGCACGGGATATATCCGCCATGCAGGAAGCCCTGTCCGGGATCCTTGGCGCTTATGAGCGGGACTTTGCAAAACATCCCAATATCAGCGAATTCCCGAAAATTTCGATGATCTGGAAGTCCATACCATCCCAGCTGGCAAGGGAAAACAAAAAGTTTCTCTATAAAGTGGTCAAAGAGGGAGCCAGAGCCCGTGAATACGAGGATGCCCTGCAGTGGCTGGTGGACGCCCGCCTTGTGCACAAAATCTATCGCAGCACTGCTCCCGGATTGCCGGTGGCTGCCTATGATGATCTCTCGGCTTTTAAGATTTATCTGGTGGATGTGGGGCTGCTCCGCCGTATGGCGCAGCTGGCCCCTACTGCCTTTGGGGAGGGCAACCGCCTGTTCACCGAGTTCAAGGGAGCGCTGACCGAAAACTATGTGCTTCAGACTTTAATCACGCAGTTTGAGGTAGTTCCCCGGTACTGGAGCCAGAGCAATCCGCCCTATGAAGTGGATTTCCTGATTCAGCGGGAGAACGATATTTTCCCCATTGAGGTCAAATCCGAAAAAAATATCACCAGCAGGAGTTTAAAGAAATTCAAGGAACTGTTTCCGGACAAAGTCCGGCTCCGCATCCGGTTCTCCCTGGATAATCTGAAGCTGGATGATGATGTGCTGAATATTCCCCTGTTCATGGCGGATCAGACAGACCGGTTGATTGGTCTGGCGTTGGAACAGAGGGTGTAACCGTTCTGCTTTCCAACCTCCTTGCTGCAAGGAATCCTGCTTTGCAGGATTCTCCGCCTGCGGCGGACCGCATAAACGTCATCTTTCCCATCACAAAATGTTAACCCCTTCTTAAGAAAATCCCCAGATTTCAACAAAGAATATTTTCGTTTTACCCGTTATAATGATCCCATACTTTCAGGAAGGATGGATCAATTATGACGAAAAAAATCATCGGAATTTTGTTTGGAGGCTGCTCCTCCGAATATGAAGTATCTCTGCAGTCCGCGGCCGCCGTTATCCGGGCGGCCGATCCGGCCCGTTTTACCCTGATCCCGGTGGGCATCACCCGCCAGGGACAGTGGTACCGTTTTTACGGCACGCCGGAAGAAATGGAACAGGACCGCTGGGTCACCGACAAGGCTGTGCCTGCCATTCTCTCACCGGACCGAAGCTGCGGCGGCCTTCTGGAATTTGCCGAAGAAGGTGTCCGGAAGGTGGCGCTGGACGCGGTGCTTCCCATGCTCCACGGAAAAAACGGGGAGGACGGCACCGTGCAGGGACTGCTGGCCCTGGCGGGGATTCCCTGCATCGGCTGCGGCCTGCTCTCCTCGGCCCTCTGCATGGACAAGTCCACCGCCCACCTGCTGGCCTCCCAGGCCGGGGTGAAGGTGCCCCGCAGTGCGCTGCTGGATCAGATGGGCTCTGTTTCGGATCTGGCAAAGCGCACGGAGGATCTGGCTTATCCCCTGTTCGTAAAACCGGTGAACGCCGGTTCCTCCTTCGGTATCACCAAAATCACCGGTTCCGGCCAGCTGGCCGACGCCGTCTCGCTGGCTTTCCGCTATGACAGCCAGGTGATTGTGGAGGAAGCGGTGGAGGGCTTTGAGGTGGGCTGTGCCGTTATGGGAACCTCCCGGCTGTTTCTGGGGGAGGTGGACGAGATCGAGCTCTCCTCCGGATTTTTCGATTACGAGGAAAAATACACGCTGAAGACATCCAAAATCCACATGCCGGCCCGGATCGATGAAGCCACCGCCCAAAGAATCAAGGATACCGCCGTACTTCTGTACCGCGCCCTCCACTGTTCCGGCTTTGCCCGGGTGGATCTGTTTCTCACCCCGTCCGGGGAAATCGTCTTCAATGAGATCAACACCATCCCCGGCTTCACCTCCCACAGCCGGTATCCCAACATGATGAAGGGCGCCGGATTGTCCTTTGAGGAAACGGTGAACCGGCTGCTGGATGAGGGGGTGCGCGCATGAACCCTCCCTCCTTCTATCTCCAGCTGGTGAATCCCAAGCATCCCGTGCTCTGGAGACCTTCGGAAAATCAGTTGTGTGCTTTCCATCCGGGATTTCCCCATGTTCTTCTGGAATCCTGTGCCGCCCGGTCCCTGGCCGCGCTGCTTGAGGAGCTGGACGCTTTCGGGGAAATTGTCCCGGTCAGCGGCTACCGTCCCCGCGCCATGCAGCAGGAAATCTGGGACGACACGGTGCAGAAACAGGGATTGGATTATGCCAGACAGTATGTGGCCATCCCCGGCTGCAGCGAGCATGAAACCGGGCTGGCCATCGACCTGGCCGCCAACCGGCCGGAAATCGACTTTATCTGCCCCGACTTCCCCTGGGACGGAATTTTCGGCAGATTCCGCCGGATGGCCCCTGAATACGGCTGGATTCTCCGGTATCCCGCGGGCAAAGAGGAGATCACACGGATTTCCAGTGAACCCTGGCACTTCCGCTATGTGGGAACGCCCCATGCCAGGATCCTCTCGGACCGGGGGCTGGTTCTGGAGGAATACCTGGCCGGGGATCCGGGACTTCCCCTGTGGAGCGGGCCTCAGCCCGGAAAAATTTCCGGGCAAGAGACGCAGCCTGCGCCGGGGAGGCGCCCATGAACCGGCCCCTCTGCCGGCCCCTTCCCCCGCGAAAACAACGCCAGGGGAAACCGGCGGGCCAAAAGGAGCGTTACCCAGGCCTTGACGCCTTCCGTATCCCGGCGGCGCTTCTGGTGATCGCCATTCATACCTCGCCGCTGGCTTCCTTTTCGGAAACCGCAGACTTTCTTCTGACACGGGTGGCCGGCAGGGTGGCGGTTCCTTTTTTCCTGATGGTCACCGGATTTTTCCTGCTGCCGGATGCCGCGGAAGACGGCAGAGAGCACAGCGGCGGGCAGGGGGCCAGGAAGGCACACAGGCGGCTGTTTCGTTCTGTGGCGCATCTGATCGGACTGTACGTCCTGTCCATGCTTCTGTATCTGCCCCTGAACCTGTACGCGGGACAGATGAAAGGGCTGACGGCAGCCGGATTTTTCAAGATGCTGTTCTTTGACGGCACCTTTTACCATCTGTGGTATCTTCCTGCCGCCGCGGAGGGCATCTGCCTGGTGTATCTCCTTTCCCGCCGGTTTTCCCTGCGGGGATGCCTGATCATCTCCGCTCTGCTGTATCTGATCGGCCTGGGCGGCGACAGCTGGTACGGGCTGATGGCCCGCCATTCTCTGACGGCGGAGGTATACCAGGGGATTTTCTCCGTAAGCAGCTACACCAGAAACGGCGTCTTCCTGGCCCCGCTGTTCCTCTGTCTGGGATGGATGATGGCCCGGGGAAAATGGCAGAAAAAAATCCGGAAAGCTTCCGGGTGGCTGTTTCTTCTGACGCTGGCCCTGATGGCTTGTGAGGCGCTCCTGCTTCGCGGGGCCGGATGGATCCGCCACGACAGTATGTACCTACTGCTTCCCCTCTGCATGGTCTTCCTGTTTCTGCGGCTTCTTTCATGCCGCCGCGAAATGGGAAAACCCCAAACCCTCGCTGCCTGCCGCAGCCTGAGCCTGACCATCTATCTGATTCACCCCTGGGTAATCGTTCTGGTGCGGGGAGCAGCCGGGGTGCTGGGACTGGAAAATATATTTGTAACCCAATCACTGATTCATTATCTGACAGTGGCCGCAGGGTCCTGTCTGCTGGCGATTTGCATCAGTTCAGCCTTTCGGCTTCACTGCTGCAAATGAATGCACACAGGCTGCGATTTTCGCAGCCTGGCGCCGACAGTCCTCGGGATCCCGCTGCATTTGCAGCGGGACACCTCGCGGGATAATTGAAAGCTGAACTGTAAAGGTGATTCTACTATGGAAACTACAATGCAACTGGAACGCGTACCGCTCCCGTCGGGCGGCGCGCTGAAAAAAGCCCGGACCTGGGCGCTGATTCATGCCGATACCCTCCGGGCAAATGCCGCCGCCATCAAAGAACTGCTGCCCGGCGGATGCTCTGTCATGGCGGTGGTAAAGGCCAACGCCTACGGCCACGGACTGCTGGAGGTGTCCACCTGCCTGAACCGGGCGGGCATCCGGGATTTCGCCGTGGCCACCCTGGAGGAGGGCATCCGCCTGCGGCAGGGCGGCGTCACCGGAAATATTCTGATTCTGGGGTACACCCCCGCGTCTCTGGCCGGTTACCTGCGGGAATACGGCCTGACCCAGACGGTGGCCGACGCCCTGCACGGCTGGCAGCTGGCAAAAACCGGCCTGCCCCTGGACGTTCACCTGAAAATTGACACCGGAATGCACCGGCTGGGAATTCCGGCCAATCGCCCGGAGGAAATCCTGCCGCTGATGACCATTCCCACCCTGCGGGTAACCGGCCTGTTCACCCATCTGTGCGCCGCGGACAGCAGCCGCCCGGAGGATGTGGCCTTCACCCGGCGGCAGATCGGGGATTTCTTTGAACTCACCCGGCAGCTTTCGGCCAGAGGCATCCCCCTGCCGGCCCTGCATGTGCAGAGCAGCTACGGGATTCTCCGTTATCCAGGCCTCCCCTGCCGGTTTGCCCGGCCGGGTATCCTGCTGTACGGCTGTCTCAGTGATCCGGAAACCATGGGCGAAATCCCCGCCTCCATCCGCCCGGTACTTTCCTGGCACAGCCGGATTGTGCTGACCAGACAGATACCGGAGGGGGATACGGTGGGCTACGGCCGCCGCTGGCAGGCCCGGGGACCCCGGCGTCTGGCGGTGATTCCCGTGGGCTACGGGGACGGCTATCCCCGTTCCCTGTCCAACTGCCATGAGGTACTGATCTGCGGACAGCGGGCCCCCATCGCGGGGCGGATCTGCATGGATCAGATGATGACCGATATCACCCATATTCCCCAGGCACACTGCGGCTCCCTGGTGACCCTGATCGGAGAACAGGAGGAAGGGCACATCACGGCGGAGGAAACCGCCGCCCGGGCCGGAACCATCGCCAACGAACTTCTGTGCCGTCTGGGGGACCGGATCCGGCGGGTGACCTGCCCGTAATGAATGAGGGGATACCGGATCGCCCCGCTATCCCCTCATCTGTCCGTTCACGTTCCGGCACCCGGCTGCAGCGCGGCAGGTTTTCAGGCGCGGGTCACTGCCTCACCGCATCCTTCATTTCTTTCACATAGGCGGCCACCTGCGGCACGCAGTCCTCTTTGTACTCCTGGCACAGCCGGACGATGGCGCTGCCCACAATCACCCCATCGGATTTTCCTGCCATTTCTCTGGCCTGCTGCGGTGTGGAGATTCCAAATCCCACCGCACAGGGAATCTGCCGGTTCTCCTTTACCAGCTGCACCATACTGCCGATATCCGTGGTGATTTCCCGGCGCACGCCGGTGACGCCCATGGAGGACACACAGTAGACAAATCCTTCCGCTTCCCCGGCAATCCGGGCGATCCGCTGATGGGAAGTTGGGGCAATCAGCGAGATGAAATCCAGGCCCGCCTTCCGGCAGGGTCCGGCAAACTCCTCCTTTTCCTCAAAGGGCACATCGGGAAGAATCAGGCCGTCCATCCCCACATCCGCCGCCGTCCGGACGAACCGCTCGGTTCCATAGGAAAACACCACATTGGCATAAGTCATAAACACCAGCGGAATATTGCTGCGTTTCCGGATTCTTCTCACCATCTCAAAGATTTTGTCTGTGGTAACACCCCCTGCCAGGGCCCGCATATTGGCCGCCTGGATCACGGGGCCCTCCGCCGTGGGATCGGAAAACGGGATTCCCAGCTCGATCAGATCGGCTCCCGCCTCCTCCATGGCATACACCAGTTCCTCCGTCACCGCCAGGGACGGATCCCCGCAGGTGACAAACGGAATAAATGCTTTTCCCTTCTCAAATGCTCTGGCAACCTTACTCATAAAGATCCTCCCCTCTGTATCTTGCAATCGCCGCACAGTCCTTGTCTCCTCTTCCGGAAAGATTAATCACAATCACCTGATCCCTGCCCATCTGGGGGGCCAGCTTTCTGGCATAAGCCACCGCATGGGCACTCTCGATGGCGGGAATAATTCCCTCCGTCCGGGACAGATACTCAAAGGCTTCCACCGCCTCCTCATCCGTCACCGCCACATATTCCGCCCTGCCCTGATCATACAGGTCGGCATGCTCCGGCCCGATCCCCGGATAATCCAGCCCGGCGGAGATGGAGTACACCGGCGCGATCTGGCCGTATGCATCCTGGCAGAAATAGGATTTCATCCCGTGGAAAATTCCCAGCCTTCCGGTGGCGATGGTGGCTGCCGTCTCCGCGGTATTTACCCCGCGGCCTGCGGCTTCGCACCCGATCAGCCGCACGGACTTATCCGGAATAAAATGATAAAAAGCTCCAATGGCATTGGAACCGCCGCCCACGCAGGCCAGCACCGCATCCGGCAGTTTTCCCTCCGCCTCCAGAAGCTGCTGGCGGATTTCCCTGGAAATCACTGCCTGAAAATCCCGGACAATGGTGGGGAAGGGATGGGGACCCATACAGGAGCCCAGCACGTAATGGGTATCCTCCACCCGGCTGGTCCATTCCCGCATGGTCTCCGAAACCGCGTCCTTCAGCGTCCCAGTTCCCGAGGATACCGGATGTACCTTTGCTCCCAGGAGACGCATTTTATACACATTCAGCGCCTGGCGGACGGTGTCCTCTTTTCCCATGAACACCTCGCACTCCATGCCCATCAGAGCGGCTGCCGTGGCGGTGGCCACACCGTGCTGGCCGGCCCCCGTCTCCGCGATCACCCGGGTTTTCCCCATCTTTTTTGCCAGCAGCACCTGCCCCAGCACATTGTTGATCTTATGGGCTCCTGTGTGGTTCAAATCCTCCCGCTTCAGATAAATTTTCGCTCCCCCCAGATCTTCTGTCATCCGTTTCGCGAAATACAGCCGGGAAGGACGTCCCGCGTACTCATTCAACAGGGTGGTCAGTTCCTGCTGAAACTGAGGATCCTCCTTATATCTGTTATAGGCCTCTTCCAGTTCCAGCACCGCGTTCATCAGTGTCTCCGGAATATACTGGCCTCCATGGATTCCAAATCTACCTTTCGACATAACTGTATACCTCTTTTCCGGCAACCGTTCCGCCTTACGGCTTCCCTGTCGCCCATTTTTCCTGTTTATCAGACGGAGGGCCTGCCGCCGTCTGCGCTTCCACACAAGCCATGGGCCAGCGCCACCGCCTGTTTTATTTTCTCCCGATCCTTCCAGCCGTCACGCTCCACCCCGCTGGACAGATCCACGGCCCAGGGATGCAGCCGGCCGATGGCCCCAGCCAGATTGCCGCAGTCAAGGCCTCCGGCCAGAAACCAGGGTCTCTCCACCGCTTCCACCAGCCCCCAGTCAAAGGCGCTGCCGGTGCCGCCCCGGCCATGATCCAGCAGAATGTAATCGGCGCTGCTTTGCATGGCCCTGTCCAGATCTTCCTTCCGGCGGATGGAAAACGCCTGGATCAGCGGTCCGTCCGTCAGACCTCGCAGCCGTCGGATGTACGCCTCATCCTCCTGCCCGTGCAGCTGGGCCAGCCGGATCACCCCGTCATTTAACAGGCGGGCCACCGTCTCCTCCTGCTCATTGACGAACACGCCCACGGGGCAGATATCCGGGGCCAGCATGGCGGAAAGCTCCCGTGCCTGCCCGGCGGATACGTTGCGGTGGCTTTTGGGCACATGAATCACAAATCCGGCAAAATCCGGCCCCGCTTCGTTGACGTAAGCGATATCTTCCGCCCTTCGCAGGCCGCAGATTTTAATTCTGGTTTTCATCGCCGTCTCCTCTCAGCCATTTAAGCGCCGCCTTTTTATCCCGGGCCCGCATCAGGGTTTCCCCCACCAGCACCGCGTCCACGCCGTCTTCTTTCAAGGCTCGCACCTGCCGGGGATCGGAAATTCCGCTTTCCGCCACAAACAGCACCGATTCCGGCGCCAGGGCCCGCAGACGGCTGCTGTTGGCCGTGTCCACGGAAAAATCCTTCAGGTTCCGGTTGTTCACCCCGATGATTTTCGCGCCGCAGGCTGCCGCTCTTTCGATTTCCCTTTCATCGTGGGCCTCCACCAGCGCGTCCATGCCCAGCTCCTGGGCCAGCTGCCGCCATGCCACAAGCTGACCGTCATCCAGGATGGCACAGATCAGCAGCACCGCCGACGCGCCCAGAGCCCGGGCCTGATAAATCATATATTCATCCACGGTAAAATCCTTCCGAAGCACCGGTATCTGCACTTCCCCGGCAATTCTGCGCAGATATTCATCCTTTCCCAGAAAGTAAAAGGGCTCCGTCAGGCAGGAAATGGCGGCGGCTCCCGCCGCCTCATACGCCCGGGCAATTTCCAGATAAGGGAAATCTTCTGCGATGATTCCCTTTGAGGGCGACGCTTTTTTCACCTCGCAGATAAACGACATCCCTTCCCCGGACAGGACCAGCTCAAAGGGCCTGCGCCCCGGCGGGGACGCCAGGCGGGGCGCTTCTTCCGCGTCCCGGCGGATGTTTTCCAGAGGGCAACGACGCTTCTCGGCAGCAATCCGTTCCCTGGTTTTTTGGGCAATTTCATCCAGTATCGTCAAAGCCTTCTCCTCCTACTTCTGATTGCTCATGGTGATGAATTCTTCCAGCTTCTTTCTGGCTGCTCCGTCATCCAGAAGCTGCTCCGCAAGCCGGACGCCCTCCTCAATGGTTTTGGTCCGCCCGGTGATATAAAGGGCCGCGCCCGCGTTTAGGCAGACCGCGCACCGTCTGGCTCCCCGTTCTTTTCCTTCCAGAATGTCCAGGGTGATCCGGGCGTTCTCCTGGGGAGTTCCGCCCTCCAGTTCCTCCTTGGCGCACCGTTTGTATCCGAACTGCTCCGGGCTGATCTCGTAGGACTGATACCATCCGTCCCGGATCTCGCAGACAGAGGTGGGGGCGCTCATGGAGATTTCATCCAGCTTATCCTGACCATAGACCACCATGCCCCGGGTAACTCCCAGATTTCCCATCACCTGGGCCAGCGGTTTCACCAACGCTTCCTCATAAACGCCCATCAGCTCCATATTGGCGCCCGCCGGGTTGGACAGCGGCCCCAGAATATTGAACACGGTCCGGATACCCAGCTCCTTTCGGATGGGAGCCACATATTTCATGGCAATGTGGTAGTTCTGGGCGAACAGGAAACAGATTCCGATCTCTTTCAGAAGCTGCGCGCTTTTCTCCGGCGGAACGGTGATATTGACGCCCAGCGCTTCCAGCACATCGGCCGCTCCGGATTTTGAGGAAGCGGCCCGGTTCCCGTGTTTGGCCACCGGCACACCACCCGCGGCGATCACCAGCGAGGCCGTGGTGGAGATATTGAAGGAATTGGAGCCGTCGCCTCCGGTTCCCACGATTTCCAGCACATCCATGTCGTGGAGCAGCTTGATGCAGTGGGCCCGCATGCCCGCCGCCGAGGCTGTGATCTCATCGATGGTCTCCCCCTTCAGGGAAAGGGCGGTCAGGTAGGCAGACATCTGTACCGGCGTGGCCTCCCCGCCCATGATTTCATTCATGACGGCTTCCGCTTCCTCATAACTCAGATCTTTTTTCTGTGACAGTTTCATAATTGCTTCCCGAATCATTCTTTTATTCTCCTTTCCTTGATTCTGGCCGTCTGGCCATAAAGGTATCCCCGAAGGGGGTTTCCTTCACTCCGGCCGCATGGCCATAAAGGTATCCCCGAAGGGGCATTCACAGTTGTCCTCCGGTACAGCAATGCCTGCCGTCCGCAGAAAATTTTTCAGCATATGTTTTCCCTCCGGGGTCATCACCGATTCCGGATGGAACTGCAGTCCATACACAGGATATTCCCGGTGGCTTGCCGCCATGATCTCACCGTCCTCCGTTTGGGCCGTCACCTTGAGCACCTGGGGAAAATCCTTGGGATCGGCGGCAAGGGAATGGTATCTGGCCACTTGGGCCGGGGAGGAAATGCCCTCAAAGATTGGGGAATCTCCCAACATCACCTGGGAGGTTTTCCCGTGCATCAGCTCTTTGGCGTAGGTGATCCGGGCCCCGAAGACCTGGCAGATGGCCTGATGGCCCAGGCAGATTCCCAGAATCGGAATCTCCGGCCCCAGACTTCGGACCACGTCCTCACAAATCCCGGCGTTCTCCGGTCTGCCGGGGCCCGGCGACAGAACGATGGCCTCCGGCTTCATCTGCCGGATTTCCTTAAGGGTGAGCGCGTCGTTGCGGACCACACGGATTTCCGGATAAATGCTCCCGATATACTGATACAGATTGTAAGAGAAGCTGTCGTAATTATCTATCAGCAAAATCATTCCAATCCCTCCTCTGCCATCCGGATGGCTTCCACCACCGCCCGGGCTTTGTTCACACATTCCTGGTATTCCTTCTCCGGCACACTGTCCGCCACAATCCCCGCGCCGGACTGTACGCACACCTTTCCGTTTTTCTTATAAACCAGCCGGATGCCGATGCAGGTGTCCATATTGCCCGCGAAATCCAGATATCCCACGGCGCCTCCGTAAACGCCTCTGGGGCGCTGCTCCAGTTCCTGAATAATCTGGCAGGCCCGGATTTTGGGAGCTCCCGACAGGGTTCCCGCCGGAAGCACCGCATCCACTGCGTCCACCCCGTCTTTTCCTTCCATAAGCCGTCCGGATACCTGGGAACCGATGTGCATCACACAGGAAAACCGTTCGATCTGGCAATACCGATCCACCTGTACGCTTCCCAGGCTGCAGATCTTTCCCAGATCATTTCTTCCCAGATCCACCAGCATGTTGTGCTCTGCCAGTTCCTTTTCATCCGCCAGCAGTTCCCGCTCCAGCTGCTGATCTTCCTGGGGCGTTTTGCCCCGCGGGCGGGTTCCCGCCAGTGGAAACGTCCGCACCGTCCTGTTTTCCAGGTTTACCAGTGTCTCCGGGGAAGCTCCGGCAATCTCGATGTCATCGCTGGAAAAGTAAAACATATACGGGGAAGGGTTGGTGGTCCGCAGCACCCGGTAGGTATCAAACAGGCTTCCTTTCGCCGCCGCTGTCTGGGGGTTGGACAGCACCACCTGGAAAATATCGCCTTCCCGGATGTAGGTTCTGGCCTTTTCCACCATGCTTTTATACTGCTCTCTGGAAAATACCGGCTTCAGCTCTTCCAGAAGCTGAATTCTGGGAAATACCGCCCTGGCCCCGCTTTTCAGCAGCTCCTCCATCTGTGCCATTTCCTCCTCTGCCTGCCGGTAGGAAGTCTCCACCTGCTCTGTGTCCACCCCGGCCACCAGACACAGCTTCTGCCGGTAATGGTCAAACACCAGCGCCCTGGTAAACAGCATCAGATCCACATCCCTGAAATCCGTCTCTCCCGGTTCCGGAAAATTCAGCACCGGCTCCGGATACCGGAGATACTCATAGGAAAAATACCCTACCATTCCTCCGGTAAAAGGAGGCATTCCCGGAAGCCGGGGACTTTTGTACCGGTTCAGAATTTCCCGGATGGCTTCCCCCGGATGACTGGTTTTCCTGGTCTCTTCCCGGGTGAACTCTTCCATGCCTCCGCTTCGGATGGTCAGCGTTCCACCTTTGCAGGTCAGCTCCAGCACCGGATCATAGCCCAGTATGGAGTATCTTCCCCACTGCTGATTCTGTTCGGCACTCTCCAGCAGAAAACAGTGTCTGCTGGCTGCCCGCAGCGTCCGCATGACCTCCACCGGGGTATACCGGTCCGCATACAGTTCCCGGCAGACGGGAATTCTCCGGTATTCACCCTGCACTGCCAGTTTTTTTACTTCTTCCAATGTGGGATACATAGGAACCTCCTTTCATTGATT
>HHCFR02800__coassemble_1516_pt1 | contig 20321 bp, 22 predicted proteins | sample HHCFR02800__metabat2_high_PE_078 | metagenome-assembled genome bin HHCFR02800
TTAACGTAACGCACAAAAAAAGGGGTGTCAACAAAAACACGGTACTGTCACGAAACGTTCACTGTTTCTTTACATAACTGAAGGAAAAGCGGAACGCAAGCTCCGCTTTTCCTTTTTGGGCCGTACAAAAATATTTTTACCACCGGCGTGACCTTTTTTAACGCCAGCAGCCTCAGCGGCATGTCAGGCGGCGGGAATGTCCGCATATTCCCCTGCTATTTTGCCCGTGACAGAAGCTCCAGCGGAAGTGCGCAGATTTCCCGGTACGTTTTCTCCTGGTAGGAAGGATCCAGCGGATAGGAGGCGTCCTCCTCCACGGTTTCCACCGTGATGGCCGGCTTTCCCAGAAACTCCGAAAAATAATTTACCGGTCTTCCGCCGTTAAGATGAGAAAGGTATTCCTCCTCCCGTTTTCCCAGGCTGTAATCCGACAGTTTCTGCAGATAGCGGGCCAGCTTATGGTTGCGCTGATTATAGGCAAAAGGCATGGCCTGCCGGTAATAGTAGATAATCCGGCCTCTTGAATGAAAATCCACATAGCCCATGGTATCGTAGTCCTGGAATACCTGGATCAGCGCCTGGGTTTCGTTTTCGCTGGCAGGATATTCGCCCAGCTGCTGCTGAATATAGGACCGGCAGGGGAAATTCCGGTTGATGTCCACTCCTCTGGCATTGTATTTCCAGTGCTGCCAGCCGATTTCCTTCATCTTGCACAGCTGACGCAGCACCGGATTATGTATCACGGAAAATCCTCGCAGCGCGATCTCATAGCCGTCAGGGTTCACCAGTGGAATTACCACGACGGAGCATCCGTTCAGAAGGGTCTGTACCGGATAACCATAACGCTCCTCGCGGTCCTGGAAAGCCTGGCAGTAATCCTCCAGCATCTTTACCAGCAATACCGGATTTACTGATTCTCTTCCGTGTATTCCGGCCGTAAGCACCAGTGTCTTTTTTCCCAGACCAACCCTCATCATGGGAATATCCCTGCCGTCGTGGCTTGTACCAATGGACCGGCAGACGGTAAAATCCGGATACCGCCGGGAAAGCTCCTCCATTCCCTGAAAAATGTCCTCATAAGAGTAGCGCCTGTTTAATGCAATCATAGTAAGTACCTCCGTGTATCTGTATTTCAGCTTTTTGTACCTACTATATGCGGCCGGGAATCGTTTTAGAACCTGAAATCCGAAAAAAAGGACACGGCCCCAAAAAGACCGTGTCCCCGGGCAGGGCGATGTTTCCGGAACAGGGTTCAGGAACGGATCTGTCCGCTGCCGTAGATGATATATTTTGTGGTGGTCAGAGCCAGAAGCCCCATGGGCCCCCGGGCGTGAAGCTTCTGGGTGCTGATACCGATTTCCGCGCCGAAGCCGAACTCAAATCCGTCTGTGAACCGGGTGGAGGCGTTGACGTAGACGCAGGCCGCGTCCACCAGATCCAGGAACTTCTGGGCATTTTCGTAGCTGTCGGTGACGATGGTTTCCGAGTGGCCCGTATTGTACCGGTTGATATGGGCGATGGCCTCGTCCACGGAGGAAACCGTTTTCATGGAAACGATGTAATCCAGATATTCCTGTCCCCAGTCCTCTTCCGTGGCGGGTACCGCTTCCGGAATCAGGCTGCGGACGGATTCATCTCCCCGGATTTCCACCTGTTTTTCTCCCAGTCTTTTCCCCAGTACAGGAAGCAGCTGCTCCTTCACCTTCTCATGTACCAGAATGGATTCGCAGGCGTTGCAGACGCCCACCCGCTGGGTTTTGGCGTTCAAAATGATGTCCGCGGCCATGGACAGATCCGCGGTCTCATCCACATACACGTGACAGTTTCCGGTGCCTGTCTCGATCACCGGGATGGTGCTGTTCTCCACCACGGAACGGATCAGCCCCGCCCCGCCTCTGGGGATCAGCACATCCACATAGCGGTTCAGCTTCATGAAGGCCCGGGTGGTTTCCCGGGAAGTATCCGTGATCAGAAGCAGCGCGTCCGGGTTTACCTGACAGTCTTTCAGCGACTGCCGCAGACTGTCCACGATGGCTGCATTGGAGTGAATGGCATCGCTTCCGCCCTTTAAGATTACCGCGTTGCCGGTCTTGAAGCAGAGACCGAAAGCGTCCGCCGTGACATTGGGACGGGCCTCGTAGATGATGCCCACCACGCCCAGGGGCACCCGCTTCTGGCCGATCAGCAGACCGTTGGGCCGTTTCTTCATGCCGATAACCTCGCCCACCGGATCGTCCAGGGCCGCAATCTGGCGAAGCCCCAGAGCAATCTGCCGGATCCGCTCCTCCGTGAGGGCAAGCCGATCCAGAAGCCCGGCGCTCATTCCGTTTTTCCTGCCGTTTTCCATGTCCTTCTCATTTTCCGCGAGAATTTGCCGCGCATTTTTCTGAAGATCGTCGGCTGCCTGATGCAGCACCTGATTTTTCTTCTCCGTAGTCAGAAGCCGCAGGGAAGTTTCCGCCTCCCTGGCCCTGATTCCCAAACGTTCCAGCTGTTCCATTCTGCTCTCCTTTCTTACTTGACTTTGGCCGCATGGCCGTAAAGGTATCCCCTTGCGGGATTTCCTTAACTTTGGCCGTATGGCCGTAAAGGTATCCCCTTGCGGGATTTTTACCGGTAAATCTGCTTCTCCGTAATCAGGCAGCGGGGAAGGATATCCGTTTCCTCCCGGGGTACCTGATCAAATAACTGAAATTCAAAAGCTACCGCGGCGGTAAAGAGATCCGGATGAGCGGCCAGATACCGGTCGTAAAATCCTCCGCCGTATCCTACCCGTCCCCGGCTCCGGTCAAAGGCCACGCCAGGCATAATCATCAAACCGTTGCTGCCGTCTGCCGCCGAAAGTCCCTGTTTGGGCTCCCGGATGCCGAAGTAGCCGGGTTCCAGATCCTCTTCCCCGTCTATCCGGAAGAAAATCATCTCTTTTCCCTCAACTTTAGGAGCCGCTACCTGCTTTCCACGGGCAAGGGCCTCCCTGAGGATTTCCCCGGTCATTACTTCATTGCGGCAGTCTATGTACAGATAAATCCACCTGGCCCGGTCAAATTCCGCAAGAGAAATCACCCGGCGGCAGATCTCGTGGCTGTTTCGGAGAATCTGCTCCTCTGGAGCTTCCTTCCTGAGACGGAATACTTTTTTCCTAATGTCTGTTTTTGTCTCCATATTTTTCTCCCAGATTGACGATGGTGCCGTCCTTTTCCTGAATATCGATATTGTCCAGCTGCGCTCGCAGATTCATCCGCACGCTGGCGATAAACTCCTGGCGCAGCTTGCGCTGCTCTGCTTTTTCCTCCTCTGTCAGCCCTTCCGCCTTGGACTTTCTGGCCAGCTGATTGATGCGGTCAATTTTTTCCTGTTCCATAGTAAACTCCTTTTTCTTTTTCAGGATGTGCTTTTGATGTAATCCAGCAGATAAAACTCTTCCTTGGGATCTGCCAGAAACAGGGTTCCGTGATTTCTTCCCTGCATGATCTTGTGGATCACATGAAAATCCGATCCGTTGGCAATCACCATATCGGCCCCGGCGTTCACCGCCAGCTGCGCCGCCTTCAGTTTTGTGGCCATACCGCCGGTGCCTACGCTGCTTCCAGGGGTATCCTTGCCCATCTGACGCATCCGGTCGTCCAGCTTCTCCACCACATCGATAAACCGGGCGTCCGGGTTCTGATGGGGGTCGTCGGTAAACAGACCGTCGATATCCGAAAGAAGGATCAGCAGATCCGCCCCGATCAGCGCGGCCACCACCGCCGACAGCGTATCGTTGTCGCCAAATTGAATTTCGTGGGTGGAAATGGTGTCATTTTCATTAACAATGGGGATGGCTCCCATGGAAAGAAGCTGACAGAAAGTATTTCTGGCATTTTTCCTGTTGGCGCTGTGGAGCATGATACTTTTGGTCATCAGGATCTGCCCCGCCACCTGATTATATTCGGAAAAAAGCTTCTGATAAATCATCATCAGTTTCGCCTGGCCGATGGCCGCGCAGGCCTGTTTCTCCGACAGGGTGGCAGGTTTTCGGTCGTATCCCAGCGTCCGGCTTCCCACCATGATGGCTCCGGAGGATACCAACACCACGTCGATTCCCTGGTTGCGCAGATCGCTGATCTCCCGTACCAGAATCTCCAGCTTGATCAGATCCAGATTTCCCGTCTCCTTATGGGTCAGGGAGGAGGATCCGATTTTAATCACCACCCGTTTTTTCTCTTTTAGTCTCTCTCTCACTGCGTTCATCGTTCTTTGTACTCCTCTTTGGCAGGGGGCGCCGCCCCTTTCTGCTGTTTTACTATTGTATCGCACTTGCGCCGAAAGCGCCAGCACTTTTTTCCGCCTCCTGCGTCAGCTGGAATAGTTTTCCAGGAATCCATACAGCCGCTGTTTTCCCCGGATCACATAGCCTTCCCGGATTCTGTCCCTCACTTTCTCCGGAAGCGACGCGTAGAGAATTTCCGTGGTTTCATACAGTTCCCCGTCCTCCGTATATACGGTAACCATCCCCTCGTCCTCCCGGATTTCAAACTCGGGTTCCATGGAACTCTCCGTTTCCATACTTCTGGGGGAACCGCCTGAAAAGAACCGGTAGCTGGCATAGAAACCGAAGGCCAGAAGAAAAACAACAGAAAAAAGACCGACAGCATAAGAAAATTTCCGCATAACAAAAGCTCCTTTTTTCTTATAGTATCGGTCCTGTTCTTCCTGTTTATACCTGTCCGGTCCTTATTCCTGCGCAGCCCCGGCGGCATCCGCGGTGTCGGCTGTTTCACCGGTTGAGTCCGTCTCGCTGGTCTCGGCTGTTTCACCTGTACCGGCTTCCTGAGACGCGGTATCCGCGCCCAGAATCTCTACCCGGTCCGCATAGGTGTCCTGAATGATGCAAACCCATGTTTTTCCGGTGTCCAGAGTAATCTGATTGCCGTTGGTATCATAATAATATGTGGGCCCCCAGGGAGTTTGCTTGCTCCAGGTAATATCGATGGCTTTTCCGTTTACAATATATTTTCCCACGTTTCCGGCGTCCACATCGATGTTCAGATAACCGTTTTCATCGTAATTGCGCCAGGTAGAGTACTGAAGGATAATGTTCTTGTATGCCAGCTGCTCTCCCGTCAGCTCATCGATCTGTTTGTCGCTGAACTGATACCGGTAGTACAGCTTATCCTCCGGGTTGTACTCAAACCAGGGCTCGTTGAGAAAATAGCCCGGCTTTACAATCTGCGCATCCACGCCCGGAAGATCGATTTCATCATCTACGCCACAGAACGCGTAGCCCGGCACAAAGTCTTCCGCGTAATCCTGACTGTAGCCGTTGATCTCAATACCCTTCTGAATACCCTCAAAGCTGGTATAGGCGTTATGAGGAGCCTTTCTGTCTGAAGTGCGGTAAAATACCTGATCACCGTAGCCGGCCAGACCGCTGAGGTTTTCCACTTCAGGAAGCTCCAGATAAGGAACCGCGTAGGCGGACTGTCCGTAGTGAGTATAGATGGCATTGAAGCCGGAGGCATAGAAAATGTAATAATCCCGGCAGCTGCGTACCGGACCGATCTTCTCAAGGCTGTCATAGTCCTCGAAAATAGCCATCATCCGGGTGATTCCGCCTTCCACCGGCGCCTCATACATTACGCCCGCGTTGGCAATTCCGGCCTGCGGCAGCGCCGCCTGCACATTGTTGATCATCACCGCCACCGGACGCCGTCTTCCGATGGTTTCCGGCACATACTCTCCGGTCAGATAACTGGTCACATAACCTTCCGGAACCGGGGTCTCCGTGGGCTCCGGATCCTGTGCCTCCAGTATCTCAGGAGTGGGTGTTTCTTCCGCTGCGGCCTCCGCCGCAGGCGTAGGCGTGGGCGTCACATCCGACTCCGAATCCGTTTTCCGGCAACCTGCCAGAAGAGCACCCGCGGCTCCCAGCAGGAAAATAATTGCTGCATATTTTTTCATAATCAAGCTCCTTTTATCTTGTGATATGCAGGACATTCAGCACCTGTTCCTGCTTTTTCTCCATCAGTACCCGTTCTTCTTCCTCCATGTGATCGTACCCCAGCAGATGAAGCATACTGTGGGCAATCAGAAACGCATATTCCCGCAGGATTCCATGTCCGTAAGCGGCAGCCTGCCGGACGGCAGTGGGAATGGAAATCATAATATCTCCCAGGAGAAGTTCCCCGGTGTCCGGATGGAAACATCCGGGATCCTCTTCGAGAAATTCATAGCTGGCGGGAGCGGGGAAATCCACCATGGGGAAAGACAGTACATCCGTGGACCGGTCGATCTGCCGGAACTGCCGGTTGGCGCTGCGGATCTCCTCGTCGCCGGTGAGAATCACATTTACGCAGGCCTCATAGGGGCAGCTTTCCTGATCCAGTACGGCTTCCGCCACTTGCCGGGCCACCTGTTCAAAATCGAAATCAAACTGCTGATCCTGTTCATTTTCCAGAGAAACTGTCATCTGCGCCCTCCTCTTCTGTGCGGCATCTTTCCCGGGACCGGATGCTCATCCAGGGGATATTTCTTTTCATACGCTTCGTAAGCCTGAACGATTTTCTGTACCAGCGGGTGCCGTACCACATCCTTGCTGGTCAGCTGGCAGACGGCGATATCATCCACCTTTTTCAGCACCTGCAGCGCAACCTCCAGACCGGATTTCTGACCGGAAGGAAGATCCTTCTGGGAGGAATCGCCGGTGACGATTACCTTGGATCCGAATCCGATTCTTGTCAGGAACATTTTCATCTGGGCAGGGGTGGTATTCTGCGCTTCATCCAGAATGATAAAGGCGTTATCCAGGGTACGTCCCCTCATATAAGCCAGGGGAGCCACCTCAATAAGACCTTTCTCCATATTTTTTGTGAAGCTTTCCGGCCCCATAATCTGATACAGGGCATCGTAGAGGGGACGCAGATAGGGATCCACCTTGCTCTGAAGATCACCCGGAAGAAATCCCAGCTTCTCCCCCGCCTCAATGGCCGGGCGTGTCAGAATGATCCGCCCTACCTCATCGTTGCGGAAGGCCGTGATTGCCATGGCCATGGCAAGGTATGTCTTTCCGGTTCCCGCGGGCCCCACGCCGAAAACAATCATCTTTTTTCGGATCTCGTCCACATAGGCCTTCTGCCCCAGGGTTTTGGGCTTTACCGGACGGCCGTTGATGGTATGGCAGATGCAGTCCTCATCCATCTGCGCCAGAGGCGCTTCCCGGTCTTCCAGCGCCAGGGACAGGGCATAATCCACGTTCTGAGCCTGAATTACATTGCCCCGGAGAGAAAGCTTCAGAAGTTCCCGGAAAATGTCGGCGGCCTTTTTCACGTTGGAGGCGGGGCCGATGATTTTCAGCATTCCGTCCCGGGAAATCAGCGTCACCCGCAGCGTCCGCTCAATTTTCTTGATATGCTCGTCGAACTGACCAAAAAGATTCCGCTCATGCTCCGCGGGAATTTCCATCTGCTGTTCTATGATGCTGTTGGTCATGTATTTTCTTCGTCCTTTCTTTGCGATATTTCTCGCACTGTTTTCTATTTTACCATTTTTTCGCCAGAATGAAACCCCTTTTTTCTTTCAATTTCATTTCAGGGCGGATCCCGCAGAAATATGCAAAGATTTTCTGTGCAATCAATCGTTATCTTCCGGGATATCCTCCGCGTCCTCCTCATCCGGCTGCCAGGCTTTTCCAAACTGAACTTCCTTGAAAAGCGCCGCCAGACCGGTGATCTGTTTGAGCCGCAGGATTTCATCCCGGTCCATGCCCAGGTGTTTGGAAATCCAGGCATCGGATCTTCCCAGTTCATGCAGCTCCCGGACGATATTGCTCATAAGATCCACATCGTGGCTTCCCCGGGCCCGGTTATGGCGGATGGTACTGGCCATCCGCTGATCCAGCGGCTTGTCGATGACGGAAACCGGCAGCAGCCCCTTTTCCCGCTCATAGATATCCGGATGCTCCTTCATCACCCGGTACCGGTGAAAGCCGTCTACAATCACATAGACGTCCTGGGATTTGGCGTAATAACAGACCACCGGCATGGTATAGCCGTCCTCCTTGATGCTTTCATAAAGCAGCTTCATCTCCGGAGGGGCTACAGTGTTGGGATTGTAGGTATTGGGTTTCACCTTCTCCAGAGGAACCGCAATCACGTTGTAAACAGGACTTTTATACTCCATATTCCATCTCCTCAATGCTTTTGTATTTTTCCCGTATCAGATCGATCCGTTTCTGCTGCTGCCTGGTCATGCCAAAGCCCATAAACCGGCAGGTGTGATCATTTTTCAGGATGCAGTAGCACATCCGTTTCCAGCTGGGAATATCCTTGGTGGATCTGATGTCGTCCGTATTGTCCGGAATCTTTCCCACAAATACGATACGGGATTTTTTGTTTCTGGTATAGTTGGACACCCCGTTGCGGCGGATCTGGTATCCGTGCTCCTCCAGTTCCCGGATGGCCTCCTCATCCAGCCCTCCGCCGGTCTCGTGCCAGAACTGAATGGAAGTGTTGAATTTTTTCACATAATTGTTCCGAAGCCTGGCAGGGAGGGTATCCAGAAGGAAAATCGTGTAGGATTTCCAGGTGTGTCCTTCCGGCAGGGTTACGTTCCGGTACCCCATGGCTTTTGTCCTGCCGTAAATGCTGGCGAAATTGGCGCCCTGCACCCGGCCCACCAGTTTGGCCCAGATCTCCGGGTCAATGACCCGGTACAGATTGAGAGAGTCTTTGGAATAATCGTTAAAGGGGGACGCCACCCGCATCTGGGAGACCTTGAGACCGGCCTTGTAATAGAGATCATACAGCTTGTTGTAATCGTAGTTGAACAGATAGTTGGCATGCCAGATATCCTGATGCGTCCAGTCATACAGCGGGGACGCGCACCACACATCCTTGAAATGCTTTGTGATCCAGCAGACTCCTTTGTAGCCGTACTTTTTATTGAGAAAACCGCTGTAGCGCTGGAGGGATTCGTCCGCCCTCATACCCAGAAGACAGACAGTTTTTCTGCCTCCGTGGGACATCCGGTACCAGCGGCCAAACTGTTTGGCCAGATCCTCCTGGTGCATCCGGTAACGGTAGGTGGTCATGGGATTATTTTTCAGATTGATCACATATTCCTTGTCCGGCATGGGACGCACCCAGCTTTCTTCCTTTTTGTCGTCCCAGGGATACCAGTACATCTCATAATTGCCCACCGCTGTCCGGGTGGCCATGGGAAGGCAGACCCAGTAAGGCTCCACCCGGTCCTTAATCCGCTCAAAAGTGCGCTCGATATATTCTATGGTGACAGTATACTGTGCCTCAAAATCCTGGTGAAATACGCCGATTGGCCGGTCCGGATAGTGTTTATCCCGAAAATCCAGCAGCAGATTCAGCAGAAGCCCGCTGTCTTTCCCGCCGGAAAAAGAAATGTAAATATTGTCAAATTCCCTGAAAATAAAATCAAGCCGCTCCAGAAGCGCGTCGTAAACATTCTGCTTCAGATACTCCCGTACCATTGGAAAACTTCCCCCTTCTGTCCGTAGAATTACCAAATTTTTCCAGGTGCTTTTGTTGCATACTGTAGCACAATACGAAAGTAAATTCAACATTTTGCGACAAAAAAACAGACGCGGAAATACTCCACGTCTGCGTTTTTCGCTGCCTGCCGGTCAGTCTGGAATCGATGGCACCGCCTCCGGGGGAATGGGGCATACATATCCGCCGGACGTCCTTTTTTCAAATTCTTCTCTGGCCTGGCGAAGAAGTTCGGGGCTTTCAAAAAGCTCCACCGCCGCCGAAGCCAGCACCTTGCCCGCATGGATGGCCGCCTTCTTTCCCACGGAGGTTCCCCCGCAGGAGACGTTCTGCCAGCTGTGTCCCGGGCACCCGTTGGGCCAGGCCGCCACATGGATCTGGGCGGTAGGTGTCAGCCAGCTGACATCCCCCACATCCGTGGAGCCGGCAGTAAATGCCTCTCCCTGATACAGCGGAGCCAGGAAATCGTTCATGGCATGGCCCCACTGCCGCTGCATGGCGGCCACCTGCTCCTTGATGTCAGGATCGTTTTCCGCGCCCAGGCCGGGCACGATATCATTTCCCGGATACGTTTGGGCCAGCTGATCTGTGTAGGCCAGCTCCTCCTCTGTGTGGGCCGGTACCCCCAGCTGACGGTAGCTGTCATAAAGCACCCGCTCCAGCACATGGTTGCTGACCGTATCCGCCAGACCATCGATAAATTTTTTCTCCACCCGGGTATCCGTCATAAGCGCCGCCCCCTGGGCGATCTTGTCCACCCGCTCCTGCAGCTGAACGGCTTCGCCGACATGGTTGGAACGGATCATGTAAAGAACGCTGGCTTTGGGTTGTACCACGTTGGGGCTCAGTCCGCCGGTATCGGTGATGGCATAATGCACCCGGGCCCGGGTACTCATATGCTCCCGGAGAAACTGTACGCCGATATTCATCAGCTCCACCGCATCCAGGGCGCTGCGGCCCAGCTCCGGAGCCTGCGCCGCGTGGGATGCCACGCCGGTGAACTTGTACTGAATCTGAATACAGGAGTTGGAAGAACCGGTGCGCACCTCATTGACATCCTGCGGATGCCAGGTCAGCGCCGCGTCCAGGGATTTCCACAGACCATCCCTGGCCATAAACGCCTTGGCGGCGCCGCCCTCCTCTCCCGGGCAGCCATAAAGAATCACTGTGCCGGGATGGCCTGTCTTCTCCAGATAAGCCTTCACGCCCAGAGCAGCTCCCAGGGCGCCGGCACCCAGAAGATTGTGACCGCAGCCATGGCCGCACCCGCCCGAAATCAGCTCCTTCCGCTCAAGGCTGCCTGCCTCCTGGGACAGACCGGAAAGGGCGTCGTATTCCGCCAGAATTCCGATTCTGGGACTTCCGTTTCCAAATTCCGCTGAAAAAGCGGTATCAATTCCGCAGATACCCCGCTCCACCCGGAAGCCTTCCTCCTCAAGGACCTGGCAGTAACATTCCGCCGATTTTACTTCCTGAAGGGAGAGCTCCGCATACTCCCAGATCTCATCAGCCACCCGGCCGAGTAGCTCCTGCTTCTCTTCCACGGCCTTCACGGCCGTCTGCTGTTCCTGTGTCATTGCACAATTCCTCCTCTGAAAAAAGGCTGTTACATGAATCTGTTTCATGCCACAGCCTTTTCTTTACTAAAAAACCAAAACTATAAAACTTTAGACAGAAATTCCTTCAGTCTGGGGTTTTGTGGATTTTCAAAAATATCCCTGGGGCTGCCCTGCTCCATCAGTTTGCCGTCCGCCATGAACAGCACACGGTTTCCTACTTCGCGGGCAAATCCCATTTCATGGGTTACTACCACCATGGTCATTCCTTCATGAGCCAGTTCCTTCATAACATCCAGAACCTCGCCTACCATCTCCGGATCCAGCGCGGATGTGGGTTCATCAAAAAGCATCACTTCCGGCTCCATAGCCAGGGCCCGCACAATGGCCACACGCTGTTTCTGACCGCCGGAAAGCTGAATGGGATAAGCGCCGGCACGATCCTTTAATCCTACCCGGTCCAGAAGTTCCAGAGCCTTTGCCTCCGCGGCCTCCCTGGCCATACCTTTTACCTTAATGGGAGCCAGGGTCATATTTTCCAGAATCGTCATATGGGGAAACAGGTTAAAGTGCTGAAAAACCATTCCCATTTTCTGGCGAAGCGTATCGATATTCAGCTTTTCCATCTTGCCATCGGCATTCCGGTGCTTTTTCTGGGTGATGTCCATGCCCTTGAACACGATGGAACCGCCGGTGGGTTCCTCCAGAAGGTTCAGACTGCGCAGAAAAGTGGATTTTCCGGAACCGGAGGGCCCGATTACCGCCATCACATCTCCTTTATTGATGTCCACGGTGACACCGTCCAGCGCTTTGATGGCGCCCATATTATAATGCTTCTTTAAATCTTTTACCTGAATCATGCTATCTTGTGTCGCCACGGCGCATCCTCCTCTCGAAATAAGCAATCAGCTTGGATGTGGGGAAACACAGGCAGAAATAAATCGCCGTCGCCACCAGCAGCGGCTCGGTGATGATAAAGGCCGCGCCCCGCACCGCGTTGACCGCGGACATAATATCCTGCACACCGATGGTGTAGGTGATGGCGGATTCCTTGATGATGACTACAAACTCGTTGGCAATGGCCGGAAGGATATTCTTCAGCGCCTGAGGCAGCACGATATACCGCAGGTTCTGTTTCTGGGAAAGACCCAGGGAACGGGCGGCCTCTGTCTGACCGGAATCCACGGACTGGATACCGGCACGGATGATCTCGCACAGATAAGCGCCGGAGTTCATACCCAGAGCTACCACACCCGGCAGAAAACGGTCAAACCGGATAAATCCGAACAGGCGGAAGCCCGGCAGATCGATCAGACTGAACACACCATAGTAAATGATGAAAACCTGCACAATCACAGGTGTGGAACGAATCACCTCCACATAGGCGGTGGCAATGAAAGAAAGCGGATTAAAACGGGAAAGCTTTGCCAGAAAACCTCCGTTTCTCAGATGGCCGTTGCTATCCAGCCCCAGCGCCCGGAAGGGGCGCAGGTTGGACATACGCATCAGCGCAAGAATCAGGGCCAGGCAGAAACCAATCACCACAGTAAACAGAGCCAGCAGGAGGGTTACCAGCGTACCCTGCCAGAACAGCTCCGCATAGGGGGCAATTTTGGAAAAGTTTTCCAGTTTGATAAACTGTTCCATATGGTTCTCCTTTCCGGATTATTCCTGAACGTTACCTTCCTCATCCAGCAGGCCCTCGTAGGTCTGTCCGGATGCCAGCTCATTGGCTTCCGCTACGAACTGATCCATGCTGCCATCCTCGATAGCGGCGGCGATGGCCTCATTTACAGCAGCCAGCAGGCCCTCGTTGTCTTTGCAGACACCGATGGCGGAACCTTCCTGGTCATAGGGAACATCCATCACGATCTCCAGGTCCGGATAGTTGGCCTGATAGCTTTCAGCCACTACGGTCTCAATATAGGCGGCATCCATGGTGCCGGCAACCAGCTCGGCAATGATATCCGTTACCTTCGGAAGGGAGATAATATCCGCGTCCGGAGAATTGGTCTGTGCCAGATCCAGCTGGATGGACGCGGTCTGCGCGCCTACGGTCACATCGGGATTGTTGATGGCTTCGAAAGAATTATACTTGTCCGCATTCTCCTTGGTGGTAACCAGAGACTGTCCGCCGGTGTAATAAATATCGGAGAAATCCATCACGGACTCACGGTCAGGATCCGGAGACAGTCCGGCCATTCCCAGGTCCACGGATTTGGTCTGAAGCTCGCTGATTACGCCGTCAAAGTCCACGGGAATTATTTCCAGCTCCAGTCCCATATAATCGGCGATATACTGAGCCAGCGCAATATCGAAGCCGGCCAGCTGGGGAGTTCCGTCCTCGCCGATGGCGTAAAACTCATAGGGAGCGAAATCCGGGCTGGTGGCCACGGTCAGAACACCGTCGGTCACGGTTTCCACTTCCGCGGCGCTGCCGCTTTCCCCGGAAGAAGCATCCTCCTGGGCAGCCGCGTCATCGGTAGCATCCTCCTGAGCGCTATCATCAGTAGTTTCTTCTGTTCCGGCTGTGTTGGTATCCTCAGCCGCATTGTCGCTATTGCCTCCGCATGCCGTCATGGATACCAGCATTCCGGCTGTCAGGGTCAGGGCAATGAATTTCCTTTTCATAAATATTCCTCCTCGCAGTATAAATAGTAAGATATTCCCCGGCAGGGAAATGGTATAAATATGTAGTAAAAACTCATATTTATTTATTATATCCGATTTTCAGAATTAATCAAGTAGAAAAACAGGAAATTTGCGATAAGTTGCGATAAGTATGAAACGATCAGGATTCTGACGGTTCTCCGGTCCCATCCTGGGGTAGCTGCCGGACGCTCACCGGCGTTTTCTGAACGCAGGAACGGATAACCGTGACGGTTCCTTTGGAAATGCATTGCGTATTCCCCACCTGGACTTCCACCTGCCGGCCCGTCACCTCTGCTCCTTCCTCAACCAGATTTTTCATAAAACGGGTCAGATGATCTCTGGCGATGTCTCTGGCCTCTTCTTCATCATAGTGAACCGTCACATCCCGGCAGACCTGCCGGGTGATCGTTCCGTAGGAAATCGGAAGGCAGAAACTGTCGGTGAGATAAACCGGTTTTTCCCAGCGAACCTCCTCTTCCGTTTCTTTGGCTTTCCCTGCCATGGAAAACTCCTGTCCGAAGAGACGGAGAAAGAAATAACTTTTCGCGGAACCTTCATACTGCCTCCGGACTTGTGTCATGGAAAATTCATCGTAATACTGATAATCGACTTCCAGCAGGATATCCGCGTCCGCGCCCACGTATTCGTACCGCTGTACGAGCTGGTCGTTATTGAGAATTTCCAGAGCCCCCGTCACCAGCACATCGCCTTTTTTTACCTTCTGGCCGGCCTGCACAAGCGGCGTCCCCCGGCGGGTAACGATGCTGAGTACCGTTCCGTCCCTGTCAGCCGTCAGATCCCAGGCCGCATCCGGCTCCTGATCAGAAGTTTCGTTTCCTTCCTGATTTTCCCGCAGTTCAATATTCAGGCAGGTACCCTCCAGGGTAGCGGATACCCATACCACATCCGGAAATGCTTCCCGGACCCGGGCGGCAATCCCGCTGCAGTCCAGGCTGCTTTTTAGGATTCCCGCCCGGACACCGTCCTCATCCAGCACCCGGAGGATGGTTTCCTGGGAATGTCGCAGGTTCCCTTCCACCTGGATGTCCCAGAGAAACAGTGAGCATCCGTACAGAAAAATCCCGCAGATAAGTATTCCGGCCAGAAGTGCCTTCTTCTTTCTGCCTTTCTTCAGAAGAAAGGGAAGGCCATGGCGTTCCAGAAGAAAAATTCTGGAAGATGTTTTTCTGCGAAAAGGCGGCAGCCGGAAAAAATCCGGAAGCAGCAGTTCCATTTCATAATAAAGACCGTGGTTATTCAGATTCCACAGAGGAATTCTGTTATGTACGCACAGGGCAAGAAAACGTTCCGGCATCGGGCTTTCCAGCCGGATTTTCACATATCCTTTCAGATAACGCGGAATTTTTTCTGTCAAGCTGTATCCTCCTCTCTGATCCGGCTTGCGGCGGCCCCTTCGGGGGCTGCCCGGCCGCATGTTACGGTTCAAAGCGAATAACTTCAATCTGCCCTTCGATCTGCATCTCCTCATTATTATAGTAGCGAATCTGCAGATGCTTTCCCTCTATCCGGATCCGGCAGTTGGCGGCCTGTATCAGGAGATGCCCGGGGGTATATTCCCGGATGGCCCGGTAATTTTCCACCAGCAGCTGCGATTCTCCTGTCATGGTCAGAAGCGCGTCCCGGCAGGCAAGATCCCGGGGAAGCTCCAGTGACTGGGCCAGCGCTTCCCGCCAGATGGGAAATCTGAGTTTCTTCATGGCATCCTCCCCGGTTTTATTATCCAATTTATGAAAGAATTCCGCAAAATATGATTTTCCGTTCCGAATAAGATTGTTATAGAAAAACAGAAAAAAACGGTAGTTTTTCCCGAAAGAATTCCTTATCATAGAGAACTGTACAGGAGGAATTGTCATTTGAATACGTTAAAGAAAAACTCAGAATTTTATTCAAAATTATTTTCTCTGGTGCTTCCTATTGCTTTTCAGCAGTTCATGCTGGCGGCAGTGAACGCTTCCGACGCCCTGATGCTGGGGCTGCTGGATCAGGATTCGCTTTCCGCCGTCTCCCTGGCCGGACAGGTGCAGTTTGTCTTCAATCTGTTTCTGGCGGCCATGACCATCGGGGCCAGCATGCTGGCCGCTCAGTACTGGGGAAAGGGCGACCGGGATGCGGTGGAACGGATTCTGGCTCTGGTGCTGAAGATCACCACGCCGGTGTCCCTGGCGGTCTTTCTGGCAGCTCAGCTGTGCCCGGGACTGCTGATGCGGATTTTTACACGGGACGAAGTGCTGATTGCCGGCGGCGTCCGGTATCTTCAGGTGGTGGGGCTGTCCTACCTTATGACAGGGATCTCCCAGATTTTCCTCTGCATCCTGAAGAACAGCGGTCAGGCCATGAAAAGTACGGTGATCAGTTCTTTTTCCGTGGTGCTGAATATTTTTCTCAATGCGGTTTTTATTTTCGGATTCTGGATTTTTCCGGAAATGGGCATTGCCGGTGCTGCCCTGGCTACGGTGATCGCGAAAGCGGCGGAGCTGCTGTGGCTTTTTGCGGAATCCTGCCGGGAAGGAAGGATTCATCTGAGGATGCGTTATGTGATACATACCGATCCGCTGCTGCGAAAGGATTTCTGGAAGTATACGACGCCGGTGCTGGCCAATGAAATGGTGTGGGGATGCGGATTTACCATGTATTCCGTGATTATGGGACATCTGGGAAGTGACGCGGTGGCGGCAAATTCCATCGCCAATATTGTGAAAAACCTGATCGCCTGCTTCTGCTCCGGCATCGGCAACGGCGGCGGTATTCTGGTGGGAAATGAGCTGGGACAGGGAAATCTGGAGAAAGCCCGCAGCTACGGAGGCCGGCTCTGCCGGATCTCCATTGTAAGCGGCATTATTTCCGGACTGGTACTTCTGGCGTTGTCTCCGCTGATTCTTTCCGTATCCAACCTCAGCGATGTTTCTGCCGGTTATCTGAGGGGGATGCTTCTGATTTGTTCCTACTATATGATCGGAAGGGCGGTAAACGCCACCACCATCGCCGGAATCTTTTGCGCCGGAGGCGACTCACGTTTCGGTCTGCTGTGCGATACGATTGTAATGTGGGTGATTGCGGTGCCCCTGGGGCTTATCTCTGCCTTTGTGCTTAATCTTCCGGTGCTTGCCGTTTATTTCGTCATCAGCCTGGATGAAATGGTGAAGCTCCCTGCCGTATACCGTCATTACAAAAAATATGCCTGGGTAAAAGATCTGACAAGATAAGCGGCGCCGATAACATATGGCGCCGCCTGTAAGGATGCATTTTACACTGCTTTCAGGAAAATCAGACTGAACCAGAGAACCATCTGTTCTCCCATAAAATAATCCATATGATTTTCCTCGATACTTTTGGTCAGAAGAATCCCGTGGCTTTCAATGCAGGGGTGCATCTGCTCCGGGTGAAGACAGGCTCTTTTGGGATAAGAGCATTTGTCGCAGATAGAACAGGAATCTGTGGATAACGTGTAGCATTTCCAGGCATCATCCTTCAGAAACTGTTCGATCTGCCGGGTAATCTCTTCATGCTCCGCCTTTGTGGCCAGAAGCGCTTTCATATCTGAATAATCCGGTACGTCTGCCACGGAAGAAAACAACAGGGCATAGGGATACTCCCGGCAGACCTCCATACAGTGTTCCACCGTCCCCACCGCCGGCGGACAGGACCAGGACTTACCGTACCTGGGACACTCTTTTTTACAGATGGTTCTCACCCTGTCATTGAACTCGATATCCTGGGTGGCCAGAAAAGCATACTGATAAATGGGATAACGGGTAATATATTCTTCAATGGAATCAAATCTCATGGTGTCTTAAACTCCTTTTTTATTATGCTGCATGTCCGTAGATACCGGCGGACAGCCGGAAGCGGTTTTCTCAGGTTCCCGCTTCTTCATGCGGAACTCTTCCATCTGGATGGCATACACATGAACCGCTTCCACCATCTGATCCGAGAAGGAAATCCGGCTTTCGGGGGCGATGTGGCCCATCAGCAGTTTAAGGCCGCGCAGCTTCTCCTCTCCGGACAGAAGGCGGATCTTTCCGCTTCCCATCAGACTGCGGAAAGCCATGGAGTACTGGCAGGTATAGTCTCCGCGGATCAGACCGTCGGCGCAGTCCAGCTCCACAGCTACCCGCTCCTGCTGCCGGAAGGCCCGTACCTTTCTTCCTTCTCCGGCAGAATGAATATAGAACCGCAGACTGCCGTCCTCCCCATATTCGTATCCGTAATTGACCGGAACGATGAACATTCCTTCCTGGTCCATCGTTCCAATCCGCAGCACCTGACATTCCTCCAGAAGCCGGCGGATCTGCCGGGTATCCTGAACTTCTCTCTTATATCTGCGCATCTCGGCCACTGCGCGCTCCCCCTTTCCAATTCAAATATTCCTTGCCGGATGCCGCAGGATCCGGCTGCCTGATTTTATCATTCTCATTTATTTTATATGAAATAACGTCTCCGGTACAATCCCTCTGCTTCCGTCAGACGGTCCAGAAGGCTGCTGACACTTTCGCTGGGATGGTATACGGCAATGGAAAGTGTGCCGCCCACGATACTGACAATCGTATTTTCTTTCCCGAGAAGAATATCGACCTGCCCTTTTTTCTTCATAATCACCTTCCGGATGATTCTTGCCACCATTTCGCACCGTTTGTCCTTCAGCCAGCCGGAACGCGGGCTGCGGAAAGGAATGTATTCCTGCACAAACATTTCAAAAGGATAGTAACACAGCAGCTTCAGCACCAGCGTCACCGCCCGGTCGCAGAATTGGGACAGCTGTCCATCCTGCAGAAAGTACTGTTCTGCCTGGTTGATAAAATCCTGACATCCTTCCCCCTCAGCCCGGGGAAACAGGTCAATCAGCTCATAATCTTCCCCGAACAGCATATTCAATTTTTTAGTTCTGGTCATATGATGGTTCACTTCCTTGTAAAATACCTAAAAATTTAATTATATTTACTCCTCCGCCCACTGGGAAGACCATACGGTAGCAGGCTCCTGGCTGCTGCGTCCGTCAGCCGCCTTTTCCACCGCCGCAGCCGCATCCAGAAGCGGGGCCTCCGCCCTGGCCGGTGTTTCGGCGGCGGTTTCCAGAAGAATATCGCAGACCTGCTCCCCGTTCAGATACGGATTGATACTGTAGATCAGAGCCGCAGTTCCGGAAACATAGGCAGACGCCAGCGAAGTTCCCTGCACATACTGATACTGGCTGCTTCTGATCCCCAGCGCATCTTCCTCCACCCATGTGGTGCATATAGCGGCACGATCGTTTCCTCCCGGCGCCGACAGGTCTGTTCTGCTGCCGCTGCTGCTGTAGGAAGCCAGTTCCATGGAACCATCCATGCCCGGCCCCACAGCTTCCACAACGAGAATTCTTTTCCGGACCGTTTCATCGCTGATGGCACTGACGGGATCAGCCGCCGCACTCAGGGAAGGATCATTGCCGGCGGATTTGCAGATGATAAAATCGTTGCCGGAATCCAGAAGTCCGGAAAAAAGACAGGTAAGAGCATCCGTATATTCACGGAAAAGTTCGCTGTTTTCCGGATCTTCTTCCTGACCGGCGTCCCATAAAGACAGACTCACATTGATTACCCGGCACTGCCGTACAGAAATCAGATAGGCCAGACCTGTCTGTACAGCCATCAGATCGATTTTATTTTCCGTGATGGTAAGTCCCCAGGCAGACACACCGTACAGTTCCTGAACTTTGTCGGGAATGATGCCGGAGATCCCTGTTTCATTATCCAGTCCGGCGCCGATGACACCGGCAACGGCAGTTCCATGGGGATCCAGTTTTCCGCTGCTTTCCTCCAGCTGATTCGCCAGCGGCGTAGCTGCAAAAGAAAGATCTTCGTGGGTATCGAAAAAACCGGTATCGAAGATTCCCACACTGACAGGATCGTTCATACGGTCCATAAAATCCCATGCCTGCTCCATGTGGATCGCTTCTAAAGGCCAGGTTTCCGACAACGAACCGGAATTCCATTCTTTTTCCCAGCGTTGATCGGACGGAAGAAAATCGGTACTCAGACAAGTGACCAGATTTTCCATGAAAGACGTAATAATACCGGCTTCCGTAAGCTGTTCTCCCAGTTCTTCCAGTTCTTTGCGGGAGTATGTTTCCTCGAATTTTACCTGATACAGGGAAATATCCTCAATATATCCCACCGCCTTGCCCTTCCGGCTCTCCAGAGCTTCGTTCAGCTCTTCTTCTGTTTTTAAACTGATTACCAGAAGTTCGTTGTCAATATATTCCACTCCGGTTTCGGTATCCAGCGCGATGTGTTCTTCCTCCGGACTGGTATAGTAGATGGAGTTGACAGGGGCATTCAATTCCTCCAGGCTGCTCATGGGAGCTTTCGTATGTTTCAGATACAGGTATGTTCCGCCGATGCCGGCTGCTGCCAGAAGACAGACCGCAAGCAGCCATTTTCTGCGCTGTGATTTCATAATTATGCTTCCTTATTCCTTGACTGTATTTCTTTCCGGAGAAAAGCGCGCCGGATCGCTGTCCGGGATTCCCGTTTTTCTCAGTTTATCCAGTATTCTTTCCGTGTCAGGACACAGAAATATTTTTCGGCTCCATCCATTGCTCATATGTTTGCCTCCACCA
>HHCFR02800__coassemble_1517_pt1 | contig 20304 bp, 17 predicted proteins | sample HHCFR02800__metabat2_high_PE_078 | metagenome-assembled genome bin HHCFR02800
ACCATGCCGGTGCCGCGGGCGGTGGCGACGCTGGCCATTCCCACCATCATCAGCCAGGTGGTGACCATGATCTATAATCTGGGGATACGTTTTTTGTGGGGCAGATCGGGGATCCTTATATGGTTGCGGCAGTATCCCTGGTTTCTCCCTGGTTCAACCTGCTCACCGCGCTGGGAAACCTGTTCGGTCTGGGCGGCGGAAGCCTGATATCCCGTATGCTGGGAAAAAGCAATCATCAGGATATCCGGCATGTATCTGCTTTCAGTGTCTGGGGCGGGGCGGTGACCACTCTGGTGTTTTCCCTGCTGACGTTTCTGTTTCGCAGGCCGCTGCTGAATTTTCTGGGAGCCAGTCCGGACACTTTTGGTTACGCCCGGAGCTATCTGATCTGGGTGGTGGTGCTGGGCGGCGTCCCCACCATGCTGAGCCTGACGCTGGGTCACCTGCTGAGAAGCGAAGGACATGCCAGACCTGCCAGCGCGGGAATGATGTTCGGTGGTATCCTGAATGTGATTCTGGATCCGGTGCTGATCTTCGGATTTCATCTGGATGTGGCAGGAGCGGCCATTGCCACCGCCCTTTCCAATCTGGCGTCTGTGGTATTTTTCGTGGTGATCTACATCCGGCTGGCTGACCGCACGGCGGTTTCACTGCTTCCCCGGTACTTTACCTTCCGGTTTGTGGGACAGATTTTTTCCGTGGGACTGGCCTCTGCCCTGGCCACTGCGCTGGGAAATGCCTCCAACATGGTGATTGTCCGGCTGTCCTCCGGTTACGGAGATATCCCTGTGGCGGCCTATGGAATTGTCAAGCGGATCGATCAGTTCCCCCTGAATGTGTCCATGGGGCTGTGCCAGGGCTTTATGCCGCTGGTGGGCTATAACTACGCGGCGGGGAATTATAAACGGATGCGGGCGGTATCCTTCTTTTCCTGGAAAACAGCCCTCATCATGTCCGCCTGTTTTGTGGCCTGTTTCGCGGCCTTTGCCCAGCCCATCATGCATCTGTTCATTCCGGAGGCGCAAACCAGCACCCTGGGCGCCAGCTTCCTGCGGATCGCCTGCCTGGCAGTGCCGCTGACGTCGGTGAATTTTCTGATCAGCTACACGCTTCAGGCCATGGGAAAAGGAACCCAGTCGGCGATTCTGACCTTCAGCCGCCAGGGGCTTCTGAATATTCCGCTGCTGATTCTCATGAATACACTGGTGGGACTGTACGGAATGATCTGGACACAGCTGCTGGTGGAAGTGATTATGCTTCCGGTCTTTTTTGGAATGTATCTGCATACGGCGTCGGATAAATCCCGGACGAACCGTTCGGAAGTGAAAAAATGAGGTGAAGTGGATGAAGAGAAAAATCATCGGTATCCTGCTGGCCGGTATACTGTTGGGTGTAAGCGGCTGCGGCGCGGCCCGGCAGGAGGAGCAGACGGAAAATACCGCCGAAAATCTGGCCGGCGGGGAAATGGATGCGGAAGAAGAGACGCCGGCGTCCGGAGAAAATGGAGAGGTGGACGGATCGCCGCAGGAGTCCGCGGACGATGGTGACAGTGAGCTGCAGGCGGCAGATCTGGTCACGGAAGGGACAGAGGAATACCGGGGTTTCACTCTGGACAATGTGCTTCACTCAGAGACAGAGGGAGATATCCATTTTAACCTGTATGTGCCTGACAGCTATGACGGAAGCAGGCCCTACGCGGTATTTTTCACCCTGCCCGGATATGAAGGACTGTATTTTCAGGGAGTAGGAGAAAATCTTCGCAGCGAAGACTTTGGCTTTGAGGCGCAGAACTATAATTCCGAGATGATTGTGGTGGCTCCGCAGCTGTCCGACTGGGGAGAAACCTCTGCCCGTCAGACCATTGCGCTGGTGGAGTATTTTCTGGACAACTACAACATTGATCCCGGACGGGTTTACGGGGAAGGATATTCAGGAGGCGGAGAGACCATGTCTCTGGTGATGGGCATGCGCCCGGATCTTTTCACCGCCTATCTCCAGTGCAGCTCCCAGTGGGACGGTGATTATGAGCCGGTGGTGGAAAGCCGGACACCGGTGTATATCGTGGTGGGTGAGAGTGATGAATATTACAGCTCCCAGCCCTCCCGCCAGGCCTACGATCAGCTGCATCAGCTGTACCGGCAGGAAGGGCTGTCCGAGGAGGAGATCAGCGAACTACTGGTGCTAGATGTGAAGGATGCGGAATATTTTGAAAGTCAGGGCGTCACGGTCCAGCACGGGGGCGGAAACTTGTTTGCCCGGGATGGGGAGATTATGGGGTGGCTTTTTGGAAAATAATTCAGCGTTCCACCATCACCCGGCATTTTTTCCGGCTGCAGGCAATGCCGTATCTGAGAATCGTTTCCATCCCGTCTTCGCGAAGCTGTGCGGTGTAGTCGCGTTTGCTGATTTGCTGCAGCGCTTCGCGACAGGAAAACTCCAGATCGTTTTGGGATGCGTATTTCATTTCTATAATGATTCCAATCTTTTCCGGGAAAATTTCCACCTGGATATCGACGTAGCCACCGCCGCTTTCCCGGTTGGAGAGTACCAGCCAGTCATGTTTATAACTTAAAAGCCCCAGAAGAAAACCATGATAGAAGTTCTCTTTCAGATCCTTGCGTACGGCAGTATCCCGTATGCTGATGGTTCGTTCCAGATAAGAGGAAAATATTTTTTCTGCTGTCCGGGCATCACCGTCCTGAAATGCCCTGCAGAACAGCTCCAGCTCCTGGGGATTCTTTCTGGCCACGTCCTGCATCCAGTCCTGAATCTGAGTAATAAAAATGCTCCGTATTTCTTCGTTGGGTATCTCCAGCTCCAGAAAATTTCGATTTCTGGGATTGGGACGGCTGCGGCGGGTCAGGTAGCCGGTGGTATACAGTACGCTCCAGATATTTTCGATGGAACTGTACAGATCTTTGTAGGTCAGCTCATCCCGGATTTCTTTGGATATGGATTCTCCGGCGATCAGTTTTTCAATTTCATTTCTGGTGACGGCCGTGGCCATGGTCAGCAGATGGCGGATAACGTCATTGCCGCTGGTATTGATCCAGTAGGATTCCGGGTAAAGCGTGGGATCATCTTTCCGCTTATCACAGTAATTGATCACATCCCAGGGACAGTAAACGCTGACATTTCCGAAATGGTAGCCGTCATACCACTCCTTTACGTTTTCGTAAGTATCTGAAATTCCATAGTAAGCCAGCATTGCCCGGACTTCGGCATCCGTGAAGCCAAAATATTCGTCAAACTGAACGTCGGAAACAGAGAGTACCCGCAGATTGTTGAGACCTGTGAAAATGCTTTCTTTTGCCACCCGCAGACAGCCGGTCAGAACGGAAAAATAGAGACTGTCATTGGTCTTCAGGGTCTGGTCGAACAGACTGCGGATCAGATTGGCCATCTGATCGTAATATCCGTTTTCATTGGCTTTGGCCAGCGGCACATCGTATTCATCGATCAGAAGTATCGCCTTTTGCCCGTAATGTCTGAATAGAAGAGAGGATAACGTCTTCAGACTTCCCAGGAGCACTTCGTCGGAGAATGAGAAATTATCCCCATATCCGGGATTGATCCGGGTGATTTTTCGATACATCTCCTTTTCCGGAAGCGTAAGGCGGCTGCTGTCAGCGAGAAAAGAAAAACGCAGGGCCTCTTTTCCGATCAGGGAACACAGAAGGGAACGGGCGGAGGAAAAATCCAGACCATATACATTTTTCAGACTGATGGAGATCACAGGGAATTTTCCCATATACGTTTCGCAGAGTTCTTTTTCGCGGGTGATTTCCAGACCGTCAAACAGTGTTCTGTCACAGCCGATTTCCAGAAAGGTCTGAAGCATACTCATGTTCAGAGATTTTCCAAAACGCCGGGGGCGGGTGAAAAGATTGACTTTTCCCCAGTTTTGCAGAAGATCCCGTATCATAACTGTTTTGTCAACATAATAAAAGCCCTCCCGGCGGATGTCTTCAAAATTTTCTATGCCGATGGGTGGCTTCAGTTTCTTCCATTTACGCATAATGACGCCCCTCCTTTCTGCGGTTTCTTGTTGTAGATTATTCTACCATCCGGGCGGAGAAATAACAAGGCATATTGACATCCTCCCGTTTTTCCATGTATATTTTTATTCAGAGGGGGAAAAGAGTGTACGGTACAGACGGGAAGGAGGATATTCCATGTACAACCTGCAGCTGGAGACGTTTATCGTTGTGGCAGATATGGGAAGCTTTAACAAGGCGGCAGAGGCGCTCTATATCACCCCGCCTGCGGTGACAAAGCAGATGAATCTGCTGGAAAAGGATCTGGGGCTGAAGCTGTTTATACGGACCCATCGGGGGCTGATCCTGACGGAAGCCGGGAAATCATTATATAAAGACGCAAAATATATCATTGAATACTGTAAGGAATCTGTGGAGCGGGCAAAGCGGGCCATGCAGGAGAAGGATAATGTGATCCGGATCGGCACCTCGCCCATGACGCCGGCGGCGCCGCTGATTCAGCTGTGGTCGAAGGTGCAGAAGGAGTACCCGGATATCAAGCTGCAGATGGTTCCTTATATGAACAGCCTGGAGAATGCCCGGGAGATTTTAAAGAATCTGGGGCAGAATATCGATGTGGTGGGCGGGATTTTTGACGAGACCATGCTGAAGCTGCGGCAGTGCGCGGGACTGGAACTGTCCAGACAGCCGCTTTGCTGTGCGGTGTCGCTGAATCATCCGCTGGCACAGAAGGATGTGCTGACCATCCAGGATCTGCACGGGGAGAATTTTCTGATGATGCACCGGGGCTGGAGCAATTATGTGGACGAACTGCGGGATGATATCTGGAAAAACCATCCGCAGATTCATGTGGTGGATTTTGACATTTACAGCGTGGTGATTTTCAATCAGTGTGAGAACAGCAGCGACATCCTGATGGTGGTGGAAAATATGAAGGACGTGCATCCGTTGCTGAAGGTGATTCCGGTGGAGTGGAAGTATTCCATCCCCTACGGGATCCTGTATTCCCCGGAGCCGTCGGAGCGGGTAAAACGGTTTCTGAAGGCCATGAAGAAAACAGTATAAAGCGCAGGGTATTAACTGGTAAACTAATCGAGACTTCTTTGAGAAGTCTCTTTTTTTTATAATGAAATCAGCGAGGATGACAGGAGGTTTTTCGGAAAATGAATAACTTTATATACGAAAACAGGACAAAGGTCTTTTTCGGACAGGGGTGTGTGAAGGAATTTCTTGCCTGCCTGATCGGCCGTTACGATACCATCCTGCTGGCTTACGGACAGGGCTCCGCCAGGAAAAACGGCATCTACGATGGGGTGCTGCACATTCTCCTGAAGGAAGGGAAAAATGTGGTGGAATTTCCCGGGATTATGCCCAATCCCACCTACAAAAAAGTGATGGAGGGGGCGCGTCTGGTAAGAAATACCGGGGCGGACATGATTCTGGGAATCGGCGGAGGATCCGTCATGGACTGCTGCAAAGCCATTTCACTGGCTGCCCGGTATGAGGGGGACGCCTGGGAAAATTTCTGGGAGCGAAAGGGGATCGTGGATTTTGAGCCGGTTCCCCTGGGGGTGGTGGTCACCACGGCGGGAACCGGAAGCGAGTGCAACGGCGCCGCGGTGATCACCAATGAGGACAAGAAGGTGAAGACCGGGTACGATTATCCGGTCTGCAATCCGCTGTTTGCCCTGATGGATCCCACCTACACTTACAGCGTGCCCAGGATGCAGATGGTGTCGGGGGCATTTGACAGCCTTTCCCATATCATGGAGACGTATTTCAGCCAGCCGGATGAACCGAATGTTTCCGATGAAATCGCGGAGGCGCTGATGCGCAGCATCATTAAAAATCTGAACCAGGCGGTGAAGGACCCGAGAGATTATACGGCAAGAAGCAACCTGCTCTGGGACTCCACGCTGTCAGAAAACCGGCTGATCAAGCTGGGAAAGAAATGTGATTTCACCTGCCATCTGATGGAGCATCAGATCGGCGCGTACACGGACTGCAACCACGGATGCGGCGTGGCGGTGCTGCATCCGGCGTATTACCGGCATATCTTCCGGGACGGCCTTTCCAAATTCGCCCGTTTTGCCGTCAGTGTGTGGGGAATCCCGCCGGAGGGAAAGACACAGGAGACGTTGGCACAGGAAGGAATTCAGGCGCTGGCAGATTTTATCCGTAAGGTGGGACTTCCCACCACTCTGCGCCAGCTGGGAGTGCGGGATGAAGCGCAGATGAAGCAGATCGCGGATTCCTGCCATTATTCGCCCGGCGGATACCGGAGGATGGAGCCGGGAGAAATTCTGGAAATATTCAGGGAATGTTATTGAAAAGGAGATGAGGAAAATGAAGAGAAAGATTCTTGCAGGAATGTTGCTGATGACCATGGCGCTGGGAACGGCGGCCTGCGGGGGAAATGATTCCGCAGGCAGCGGACAGTCCCAGGGGACAGAGGAATCCACAGATACGGAAGCTTCCGGTCAGGAAGAAGCGTCTTCCGGCACAGAAGAGACAGACGGGGAAGCATCCCAGGGCGCGGAGGCAGAAGAGGATGGTTCCGCGGCATCGGAGGAAGCGGCAGCCAGTGAAACCGCAGGAGATTCCTCCATCCTGGTGGCCTATTTCTCTGTGCCGGAGGATGTGGATACGGAAGGGATCGACGCCAATGCCGGGGCCAGCATTGTGGTCCGGGACGGAGAGGTTCTGGGAAATATTCAGTACATGGCTGATGTGATTCAGCAGACGGTGGGCGGAGATCTGTTTCGCATTGAAACCACAGAGCAGTATCCGCTGGATCACGAACCGCTGGTGGATCAGGCAGCCCAGGAACAGGATGAGAATGCCCGGCCGCAGTTGTCCACTCAGCTGGAGAATATTGACCAGTACGATACCATTCTGCTGGGGTATCCCAACTGGTGGGGCGATATGCCGCAGGCCCTGTACAGCTTTTTTGACGAGTATGATTTCGGCGGCAAGACCATCATTCCCTTCAATTCCCATAACGGAAGCCAGTTTTCCAATACCATAGCCACTATTCAGGAACTGGAGCCGGATGCCCGGGTGGTGGAGGACGGATTTACCGTCAATGAGAGAGACGTTCCCGATGCTGCGGAGGATATCGCGGAGTGGGTGGCCGGACTGGGGTATTGAAAAGGCGGTGTGTGAAAATGTTTTGCTGTAAACCTCCGGGTATATAGAAAGAAACAAACCGGCTATTCTGAAATTCAGCCGTTGAATTTATAATGGAATCATAAAGAACAGAGGAGGAATCAGTCATGGAATATGCAGTTTTGAACAATGGATTGAAAATGCCCATGGAAGGAATCGGAACCTTCCTTCTGCAGCCCGCGGAGGCGGAAGAATCGGTATATCAGGCCCTGAAGGCCGGCTACCGTCTGGTGGACACCGCCAACGCCTACATGAACGAGAAAGGTGTGGGCCGCGGCATCAAAAAGAGCGGAGTGAAGAGAGAGGACATCTTTCTGGTGACCAAGCTGTGGCCCACCGAATACGAGGATGGGGCAAAGGCCATCGAGGATACCCTGAAACGCCTGGATACGGATTATATCGATCTGCTGATTCTTCATCAGCCGGTGGGAAATTATCTGGCGGGCTACAAGGCCATGGAGGAAGCTTACAAGGCGGGCAAGGTAAAAGCTCTGGGACTTTCCAACTTCCCCCAGGAACTGATCCAGGATGTGATCGACCACTGCGAGATCAAACCGCAGATGGTACAGGTGGAGGCCCATCCCTATTATCCGCAGACCCAGCTGAAAGAATATCTGGCCAAATATCAGATGGTGCTGATGGCCTGGTATCCGCTGGGACACGGGGACAAATCCCTGGCCGGTGAAGAAATTTTCACAAAGCTGGCAAAGAAATACGGAAAGACCAATGCACAGATTGTCCTGAGATGGCATGTACAGGCAGGCAATGTGATCATCCCCGGCTCCAAAAACGCGGATCATATCCGGGATAATTTCGATATCTTTGATTTCACACTCACCGAAGAGGAAATGGGTGAAATCGCCAAACTGGACAAAAACACCCGTTACTACAATATGTCTCTGGAGGACGCCGCGGAAAAATACATGGCCATCCAGATTGATTTCAACGCCCAGGAGTGACGGTATCCGCCGCCATTTCGGAAGACGGTACGGCGGTTATGGACAGGACGGTGTCTGATCCGGTCTGATGCAAAAGCTAACCGGAGGATCTCATGGAAAATTTCAGGAAAGGAAGCGTAACAGAAATGAGCATTACAGACGCAGCAAAACAGTATCATGAAAGAATGTTCCCGGGATACGAATCCGATTTTCTCCGGACAGACCCGGAATTTATCGAGCGGTTTGATAATTTCGCCTTTGACGAGGTGGTAAACAGTGACGATCTGGACGACCGGACCCGCATGATGGCCATTCTGGCAACATTGCTGGGGTGCCAGGGAATCGACGAGTTCCGGGCCATGGTGCCGGCGGCGCTGAATTTCGGCGTGACGCCGGTGGAGGTGAAGGAGATTGTCTACCAGGCAGTGGCCTATCTGGGAATCGGAAGAGTTTTCCCCTTCCTGAAAGCGGTCAATGAGATCCTGACGGACCGGGGCGTCTCCCTTCCGCTTCCGCCCCAGGCACAGACCACCATGGAGACCCGACTTGCGGCAGGGGAACAGGCCATGGTGGATATTGTGGGAGAATCCATGCGGGGATTTGCCCAGTCCGGCCCTGAGGAAAGCCGTCATATCAACAAATGGCTGGCGGACAACTGTTTCGGAGATTATTACACCAGAAGCGGTCTGGACTACCGGATGAGAGAGATGATCACCTTCTGTTTCCTGGCCGCCCAGGGCGGCTGCGAACCGCAGCTGACTTCCCATGCCAAAAACAATATGAACGTGGGAAATGATAAGGAATTTCTCATTAAAATTATTTCTCAGTGCCTGCCTTTCATCGGCTACCCCAGAAGCCTCAATGCGCTTCGGTGCGTCAATACGGCTGCGGAGGGCATGGAAGCGAATAAAAAGGAAACGGAAAAACAGCCGGAAAATCCGGGAGTATTTCCCGTGGGCGAGAAGCTTCCGGAGGAGTCCGCGAAGAATTTTATCGGACAGGCTTACATCAAGCCGCTGACGGATAAGGGCGGACCCATCGCCAACGTGACCTTTGAGCCGGGCTGCCGCAATAACTGGCATATTCACCATGTGGGTGGCCAGATTCTGCTGGTGACAGGCGGAAGAGGCTGGTATCAGGAGTGGGGAAAACCTGCACAGGAGCTTTTGCCCGGGGATGTGGTGAACATCGCGCCGGGAGTGAAGCACTGGCACGGAGCGGCCGCTGACAGCTGGTTTTCCCATCTGGCAGTGTCCATCCCGGGCGAGGGGGCGTATGCCCAGTGGCTGGAGCCGGTTTCCGATGAAGAGTATAAGAAGCTGTAAGGAAAAGTACCGGTATGCGGGAATCCCATATAAATAGCTAAAATATTGGCTAATACTTGATAAAATCGTTCATTTGGGATAAAATATTATCCATGAACGATTTTATTTTTTTAAAGAAAACACCCTATGAGATTGACAAGAGTATTGCTGAGAGAATACGCGGTATTCGGAAAAGAAGAAAAATTACACAGAAAACACTGAGTGAAAGATCAGGAGTAAGCCTGGGGTCCATCAAGAGATTTGAAAGCAGTGGTGAGATTTCATTGATTTCATTGACGAAGATTGCCATGGCGCTGGATCTGGAAGATCAGCTGGAGCAGCTTTTTGCACAGGCACCATTTTTATCGATTGAGGAGATCATAAATGACAAGAGTTAATCGGCTCAATGTATTTTACCACGGAAGAAAAGTCGGAACGATGGCTTTATGGAAAGGAATGTTGGCGGCCTTTCAGTACGACAAAGACTGGCTTGCTGACGGATTTCCTGTCAGCCCGTTTTCGCTGCCCCTGGAAGCAAAAGTATTCATCCCCAGATCAGATCCATTTGACGGTCTGTTTGGAGTTTTTGCGGACAGCCTTCCGGATGGATGGGGGCGTCTGCTTGTGGACCGGCTTATGCTGAAAAATCACAGGAATCCATACGAATTGGGGAATCTGGACAGATTATCTATTGTGGGAAAGTCAGGTATGGGTGCGCTGTGCTATGAACCGGATATATCTTTGGAACAGGAGCAGAGGGTTTCTGATCTTGATGAGCTTGCCCAAAAATGCAGAGAAATTCTGAACAGTGATACCGTGGAGAATCTTGATGAGCTTTTCCGCCTTGGAGGATCTTCCGGAGGTGCAAGACCTAAAATACTGACCAAAATAAAGGGAGAGGACTGGATTATAAAATTCCCATCTCCAGCTGACAGGGAGGATATCGGGAGACAGGAGTATGAGTATTCTGTCTGCGCCAGGGAGTGCGGAATAGAAATGACTGAAACCAGGTTGTTTCCCTCTGCAAGATGTTCCGGGTATTTCGGCACAAAGCGATATGACAGGAGAAAGCTTTCGGATGGTACTGTGGAACGGGTACATATGCTGTCAGTGGCCGCTATCCTGGAAACATCACATCGAATCCCCAATCTGGATTATGAGATTCTCATGAAACTTACTCTTGAACTTACCAAAAGCTATGAAGAAATTGAGAAAATGTTCCGACTTATGTGCTTTAATGTATTTGCGCATAACAGGGATGATCATTCCCAAAATTTCACCTTTCTATACAAAGAGGAAGAGGATCGCTGGACACTTTCTCCTGCATATGATCTTACGTACAGTAACTCTCTGGGAGGAGAACATGCTACAACGGTTCATGGAAATGGAAGAAATCCCGGAATAGAAGACATTTTAGAGGTGGCAAAAACTGTTGGGATAGACAGGAAAAAAGCCAGACACACCGCCTTGCAGATCCAGGAGTGTGTCCGGCAGCGCCTGAGCAAATATCTCACCCGTCCCTGAGCATCTGCGGCATCAGCGAGATAAAGCGCTTCAGGACGGGATGGTCATGGTTATGCCGGAAATACACGCCAAAAGAAACCTTCGGAAGATCGGTGACCGGAATATAGCAAAGTCCCGGCTCCCGGGCCGAGGGGATATCCGGATACAGGGTATATCCGAATCGGGCCTTCGCCATAGTCAGGGCGCTTTCGATGCTGTCGGTGAGATACCGGTTTTCCGGCGGCAAATGGATCAGGATCTGGCTGTGTTCCGTGAATACAGAGTCTGGAATCTGCCGGGGCGAGCAGGCAATAAAATTTCCCGTAAGCTGGCTGCGGACAAGAGACGGATATGCGGCCAGCGGATGATCCGGAGAACAGATACAGGCAATAGGGGCAGAACAGAGTTTTCGAAAGGAAAGCGAAGACTTTTTCTGCTCCTCTTTTGTGCCCAGAGCCGCCAGAAGCTGACTGTTTTCCACCCTGCCCAGCAGGGAAGGAAATGGCACCAGATGCATGGAAGGCCGCAGAAGGGGAAATTCCTCCGCCAGCTTCTTCAGAATGGGCGGCAGCAGGTTCAGCTCCAGATGGTTGTGGCATCCCAGATCAAAGGGAATAAAATGCTCGTGCTTTCCCAGCCGCTCTCTGGCGGACAGGGCAGTTTTCAGGATCAGGTCGGCATCCGGCATAAACAGGATTCCCTCCTGGGTCAGTTCCACATTCCGGCTGGTGCGGATAAAAAGTTTCACCCCCAGCTCCTCCTCCAGCGTCTGGATCTGATGGCTGACAGCCGGCTGCGTCAGCTTCAGTGCCTGAGAAGCTTTGGAAAAATTCAGATGCTCCGCCACCGCGAGAAAACATTCCAGCTGAATGGTATTCATAACAGAACCAATCCTTTCTTTCGTTTTTTCCTGTCTAAAATGGAAAATGGCAGGCTTTCTTATCTGATTATACGGTGTTTCTTCCATCCCCGCAAGAATAATGAGAATAATCTATAAAAGTTTTTTATAGATAATAATGATTTTGAATTTCACATTTACCGAAATGTGAGATACAATTTCTAACGGACAGAAGGTAAGAGAACGAACTGTTTGAACCTGAATCGTTCCATAAAGAACAAAAACCGCAGCAGCCGGTCCTCCGGTCTGGCCGCTGCCGGAATCAGAAAGGGAGGTGTCAGGTGGGATGGAAGAGGATTTCAGAACAGAGAGACAGCTTTATCTGATGAGAAGGATCAGTCTGAACCTGACGGAGCAGCTGGAACTGAATTTGAAGGACGGGAACATCAGTGGAATTCAGGTTTATTTTCTGGTCTATATTCTGCGGCATCATCCGGAGGGAACGTACCTGACGGAGCTCTGCCGTGAGATAGGCGTATCAAAATCAACACTGTCCGTATTGATAAAAAAACTGAGAATAGAAGGTTATCTCTGTTTTCAGGAAAATCCGGAGGATATCCGGAAAAAGAAAGTGCTTCCCACGGAAAAGCTGAACGCTGAAAAAGAACAGTTTCTGCAGAAAGCTCTCCAGGCGGAAAAGGAAATCTGCGGCGCCCTCGACAGGCGGGAATGGGAGCAGCTTTGTATGCTGGAGCAGAAGCTTCTGGCGCAGCTGGCCCGGACGGAGCACGAAGAAATGAGAACAGACAGGAGGTATCTGAGTCGTGAGAAAAGTTTTACAACAGCTGAAACAGTATAAGCGAAACACCTTTCTGTGTATTGGCTTTACCGCCCTGGAAGTGATTATGGAAATTCTGATGCCCTTCATCACGGCCATTATTATCGACCGGGGACTGGAGGCAGGCAATCTTCCGGTGGTTTACCGCTACGGCGCTCTGATGGTGGTCATGGCATTTCTGAGTCTGGCTTTCGGAGCTCTGGCAGGGAAAAACGCCGCCGGCGCTTCTTCCGGACTGGCGGCCAATCTGAGGGAGGGTATTTACGCCAATATCCAGACATTTTCTTTTTCAAACATTGACAAATTCAGCGTTCCCGGTCTGGTGACCCGTATGACCACCGATATCACCAACGTGCAGAATGCATTTATGATGATTATCCGTGTGGCGGTCCGGGCCCCGCTGAACCTGATTTTCAGCTTTGCCATGTGCCTGATCATCAGCCCGCGGTTAAGCAGCATGTTCCTGATCGCCGTGGTATTTCTGGTGGTTGTGATCGGCTCCATTATGGTGGTTACTCTGAAAATCTTCAAACAGGTATTCCGCAGGTACGATGACCTGAATGCCAGCGTCCAGGAGAACGTCACAGCCATCCGTGTGGTGAAGGCTTTCGTCCGGGAGGATTATGAAAATGTGAAATTTTCCAAAGCCTCCAAAATGCTGTACGATCTGTCCGTGAAAGCGGAAGGTCTTCTTGCTTTCAACAACCCGGCCATGATGGTGGCGGTTTACTTCTGTATTATCTCCGTATCCTGGTTCGGCGCGCAGTTTATTGTGGGCGGTTCCCTGACCACCGGTGATCTGACCAGCCTGTTCAGCTACATTATGTCTCTGCTGATGAGTCTGATGATGCTCTCCATGGTTGTGGTTATGATCAGCATGTCACTGGCCAGCGTCCGCCGTATCAGCGAGGTGCTGGATGAGAAAGCCGACCTGACAGATCCCAAGCAGCCGGTGATGGAGGTTCCGGATGGAAGCATCGACTTCAATCATGTGAATTTCTCCTACAAACACGGAAGCGGGAAGAATTCCCTGTCAGACATCGATCTTCATATCAAGAGCGGAGAAACCATCGGCGTCATCGGCGGTACCGGTTCCGGAAAGAGCAGTCTGGTGAATCTGATCTGCCGTCTGTACGATGTGGATGAAGGATCCGTCTGTGTGGGCGGCGTGGATGTCCGGAAATATGACACGGAGGTGCTGAGAAATCAGGTTTCCGTGGTACTGCAGAAAAACACCCTGTTTTCCGGAAGCATCCTGGATAATCTGCGCTGGGGAAATCCGGACGCTACCGACGAGGAATGTATCGAAGCCTGCAAGGCAGCCTGCGCCGATGAATTTATTGAGCGGATGCCTGACAAATACAATTCCCGGATCGAGCGGGGCGGCGCCAATGTTTCCGGAGGTCAGAAGCAGAGGCTGTGTATTGCCCGGGCGCTTCTGAAAAAGCCGAAGGTGTTGATCCTGGACGACTCCACCAGCGCCGTTGATACCGCCACGGACGCCAGTATCCGGGCGGCGTTTGCGAAACAGATTCCCGGAACCACCAAGATCATCATCGCCCAGCGTATTTCCAGCGTGCAGTCTGCCGACAGAATTCTGGTGCTGGACGACGGAAAAATCGACGCCTTTGACACCCATGACAATCTGCTGAAGTCCAACGCCATTTATCAGGAGATTTATACTTCACAGCAGGAGGGCGGCGGAGACTTTGATCAGCCGGCTTAAAAGGAGGTTTATCTATGAGCAATAAAAAGTCACGGCCCGAGGTGAATACAGCCACAAAGCTGATCAGCCGGGTCATCCGATACATGCTTCATTATTACAAATACTTATTTTTGCTGGTGGTTGTCTGTATTCTCATCACTGCCATCGCCACGGTGGTGGGAGCCACATTTCCCCAGACACTGGTGGACGATTATATCACCCCCATGCTGGCCAATGGCTCCAGGGATTTTGGCGGCCTGGCAAAAGATCTGGTGCAGCTGGCTTGTGTTATGGCGGTGGGTGTGATCACCGCGTTCACCTATAACCGGATCATGGTCAATGTGAGTCAGGGAACCATGCGCCATCTGAGAGACGATCTGTTTGCACGGATGGAGGCGCTGCCCATCAAATATTTCGACACCCATGCCCACGGCGACATCATGTCCGTGTACACCAACGATGTGGATACCCTGCGGCAGCTGCTGAGCCAGAGTATTCCGCAGATTATCAACTCGGTGATTACCATGGCGGCAACCCTGGTGACCATGCTGATTCTCAGTCCGGCCCTGACGGTGATTTCCATCCTGACCGCATTCGTGATGCTGTTTGTCACCTCCAGATTTTCCAGACTGTCCGGAAAGTATTACATCCGCCAGCAGATTGATCTGGGCGCGGTGGACGGATTTATCGAGGAAATGCTGGACGGCCAGAAAGTGGTAAAAGTATTCTGCCATGAGCAGGAAGCTATGGAGGATTTCCGAAAGGTAAATGAGCAGCTGAGAGACAGCACCAACAAGGCCAATACCTACGCCAACCTGCTGATGCCTGTCAACGCCAACATCGGATGGATCAGCTACGCGCTGGTGGCCATTGTGGGAGCCATCCTGGGAATCAATCAGCTGGCGGGAGTCACCATCGGAACCATCGTAACCTTCGTGGGACTGAACAAGAGCTTTACCAACCCCATCACCCAGGTGAGCCAGCAGATCAACTTCGTGGTCAACGCCGCGGCAGGCGCCCAGCGTGTGTTCGATCTGATGGATCAGGAGCCGGAAAAGGACGAGGGCTATGTGGAACTGGTAAACGCCAAAGAGGACGAAAACGGCAATCTCACCGAGTCGGATACCCGTACCAACCTGTGGGCATGGAAACATCCCCACAAGGCGGAAGGAACCGTTACCTATACGAAACAGGAGGGCGGTGTGGTCTTCGATGATGTGGACTTTGGCTATACGGACGACAAGATTGTTCTGCACAATATCAGCCTGTGGGCAAAGCCGGGGCAGAAGATCGCTTTCGTAGGCGCCACCGGTGCCGGAAAGACCACCATCACCAATCTGATCAACCGGTTCTATGATATCGCCGACGGAAAAATCCGCTACGACGGTATCAATATCAACAAGATCAAGAAGCCGGATCTGCGCCGGTCCCTGGGAATGGTGCTGCAGGATACCCACCTGTTCACCGGAACGGTCATGGACAATATCCGATACGGAAAGCTGGATGCCACCGATGAGGAGTGCATCAAGGCGGCCAGACTGGCCAACGCCGATGGATTTATCCGCCGTCTGCCGGATGGCTACAATACCATGCTCACCGGAGACGGAGCCAACTTAAGCCAGGGACAGCGGCAGCTGCTGGCCATCGCCCGGGCCGCCGTGGCAGATCCCCCGGCGCTGATTCTGGACGAGGCCACCTCCTCCATCGACACCCGTACCGAGAAACTGGTACAGGATGGTATGGACGCGCTGATGAAGGGAAGAACCACCTTTGTCATTGCCCACCGGCTGTCCACCGTAAAAAATGCCGACTGCATCATGGTTATGGAGCAGGGACGCATTATCGAGCGGGGTACCCACGACGAACTGATTGCGGCGAAAGGGAAATATTATCAGCTGTATACGGGAAACTTCGCGGCGTAAGCGACAGAAATCCTACGGGAAACTAATGGAAAAATTCATATGGCAAGGGGAGAGACCGGCGGGAGCCGGTCTCTTCTGTATAACAGAAATTGCTCTTCGAAATTCATTTTTCTGGAAATGGATTTCGAAGAGTTTTTTGTAAAAGAGTATTTTGGCTGTCAAATAATAGCGCCTTGTGATAAGATACGGATAACAGAATACAACAGGCGATGGCGGCAGGACAACCGTATTCACATCGCCAAATGAGCAGACAGGAGGCAGAAATGGAAGAACAGAAACTGAGAACACTATTGGAATCCATGACCCTGACGGAGAAAATCGGGCAGCTTATACAGGTGCCGGGCAATATGCTGAACGCCCGGGGACAGGAGCTGGGTGTCAGGGAAGATCTTGGCATATCGGAGGAGATTCTCCGCAATGTGGGCAGCACTCTGAATGTGACAGGGGCCGCACAGATCCGCCGGGTACAGGAGGCGTATCTGAGACAGAGCAGGACAAAGATCCCGCTGCTGTTTATGGCGGATATTATTTATGGGTTCCGCACCGTTTACCCGATTCCCCTGGCGCTGGGATGCTCCTTTGAGCCGGAGCTTTTGAAACGCCTCTGCCGTGCCACCTCGGAAGAAAGTGTGGCGGCGGGCGTTCATGTGACATTTTCCCCCATGGGAGATCTGGTGCGGGATGCCCGCTGGGGACGCTGCCTGGAATCTACCGGGGAGGATCCTTTCCTGAACACGGAATATGTAAAGGCCATGGTGGAAGGATTTCAGGAGGGCCTCTCTCAGGAAGGCGCCTGCAGGGGCATGGCTTCCTGCGTGAAGCATTTTGCGGCCTACGGGGCGGCGGAAGGAGGCCGGGATTACAATACGGTGGATATGTCCGAGCGGAGACTGCGGCAGGAGTATCTGCCCTCCTACCGGGCGGGCGTGGAGGCCGGTTGTGAGATGGTGATGACCTCCTTCAACACGGTGGACGGTATTCCTGCCACCGGAAACCGCTGGCTGATGCGGCAGGTGCTGCGGGAAGAATGGGGCTTCGACGGCGTGCTGATCACCGATTACGCGGCCATCGCCGAGCTGATGGCCCATGGTGTGGCGGCGGACAAAAAGGAAGCGGCCCGGATGGCCATGGAGGCGGGCGTGGATATCGATATGTGTACGGACTGCTATGCCAGCCAGCTGGAGGGACTGATCCGGGAGGGAACCATCCGCCAGGAGCAGCTGGACGCGGCGGTCTGGAGAGTGCTTTGCCTGAAAAACAGACTGGGACTGTTTGAGGATCCCTTCCGGGGCGCCCGGGAGGAGGCGGAAAAACAGGTATTTCTGAAGGAATCCTTCCGCAGCCTTGCCCGGGAAGCGGCGGTGAAATCCTCAGTGCTGCTGGAAAATAAAGAGGGCCTGCTGCCTCTGGCGCCAACAGGAGGAAAATCCGGTGAGGCACGCACAGGCAGAATCGCCCTGATCGGCCCCTTTGCAGACCGGAAAGATGCCCTGGGCCTGTGGGCACTGCACGGGGACCGGGAAGCCGTGGTGACCATAAGGGAAGCATTTTCTGAGACGAAAGGACTGGATTTTGACTGGTGCGAGGGCTGTGAGACCATTTTGCCCGAAGATTATACCGATCTGCCGGCCCTTGCCGCCCAGGGGGAAAGAAAACTCTGGAGCCGGGAGGAGAGAAACCGGCAGTGGGAGCAGGCCATGGAGCTTTCCGGGGCAGCGGACCTGGTGGTGCTGGCGCTGGGAGAGGATACGATTCAGGGCGGCGAGGGCGGCAGCCGGACGCGGCTTTCCCTGCCGGGGGATCAGATGAAGCTGCTGCGCGAGGTGAGAAAACGGGCCAGAAAGGTGGTTGTGGTGCTGTTTGCCGGCCGGCCGCTGGTGCTGGATGAGGTGAAAGAACTGGCAGACGCATTGCTGCTGGTGTGGTATCCGGGCACGGAAGGCGGCAGTGCCATCCGGGATATGCTGTTTGGAATCTGCGAACCCCAGGGAAGACTTTCCATGAGTATGCCAAGAAGCCTGGGTCAGGTGCCGCTGTATTACAATGCCTTTTCCACCGGACGGCCTTATGACGGCCATACGCCCGTCCGGTTCTTCTCCCGGTACGAGGATTGCCCCAACACGCCGCTGTACCCCTTTGGCTACGGGCTTTCCTACCACAGTGCCAGTTATGGCCCTGTGCAGCTGGACGGGACGGTGCTGAAGCGGGGAGAAACCCTCATGGCCAGCGCCCGGGTGACCAACACCGGAGACCGGGCCGGTTCTGAGACGGTGCAGCTTTACCTTCAGGATGTGACCGGCAGCGTGGTGCGCCCGGTGAAGGAACTGAAGGGGACGCAGAAATTATGGCTGCAGCCGGGGGAGACGAAGCAGGTCTGCTTTGCCATTACGGAAGAGATGCTGCGGTTTTACGGAAAAGATATGAGCTATCAGGCGGAGCCGGGACGGTTCCGGGTGGGAATCTGCGCGGACAGCAGCGGACGGCTGGAAGGAGAGTTTGTGCTGGAGTGAGAGAGAACCCGGGTATGTCAGTCGGGAGAGGATTCGCCTGGAGCGTGATCCCGAGGTATACCAGCGCCAGGCTGCGGGAATCGCAGCCTGTGTGTATGCTTTTGTGACAGTGAAGCCGGAAGGATGAACTGTTATTAACAGACAGAAAAAACAGCCTGAACGCACACAGCGGACAGGCTGTTTTTTCTGTCTGTATGCGTAAAGGTTATACCACTCTGCGAAATCGGCACTGTACCGGCAGAAAGCAGAAGCCTATAATGAAGAAAAAGAAGAGGACCCAAGGGGATCCCTCAATGGCCATTCGGCCAGAGTAAGGAGGAAATCAGATCATGAGAAAAAATTTTGGAGCGAAGCCGTTTCTGTTTCCGCAGCCGGTGATGATTATCGGAACCTACGATGAGAATGGAAAAGCCAATGCCATGAATGCGGCATGGGGCGGTATTGTGGGATCGGATGAGATTATGATTGATCTTTCCAGCCACAAGACCACGGACAACATCATGAGAAACAAAGCGTTTACCGTCAGCGTGGGAGACGTGGAGCATATGGTCGCCTGTGATTATGTGGGGCTTGTGTCCGCCAACAAAGAGGACAGAAAGATGGAGAAAGCCGGATTTACCACCACAGAGAGTTCTTTTGTCCACGCGCCCATTATCAATGAGCTGCCGCTGACTCTGGAGTGTGAGCTTCTGGAGGTGATTGGCGGATCCAAATATCTGGGGAAAATCGTAAACGTCAGCATCGACGAGCGGGTGCTGGGAGACGACGGCCAGCTGAGCCTGGAGAAATTCAGCCCTATTACCTACGATACGGTTCATTATGGCTACTACCGGCTGGGCGAGAGAGTGGGAAATGCGTTTAAGGACGGCGCGGCGCTGAAATAGTCAAAGACCCTCGGCGGGAATAAATCATGGCGGTATCCGCCAGGTAAAACCGGAAGACAGAACAGTTATGATATAAGAGCCTGTAAGGTTCAGATGGGAGGAACTATGATTTACAAAGATTTGGATGAACCTCTACAATGAGCTGTCTCTGACAAAGGACCGGAAACGCTGGGAGGAGGCCATGAAGGCGGAGAAAAATCCTTCTGCCTGTGTGGGATGCGGACAGTGTACGGCCCATTGCCCCCAGAGCATCGATGTGCCGGGTTATATGGAGAAACTGGCGGAAGGGAAATTCTGATATCGGTTCAGCCTTCCGGCTTCACTGCCGCAAAAGAATCCGGGCAGCATAACCGGAGGAATTTCTGCCAGGAACGTTGTCTGCGGGCGGGGCACAGCAGATAATAGGTGACGCCGGCTTCAGGATCAGAAACGGGAATCATAATCCGGTTGGGAGCGGCGTATTCGGCTCTTTGCAACGCCATGTCAGTGATAAAGGAAGGAAGAGCGGAAGCCTTTACCAGCTCCGTAAACGCCGCCATCTCCGTCTGTATCAGAAAACGGGTATCCGGCATCTTTTTTTCAACTGCTTTCTTCCAGAAACCGATATCCGACATGAGCAGCATGGTTTCGCCGTTCAGATCCTCCAGGCGGAGGGATTTGCTGGCGGACAGGGCATGGGCGGGAGGAAGTGAGAAA
>HHCFR02800__coassemble_1527_pt1 | contig 20160 bp, 14 predicted proteins | sample HHCFR02800__metabat2_high_PE_078 | metagenome-assembled genome bin HHCFR02800
TCGAAGGTTAGGTAGCATAAATAGAAAATCGCCTCACAGCCGGAATCAAATCCAGTGGTGAGGCGTTTCTGTGATCATAAGATTAAAGATCTGCAGCCGGGGCCAAACAAGAACCCCGGCCATCCCTTCGCTGTCCGAAAAGCTCATCCCAATCCGTCTTACCCTTCCAACTTCTCCCGAAACGCCTTCAGCAGTCTGTCATTCTCCTCCGGATTCATAAAACAGAATCTCACATACCGGTTATCCAGAAACGGGAACGTCGAGCAGTCCCGGATCATCAGTCCCTGCCGGATACAATGATCAAAGAGATCCTGAGAGCTCACATCCGGCTTCCGGATCCGGACCAGCATGAAATTCGCCATGGGCTGATAGACCTTCACTGAATCCCAGCCCGACAGTTCCTGGAACATCCGGTCCCGTTCCGAGCTGATCAGCTCCCTTGTAAGGCGGATATACTCATCATCCGGAAACATCAGCCGCCCGGCAATTTCCGCCAGAGAGTTGATGGTCCAGGGATTTTTCCTGGTGTTGATGGCCTTGATGAGATCCTGATTGCCTGTGACCGCATATCCCAGCCGCAGTCCCGGCGCCGCGAAGAATTTGGATGTTCCCCGCAGGATAATCAGATTCGTATAATAATTCGTCAGGGGAACGCAGGTGATATCCGCCTCGCTGGGGGCAAATTCCACATACGTCTCATCAACCATGACAAAGATGCCGTACTGGAGGCAGGCGTCCAGGATCCGCCGCATCTGGCCGCAGGTGATGGCGGTGGAGGTGGGGTTGTTGGGGTTGCACAGCACCAGCAGGTCCACCTGATCGGACAGGTGGGTGCAGAAATCCTCCACATCCATGGCAAATCCGTTCTCTTCCTTCAGCGGATAGTACAGCGTCGTTCCTCCGCCCAGGGCGATTTCCCGCTCGTATTCCGAGTAGGTGGGGCCCAGAATCAGGGCCTTTTTCGGATGGCGGGTCTGGATAAACAGGGAGATCAGCTCCGTGGAGCCATTCCCCACGATGATATTCTCAAAATCCGTGTCCGCGTACCGGGCAATGCACTGGCGCAGGGCCGTGTACTCCCGGTCCGGATAGGTGGTGATGGCGTCCAGATTTTCCGCCAGCGTGGATTTCAGCCGGTAGGAAATTCCCAGGGGGTTCACATTGGCGCTGAAACTGACGATATCTTCTTTTTTAATATGATAAATTTGCTCGATGGCTTCCAGGTCGCTGCCGTGGAAATGGTCTTTGTGCTGTATCATAATCTCCCTCTTTTCTTGCAACGTTGATTCTTGTAGTGTATAATAGTAACAATTATGGATTTGTAATTGTCAGTAAATCATCGGGCCCTTGTTTTGCGGCCCGTACTAATAATATAATCACATGGTAAATTTCGTCAAGACCAAAGGCAAAGCAGGTGATACTTTGAAGAGAAGAATGGAGCAGTTGATAAACGGAAGATTTGAATATGAAGTGCCGGCGCTGGTGCTTTCCGCCAGGGAAATCTCCGGGGAAGTGATCCAGGGGGAGACTTTCCGCGGGGAGTTCGGCGTCGGCGCGGAGGATAACCGCAGGATCAAGGGGATGGTTATGTCCTCCAGCCGCAGAGTCATGGTGGGAAAGGAAAAATTTTCCGGCAATGCGGTGAGTATCCCCTTTGTGGTGAATGCCAGCGGACTGGCGGCGGGGGCCGTGATTTCGGAGACCATCACCATCAACAGCAATCTGGGAGAGTATCAGCTGCCGGTCCGGGTGCGGGTGACGGCGGAGGAGATTCATACCTCCCTGGGAACCGTCCGCACCCTGGATGAGTTCGCGCGCCTGGCGGCTTCGGATTACCGGGAGGCTTTCCGGCTGTATACCAGCAAGGTATTTCCCCAGATTCTCGCGGGGACGGACAGCCGGTTTGACAGCCTGTACCAGGGCATGTCCCGAAACCCGGTGACCTATCAGCATATGGAGGAGTTTCTCATTGCCGCGGGCAGGAAGGAACCGGTGCATATCCGGCTGGAGAAGGACCGGAAGGATATGGAGCGGGTGGAGAGTACCCTGAAGGATTCCCTGGAGATTTTGCGGGACAGCTGGGGGTATCTGCGGATCGATATCCAGACGGAGGGGGATTTCCTGCAGGTGGAGAAGAAGGTGCTCACCGACGACGATTTCATCGGAAGCGTCTGCAGTCTGGATTTTCTGGTGATAAAAAACCGGCTGGGAAAAGGGAAGAAGTTTGGAAGAATCCTGCTGAAAACGGTCTACGAGACGGTGGTCTTTGAGGTGACCGCCTCCCGGGGGCAGGATTATGAGCTGAATACGGGAAAGACCGAGAAGGCGGCCCGGCTGAAGCTGGCCCGGCTGTATGAGCAGTTCGGGAAGCAGCAGCTGACCCGCCAGGAATGGCAGAACCAGACCATGGAAGTGCTGGACGGACTGAAAAACGCCGGATGTTTTCTGACGGAGCATCAGCTTTACGAGGCGTTTGTCTGGAAATGCTGTGATAATGTGACGAAAAGCATTGCCGCCCTGTGGCCGCTGCGGGAGGTGAATTTTACCCGGGATCAGATGGAAGAGGAGGGCGTTTACCTGACGCTGGCGGGGCTTAACGGGATTTTGCCGCCCCAGGAGCAGGGGGCGGCCTTCGACCGGGTGCAGACCCTGTACCGGATGAAGCCCAACAGCCTGGCGCTTCTGCTGTGCCTGTTCGCGGTGGATGAAGAATACAAAAATTCGCCGGCAAAACGGCTGTATATGATGGAGGAGCTGGCGGATCTGGGCTGCAGCAGTCCGTTCCTGTACCTGGCGGCCTGCCGGGAGCTTACGCAGGATGAGAACCAGCTGAAGCGGCTGTCGCCTTTTATGGTGCGGGCGCTGAATTACGCGGCGGATAACGGTATGTTGACGGAGGGGCTGACGCTGCGGATCGGCCATCTGTCGGAATATGTAAAGAGTTTTGAACAGCCGGTGTACCGTCTCCTGACGGGCTGCTATGAGCAGTTCCCCAGGAAGGATCTGGTGAACAATATCTGCAAATTCATCATGAAGGGGCAGCCGGAGAAGCCGGAGTATTTCCGGTGGTATGCCCTGGCGGTGGAAAATGATCTGCGGATCACCAGGCTGTACGAATATTATATTGAAACCATGCCGGAGGGGTATCAGCAGGTGCTGCCCCAGGTGATCCGGATGTATTTTGTCTACAACAATACCCTCAGCAGCCAGAAGCGGGCCATGGTCTACGCCAATGTGATCCGCAACCGGAGCCAGGACCGGGGCACCTATCACAGCTACCGGAAGGCCATGGAGGAATTCGCGGTCCAGTCCCTGGAGAAAGGGAAAATCAGCGAGGATTACGCGGTGATTTACCAGGACTGCATCGGGAAAGCCGATACGCCCCAGGCGGCGCAACAGCTGGCCCGGGTGATGTTTACCCGGCGGCTGTACTGTGACGACCGGAAGATCCGGCGGGTGATCGTCTGCCACCGGGAGCTTCAGATGGAGGAATCCTACCCCTGCGTGGACGGGGCGGCCTATATCCGGCTGTATACGCCGGACGCCAGGATCCTGTTTGAGGATGACAAGCGCCGCCGGTATGCGGCCACGGTGGATTACAACCTTCAGCAGCTGATGGATCCGGAGGTATACGAGACTTCCTGCATGGCACAGGGGGTGACGGATCCGGGATTTCTGCTTTATACCTGCGGCGGGATGCAGCAGGAGAAGCCCATCACCGTGGAAACCCTGGACAGTTTCCAGCAGGTGGCCCGGATGGAGGCCTTTGGGGAGGAGTACCGCCACCGGATCTGCAGGAGGATTCTGGAGTACTACGCAGACAATGCCGGGGACGATACGCTGGACCGTTATCTGCGCTCCATGGACTACATGGCCTTTGCCCGGGTGGACAAGGTGCTTTTGGCGGAGCTGATGATCGGCCGGGGAATGTACGATACGGCCTTCGCGGTGGTATCCGGATACGGCTGCGAGGGGATCCGGACGGAGTCGCTGGTGAAGCTGGCCAGCCGGATGGCCCTGCAGACCGAATTTGTGGAAAATGAAGAGCTGGTGTACCTTTGCCTGTATGTGTTCCACCAGGGCAAATACGATGATGTGATTCTCACCTACCTCAGCGACAACCTGCTGGGGCCGGTGGAGGAGATGGCGGTGCTCTGGGAGCGGATGCAGGGCTTCCAGCTGGATACCTACGGGCTGGAGGAGGAGATTCTGCTGCTGGCCATGTACGGAAGGGTGACGCTTCCCGCCGGAGCGCGGATTCTGAAGAGCTATGTGCGCCAGAAGGGCAAGGAGCAGGTGATTCTCGCCTATCTGTCCTTTGCGGCTTACGAATATTTCCTGGGCCAAAAGCCTGCGGATCCCTTTATTTTCCAGTGCCTGAAGCTGTGCTGCCAGAGAGATCTGGAGCTGGATATCATCTGCCGGCTGGCGCTCCTTAAGTACTATTCCGGCCTGGACCATCTTACCCAGGAGCAGGAGGAGCTGATCGGGCGGATGATGGAAGAGTGCGGGGAACGGGGCCTGCGCTTCTCCTTCATGAAAAATCTTCCGGGGGTATTCGCCAAATCCTGGCAGCTGGATGACAAGCAGTTTGTGGAGGAGAAGCTTCCCGCCAAAGCGAAGGTGACGATCCATTACCGGATTTCGGGCTACGGCAGGGAAGGCCAGTGGAAGAACGAGCCCATGAAAAATATGTATCAGGGAATTTTCGTGAAGGAATTTCTGCTGTTTTACGGGGAAAAGCTCCGGTATTATCTGACCGTGGAGGAAAACGGAGAGTCCAGGGAGACGGAAGAAAAATGGCTGTCCATGGATGAATTTTCCAGCGACGGAGGTTCCAAATATCAGCTTCTGAACCAGATGCTGGCGGGATTTTCCCTGTCCAGGGATCCGGTGCTTGAGGACGCCATGGGGCAGTATCTGACCCGCCAGCGGCTGGCGGAGACCATGTTTGAGCTGATTGACTGAGGAGAAGGGCCATCCGGGCCGCGGGGCGCGGATGCCATTGGAGGCGTAAGATAAATGAACGAAGTCAGAAATATCATTGTGGGTTTCGAGCTGGGGGAGAAGGCTTCTCAGCTGTGTTATTACGACAGGCGCACCGGGGATGCCGTCTCTTTGTCCATGAAGGTGGGAACCGGCCAGTATGCCTTTCCCAACTGCGTCAGCAAAAGGCCCGGGGAGGACGAATGGCATTTCGGCCTGGAAGTGGAATACTTTGTGGAAAAACAGAATGAGGTCTATCTGGACAATATTTACCGGGCCTGCGCTGCCGGGGGAACGGTCTCGCTGGACGCGGAGGAATGGGACGCCGGGGAGCTTCTGGGGCGGTTTATCGGATACGCCCTGCGGATTCTGGGAGTGCCGGATCCGGTGAAAAGCATCAGCGGCCTGATGATTACCGTTCCGGCGCTGACAAGACCTCTGGTGGAAAATGTGCGTAAAGCCTGCGCGTATCTGGGATTTTCCAGAAACCGGTGTTTCCTTCAGAGTTATGAGGAGAGTTTTTATTACCACACCCTGTATCAGAGGCCGGAGCTGTGGAGCCGTCAGGTGGCTCTGTTCCGGTTCGACGGGGATCTGGTTTCCTTTTCCCAGCTGGAGATGGATCACAAGACCCGGCCGGTGCAGGTGCGGGTGGCCCGGGGACGGCAGGTGAAGCTGTCTTCGGATCCTGGCCGGCGGGATCTGGATTTCTGCCAGCTGATTCAGGAGTCCATGGGCACGCAGATTTTCTCCAGCGTGTACCTGGTGGGAGAAGGGTTCGACCAGGAGTGGGCGGTGCGTTCCGTTCCCCTTCTGTGCAGAAACCAGCGCCATGTATTTTACGGCAGCAACCTGTTTGTGAAGGGAGCCTGCTTCGGCGCCAGGGAAAAGGTGGAGGACCGGAATCTGAAGGGATACCTCTACTGCGGCAACGATCTGGTGCGGAAAAACGTGGGGATGGATATGCTGATTTCCGGCTCTCCGGCCTACTATTCGCTGATCGGCGCCGGGGTGAACTGGTACGAGGCGGTGGGAGACTGTGAAATCCTTCTGGACGGCACCAGGGAGCTGGTGTTTACCGTTTCCGACATGGAAGGAAAACGGAAGGAGAAATACAGCATGCAGCTTCCGGGACTGCCTGAGCGGCCCCCAAAAGCCACCCGGCTTCATATCCATCTGGAGTTTGAGTCGGATAAGCGGTGCCGGATCCACGTGACGGATCTGGGGCTGGGAGAAATGTATCCTGCTTCGGGAATGGAGTGGGAGGAGACGATTCTGTCAGACAGGAGCTGAGTGCCGGGACGAGGCGGACAGAACCATCCGGAAGGAAGGGCTGCGCTGTCTGGTTCTGATGACGGCCGGCGGCAAAGGAGGAACCTATGAGCGGCTACGTTTTATGTCAGGTGAAAAAGGCCGAAAGACCCTATTACATTGAAAATATCAGTACGAATATCTATTCCATTGAGGAGCTTTGCTTTTATCTTTATAATAACATTTATCTGCTGGATTCCACGATCCTGGGCGAGGAGCTTTGCTTTTGGATCCGGGATGAGCTGGGGCTGAAAAAGCTGGCTGCGAAGCTGTACGCGCTGCTGGATCAGGAACCGGTGAAGGCGGGGGATTTTATTCTTCCCATTTTCAAGGAGATCAATTATCTGTCCCTGGAGGAATTCCGCAAGCTAAATCAGCGGATTCAGCGGCTGGCCCAGGAGCCGGAGGCGCTGCGCCAGAAGATGAAGGGAGATTATCTGATGGAGCACAATAAGTATGTCAACGCCATCCGGATTTATCAGAAGGCGCTGGGCGTGCGGCTGTCGGAGCAGGAGGAGAAGCAGCTGGGAAGCCAGTTTGCCGGTGAGATTTACCACAATATGGGCTGTGCCTATGTGCGTCTGTTCCAGATGGAGGAAGCAGAGGCCTGTTTTGAGAAAGCCTACGAGTATCTGCACACCATGACGGTGATCCGCAGCCTTCTGTGCGCCCTGTATATGGAGAAGGGGCAGGAGGCTTTCGAGAAGAGAGCGGAGGAACTGGGCCTTCAGGAGGCGCAGAAGGAGCAGCTTCTGGATCAGATCCGCAGGGAAGAGCAGCAGCTGTATGATACTGCCGAAGGCAGGAAGGTACGGCAGGCCATGGAAAAAAAAGCGGAGGGCAAGCCGGAAGAATACCGGAAAATGATGGAAGAGATTTTAAAGCAGCTGGCCGGCGAATACCACCGCAGCACCGGATACTGATAAAAAAGAGTTGACAGTTTGAATTTAGTATGGTAGAGTGATACCACAAAAAACAAACAGATCAGACAGGGAAGGGAGACGTCCATATCCTGTCTGATCTGTTGCGTCCGGCGAAAATGCCGCCGGAAAATAGAAGTGCCGTCCGGGAATGGCACGGGAAGGATGATATTATGAAAAAGAAAGTAATCAGTATGCTGCTGGCGGCAGCGATGGCGACAACGGTATTCGCAGGCTGTGGTTCGGGAGATTCCCAGGATTCCTCCGCAGGAACTTCCGAGGAGAGCAGTTCCGAAGAGAGCGCGACGGAAGAGAGCGGGGAGGAGACCGCTTCCGCGGAGCCGGATACCACCTACGGAACCAGTCAGGAAGGAAAGTTTGTGGTGGGCTTTGATCAGGAGTTCCCGCCCATGGGATTTGTGGGAGAGGATGGAGAGTACACCGGATTTGACCTGGCTCTGGCTGAGGAAGTGGCTTCCCGGCTGGATCTGGAGTTTGTGCCCCAGCCCATCAGCTGGGATGCCAAGGATATGGAACTGTCCTCCGGTACCATCGACTGTATCTGGAACGGCTTTACCATCAACGGCAGGGAGGAGGATTACACCTTCTCCGACCCGTACCTGGACAACCGTCAGGTGTTTGTGGTGAATTCCGACTCCGATATCCAGTCCTCTGCGGATCTGGCAGGAAAGATTGTGGAGGTGCAGGCGGATTCCTCCGCGGAGGCAGCCCTCAATGACAATACGGAGCTTTCCGGAACTTTCGGAACCATGCAGACCGTGCCGGATTACAATACGGCCATGATGGATCTGGAGCAGGGCGCCGTGGATGCCATCGCCATGGATGAAGTGGTGGCTGCTTATCAGATCCAGAACCGGGAGAACCAGTTCCGTATTCTGGACGAGGAGATTTCCTCCGAGGAATATGCCATCGGTTTCCTGAAGGGCAATGAAAAGCTGAGAGACAATGTGCAGCAGGTACTGCAGGAGATGGCTGAGGACGGAACCATCGCCGAGATTTCCACCGAGTGGTTCGGCTCTGACATCACTACTTTCGCAAAATAAAGACGGATAGATCCGGCGGCGCAGCGCCGTCCGGAACGGGAGGATACATATGACACTGGTTGAGATTTTTCAGCAGCTGCTGCCCGGTATGGGGAGGTCCATAGGGATTTTCTTCTGCACCCTGGTGCTTTCGCTTCCTCTGGGGCTGCTGGTGGCCTTTGGAAGAATGAGCAGATTCCGGGTGGTGCAGCTGATTTTCAAGGCCTATATTTCCATCATGAGGGGAACGCCGCTGATGCTGCAGCTGATGGTGGTATACTTTGGCCCCTACTTCATCTTCGGCATCCGGATCACGGACAGCTACCGGCTGTACGCGGTGCTGATCGCCTTTGCCATCAACTACGCGGCTTACTTTGCCGAGATTTACCGGGGAGGCATCGAATCCATGCCGCTGGGCCAGTACGAGGCGGCTCAGCTTCTGGGCTATACGAAGATGCAGACCTTTTTCAGGATTATTCTTCCTCAGGTTATCAAACGGATCCTTCCGTCGGTGACCAACGAGGTGATCACCCTGGTGAAGGATACATCCCTTTCTTTCGCCATCGCCTATCTGGAGATGTTTACCATGGCCAAAGCGCTGGCCGCCGCCCAGAGAAGCGTGCTTCCGTATATTGCCGCCGCCATCTTCTACTATATCTTTAATCTGCTGGTGGCCGTGATTATGGAAAAGCTGGAAAAGAAGTTAGCGTACTATCGATAGGAGAAGGCTGTTATGAATTTGCTGGAAATGAATCATATTCAAAAATCCTTTGACGGAGTCCAGGTGCTGAAGGACATTTCCCTGTCCGTGAAACAGGGCGAGGTTCTGTCCATCATCGGCCCTTCCGGATCCGGAAAATCCACCCTCCTCCGGTGCGCTGCCATGCTGGAGACCATCGACGGGGGAGAGATCCGCTATCTGGACCGGCGGGCGGCCTGGATGGAGAACGGAAAGCCCGCGGGGCCGAAAGGGAAGGAAAAGAAAGAAATCCAGTCGTATTTCGGGCTGGTATTCCAGAGCTTTAACCTGTTTCCCCACTATTCCGTGATCCGCAACATCACGGATGCCCCCATCCATGTGCAGAAGCGCAATAAAGAAGAGGCGTACCAGGAGGCCAGAAGTCTGCTGGCCAGAATGGGACTGGCGGACAAGGAGGACGCGTATCCCTATCAGCTGTCCGGCGGCCAGTGCCAGCGGGTGGCCATCGCCCGGGCCCTTGCGCTGAATCCGAAGATTCTCTTCTTTGACGAGCCCACCTCCGCCCTGGATCCGGAGCTGACCGGCGAGGTGCTGAAGGTGATCCGGTCCCTGGCGGATTTGGATATCACCATGGTGATCGTCACCCATGAGATGGAGTTTGCCAGAAATATTTCCGATCGGATTATTTTCATGGACAAAGGCCTCATTGAGGTGCAGGGAACGCCGGATGAGGTGTTTCAGGCAGAACACACAAGAATGCGGGAATTTTTGGGGAAAATTCATCAGAACTGAGCTTGCGTTTCCCCATGGTTTCGTATATAATTTTAGCGTACAGCGGCAGACTGCCTCTGTACGCTGTTTTTATTTTATGACAATGGAAAATTCGCAAAGCGTACTTTCCATTGTTTCATAGGAAATTGCTTTCCTATGTATCACGGGAACCTTTCCCGGAATGTAAAACCAGAGAAAATCAAAGGAAGAAAGGTGTCAGACTCATGAAAAAATTGGAACAGCTGTATGAAGGAAAAGCAAAAAAGGTATTCGCCACCGAAGACCCCGCACTGGTCATTGTGGATTATAAAGACGACGCTACCGCAGGCGACGGCGCAAAAAAGGGCACCATCCGCGGCAAGGGTGTGGTGAACAACCGCATGACCAACTATGTGTTCCAGCAGCTTGAGAAGGCCGGAGTTCCCACCCATTTCGTGGAGGAGCTGTCTGACCGGGAGACGGCCGTAAAGAAAGTGGATATCGTTCCCCTGGAAGTGATTGTCCGCAACGTGGCTGCGGGAAGCTTTTCCAAGCGCATGGGCGTGGAGGAAGGAAAACAGCTGCTCTGCCCCATTCTGGAGTTCAGCTACAAGGACGACGCGCTGGGCGATCCCTTCATCAACGATGACTACGCGCTGGCTCTGGGACTGGCTACCCAGGAAGAGATTGATACCATCAAAACATATACCCGTAAAATCAACGAGTTTCTGAAGGAGTATTTCCTGAACGCAGGCATGAAGCTGATCGACTTCAAGATCGAGTTCGGAAAGCTGCCGGATGGAACCATCATCCTGGCAGACGAGATTTCCCCGGATACCTGCCGTCTGTGGGATGTGAACACCAACGAGAAGCTGGACAAAGACCGTTTCAGAAGAGATCTGGGCAACGTGGAAGAGGCCTACAACGAGGTCTTCAAACGCCTGGGCCTTGCATAAGGAGACTGCCATGAGTACAGACAGATACGTAAGCCCGCTGTCCGAGCGGTATGCCAGCAAGGAGATGCAGTATATTTTCTCCCCGGATATGAAGTTCCGCACCTGGAGAAAGCTGTGGATCGCCCTGGCAGAGACGGAAAAGGAGCTGGGCCTGAATATTACCCAGGAACAGATCGATGAGCTGAAAGCCCACGCGGACGATATCAATTATGATGTGGCCAGGGAGCGGGAACGCCTGGTGCGCCACGATGTGATGTCCCATGTGTACGCCTACGGAGTACAGTGCCCCAAGGCAAAGGGCATCATCCACCTGGGCGCCACCTCCTGCTATGTGGGAGACAACACCGACATCATTGTAATGACCGAGGCCCTGAAGCTGGTGCGGAAGAAACTGGTGAACGTGATTGCCGAGCTGGCAAAGTTCGCCGGGGAATATAAGGAGCTTCCCACCCTGGCCTTCACCCACTTCCAGCCGGCTCAGCCCACCACCGTGGGAAAGAGAGCCACCCTGTGGATGCAGGAGTTTATGCTGGATCTGGAAGATCTGGAGTATGTGATCAGCACCATGAAGCTGCTGGGCAGCAAGGGAACCACCGGCACCCAGGCCAGCTTCCTGGAGCTGTTTGACGGCGATCAGGAGACCATCGACAAGATCGATCCCATGATTGCCGAGAAGATGGGATTCAAGGAGTGCTATCCCGTATCCGGACAGACGTATTCCCGCAAGGTGGATACCCGGGTACTGAACGTGCTGGCAGGCATTGCCGCCAGCGCCCACAAGTTCTCCAACGATATCCGTCTCCTTCAGCACCTGAAGGAAGTGGAAGAGCCCTTTGAGAAGAACCAGATCGGTTCCTCTGCCATGGCTTATAAGAGAAATCCCATGAGAAGTGAGCGGATCGCCTCCCTGTCCCGTTTCGTGATGGTGGACGCGCTGAATCCGGCCATCACTTCTGCCACCCAGTGGTTTGAGCGTACGCTGGACGATTCCGCCAACAAGCGTCTGTCCGTGCCGGAAGGATTTCTGGCCATCGACGGCATCCTGGACCTGTGCCTGAACGTGGTGGACGGCCTGGTGGTATATCCCAAGGTGATTGAGAAGCATCTGCGGGCGGAACTGCCCTTCATGGCCACCGAGAACATCATGATGGACGCGGTGAAAGCCGGCGGCGACCGTCAGGAGCTGCATGAGCGGATCCGTGAGCTGTCCATGGAGGCGGCCAAAACGGTGAAAGCGGAAGGAAAGGACAACAATCTGCTGGAGCTGATCGCCGCGGATCCCGCTTTCAATCTGAGCCTGGAAGATCTGCAGAAGGCCATGGAGCCCTCCCGCTACACGGGAAGAGCGGCCGTTCAGGTGGACGCGTTCCTGAAAAATGTCATCGATCCCATGCTGGAGAGCCACAGGGATCTGCTGGGAATGACGGCGGAGATCAACGTCTGATTTTTCGTTTCGTCAGAAAAACAGAACCGAAGATAGAATGTATGGAAATTCCCCGGGGAAGATCGGCTTTCCCGGGGGTTTTGTCTCTTTGTGACAATTCATTCCTTTGTTGCAGTTCAGCCCTCGCGGGGCAGTGGAAGGATGAACTGTTACATTCCTTCGCAAATTCCGCAAGGAAAGAATTGTAATTGTCCGATTCATTTGGTAAAATAGAGAAGTGGCGTGTCAGAGCGGCCGATATTTATTACCAGCATTTATAATTGAATATTATTTATAAGTAATAATAAGTTTCTCTTATAATAAAGCTGTGCTATAATAGCCGCGTAGGAGTTTTTACGATAATGAACCGATCAGGAGGTAACCAAATGATTAAAGCTGTTGTTGGAGCAAACTGGGGAGATGAAGGAAAAGGCAAAATCACGGATATGCTGGCCCGGGAGGCCGACATCATTGTGCGTTTTCAGGGCGGAGCCAATGCGGGCCATACCATCGTCAACGACTATGGTAAGTTTGCACTGCATACCCTGCCGTCCGGTGTGTTTTACAATCATACCACCAGCGTGATTGGCAATGGCGTGGCGCTGAATGTGCCGAAGCTGTTCGGAGAGATCCAGAGCATTGTGGAAAAGGGAGTTCCCATGCCGAAGATTCTGGTTTCCGACAGAGCACAGATGGTAATGTCCTATCACATATTATTTGACCAGTATGAGGAGGAGCGGCTGGGCGGAAAGTCCTTCGGTTCCACCAAGTCCGGTATCGCTCCGTTCTATTCCGACAAGTTCGCGAAGATCGGCTTCCAGGTCAGCGAGCTGTTCGACGAGGAAGCACTGAAGGAAAAGGTGGAGCGGGTCTGCGTGACCAAAAACGTACTTCTGGAGCATCTGTATCACAAACCGCTGCTGGTTCCGGAAGAGATTTTCGAAGAGCTGATGAACTATAAAAAGATGGTGGAGCCGTATGTCTGCGATGTGTCTCTGTATCTGTGGAACGCGCTGAAGGAAGGAAAAGAGATCCTGCTGGAGGGTCAGCTGGGTTCCCTGAAAGATCCGGATCACGGAATTTACCCCATGGTAACTTCTTCTTCCACGCTGGCGGGCTACGGAGCCATCGGAGCCGGTGTGCCGCCCTATGAGATCAAGAAGATCATTACGGTCTGCAAAGCTTATTCCAGCGCTGTGGGAGCGGGCGCTTTTGTGTCCGAGATCTTCGGCGAGGAGGCCGACGAGCTGCGCCGCCGGGGAGGCGACGGAGGCGAGTACGGAGCCACCACGGGACGTCCCAGAAGAATGGGCTGGTTTGATGCTGTGGCTTCCAAATATGGCTGCCGGATCCAGGGAACCACGGATGTGGCGTTCACGGTTCTGGATGTGCTGGGCTATCTGGATGAGATTCCGGTGTGCGTGGGCTACGAGATCGACGGAAAAGTGACCACGGAGTTCCCCACCACCGCTCTGCTGGAGAAGGCAAAACCGGTATACGAGACACTGCCCGGCTGGAAGTGCGATATCCGGGGCATTAAGAAATATGAGGATCTGCCGGAGAACTGCCGGAAATATATTGAGTTTGTGGAGGAAAAGATCGGCTTCCCCATTACCATGATTTCCAATGGACCGGGAAGAGACGATATTATTTACCGCTGACAGAGGGGCAAATGGACATGCAAGCATGTCCGCTTGGCTCGTTGCCTGCGGGAATGCCGAAGGGCCGTCGGATGCAGAAATGTTCCGACGGCCCTTTTGGGTGTGATAAGCCTGGAGGGCGGCCGCCGTGCCTGCACGAGCGGCTCTGCGCTTCGCTGCAGTCAGCGCAAAACGCGTGCCATTGGCATGCAGTACCATGGGAATTGGACAGGAGAGAAAACAGTATGTAAAAGACATGCTGTTTTTTCTTGCTTTTGTGTGACTATTGTAGTAGTATAAAAGTAAGATAACTACTGCAATAGTCAAAACCGGAAATCTCAAAGGAAATTCCTGAGAGATTCCGATGCGGCCCAAGGGACCGGAAAGAGAGGAGTTGTACAGATGAAACTGTATGAATCGGAATTGAAAGTGATGGAAGCCCTGTGGGAGCAGGGAGAGGCTACGGCGGGAGAGCTGGCCAGGATTTTGGGAGAGCAGGTGGGATGGAACCGGAATACCACCTATACGGTGATAAAAAAGTGTGTGAGCAAGGGGGCCATCCGGCGCAGTGAGCCGGGATTTCGCTGTATTCCGCTGATCAGCCGCCAGGAGGTTCAGCAGGAGGAAACCCAGGAGCTGATTGACCGGATGTTCGCCGGGTCCAAGCCTGTGTTTCTCAACGCGTTTCTGAAAAACACGGGGCTTTCCCAGGAGGAGAGAAGACAGCTGAAACAGATGATTGAGGAGTGGGAATAGGAAGGCGGGATGCCGGGAGGAGGTGAAGCGTATGAAGCTGTGGGAAATGAGTTTTGTAGGGGCAGTGATGGTATGTGGAATCCTGCTGGTACGGGCGGCAGGTTACCGCAGGGTTTCCAAGCAGACTTTTCTGGTTCTGTGGATGGCTGCCGCGCTGCGGTTTCTGACCCCATGGCAGCTGCCCTGGGGTCCGGAATTCTGGGGATATCTGCCGGAAAATCAGAAACTTTGGGGAGAAAGTGCGGCTGAGGAAATGGAGGTCCCGGTTTCGGGAGTGACGGTGGCCGAGGAGCAGGAGGTATCCGTATCTTCCATGACAGGAGAAAATCAGCAGCCGGAGACAGTACCTGCCGGCCGGGAGCTGGGCGAAAAGGCCGGGGAGAGTTATGAAACCCAGCTGTATCCGGCGGCCGGAACTCTTCGGAGTCCGGGATGGTATCCGGTGCTGAGAGTCATCTGGCTTTTGGGAGCCGCGGCGGTGGGAGTATATTTTGCGATACAGTATCTGATTCACCGAAGGAAAATGCGGGAGCTGCTTCCCGCGGAGGACTGGCCGGCGGTGGAGAGCTGGCGGGAGCGGCATGAGGCCGTGCAGCGCATCCGCGTATTTTACACGGATTATTATGATACACCGTTTTCCATGGGGATTTTCCGGAAGAAAATTGTGCTGACCAGGGAGATCCGGCACTTTTCCGCGGAACGGCTGCAGGATATCCTGGAGCATGAGGCCGTGCATCTGCGGCGGCTGGACAGTCTGTGGAAGCTGGCGGGGATCCTGGTGGTCATTCTTCACTGGTTCAATCCGCTGGCATGGCTGATGCTGAAAAAGCTGGAGGAGGATCTGGAGGTGTCCTGTGACGAAAGGGTGATCAGAGCTTACGGGACGGATGCGAGGAAACGTTATGCAAAGACGCTGCTGGCCATGGACCGGGGACGCAGAGCTCCGTTTCCGGCCAATGGATTTGGGGGAAAACAGATGAGAAGAAGGATTCGGTGTGTGTTGGAGAAAAAGAGTTCCAGGTTATGGTCCTGGACAGCCCTGACGGTCTGCGGAATATTTCTGGCAGGGTGCATGGGCGGAGGCAGTGTGCCGGAGGAGAAAACTGCGGAAAGTGGAACGGACAGCAAGCTGATTGCCTCCGGAACTGAAAAGGACGGACTGCTGCAGCAGCTGGCGCTGGGGACGGAGATTATTTACCCGGAGAATATGACTGTCTATCGGGGGGATCCCTGCGGGGAGCTGGTGGTGGCAGAGGAGGATTCGGAAGAGAAATGGCTGATGGGGCTTACCATGCTGCCGGTGGATTCAAAGGGAAACGGAGCCGATGGCCGGGTGAATCCGGGGGTATATGGAGCGATCAGCGGCGAAGAGAAAGAAATTCAGTTTAATACTTACAAAATATGGGCAGATAAAGGGGAAGGAGCCGTGGTCTCTTTTGAAATGAAGGAACCACTTCCTTTTACCGTAGGATATGTAAAGGACGGTATCTACACGGAAGTTTATCAGGTGCAGGAGCAGGATATCACGGAAACATCTTCCGGGAGATATTCTATTTGTATGAGTTTCCCGGAGACAGGGAGTTATTCTGTGGTGATTCATAATACCTCGGAAGAAGCTATCCGGTTTGACAGACTTCATTATCAGGAGATTTACAAGGATGCTCATGTGTCATGAAAATTGAATGAGAATGAAAAAAACGGCAGACACCGGAAGTACACCGGTGCCTGCCGTTTTACACGCCTGCCTGGGTGTGAATGTTTTAGGAATAAGTTCTGGTCCGGCCTGGCCGGAAACAGGAGAAGGAAAGAGGGCAGGGTGTAAATGGATAACGGCGCATATTTTCCGTGGAAAAATACGCGCCGTTACGTAAGAAAAATGTGATGTATGTAATCGGGAATATTCCGCGATTACCGGTTTTCAACATCCATGGGATACCGGCCGTCGAAGCAGGCGCGGCACAGGGGAAGCTCCCCCGCCATGGACTGCAGATCCCCGATTTTCATATAGCCCAGGGAATCTGCCCCGATCAGCTGCCGGATTTCCTCTTCCGTATGGGAGGAGGCGATCAGCTGCCGGTTGGACGGGATATCCGTCCCGAAATAACAGGGATGAAGGAAGGGCGGCGAACAGATCCGCACATGGACGCTTTTGGCGCCAGCCTGTTTCAGAAGATGAATCAGGTTGGCAATGGTGGTGCCGCGGACAATGGAATCATCCACCAGCACCAGGCGTTTCCCGCGGACAGCCGGCGCAAGAACATTCAGTTTCAGCCGAACGCTGGCCTCCCGCTCCTTCTGGGTGGGCTTGATAAAGGTTCTGCCCACATAACTGTTTTTATAGAAAACCAGGCCAAAGGGAATTCCGGATTCCGCAGCGTAACCCTGAGCGGCCGTGATGCCGGAGTCAGGAACACCGGCCACCAGATCCGCTTCCACCGGGTAGGCGCGGGCAAGAGCCGCGCCGGCCCTCAGACGGGATTCATAGACGGAAACGCCGTCTATGTCACTATCCAGCCTGGCAAAATAGATATACTCAAAAATGCAATGGGCCCTTTGCGGGCCTGCCAGCTGCAGATTGGAAGAAATGCCGTCCCTGGTAATGGTAACAATTTCTCCCGGCTGGATGTCTCTGACAAACTGTGCGCCGCAGGATGCCAGCGCACAGCTCTCAGAGGCGATGATATAGGAGCTGCCTATTTTCCCCAGGCAGAGAGGGCGCAATCCGAGAGGGTCCCGGACTCCGATCAATTTCCGGGGGCTGGCGATCACCAGGCCGTAGGCCCCCCGGATTCGTCTGGCCGTGCGGAGGATGGCTTCCTCCACTGTAGTTGTATGCACCCTTTCCTTTGCGATACAGTAGGCGATCACCTCAGAATCCGTTGTGGTATGGAAAATTGCCCCGTCCCGTGCCAGTTCCCAGCGGAGGCTTTCGGTATTTACCAGATTGCCGTTGTGGGCCAGGGCAAGTGTTCCCTTGATATAGTTGAGAACCAGCGGCTGGGCGTTGGCCAGCGTAGTCTCTCCGGTGGTGGAATAGCGGACATGGCCGACTCCGAGATTTCCGTGGAGATGGGAAATGGTTTCCGGGCCGAACACTTCGTTGACCAGGCCCATGCCCCGGTGGACATTCATATTTCCTTTCGCGCCTGCGGTATCGCACACGGCAATACCGCAGGATTCCTGCCCCCGGTGCTGCAGGGCGCACAGTCCATAGTAAATGGACGTGGCCACATCCGATCCTTCCGGATCAAAAAAACCGAAAACGCCGCATTCCTCATGCAGTTTATCTTCTGCGCCCATCCGGCCGCTTTTTTCGCTGCCGGACAGCTGCAGATGCTGTGTATTCTGTTCTGTCATTTTATAAAACTCCTTACGGTGAAGTCTGACTGCCGGACGCGGGAAGATTTACAGAGAGAATAACAGCTGGTCGTAGGTGGGATAGCCCAGGATTTCATCAGGGATTTTTGCCTCCGCGTCGCTGGCGCATACCCGCAGCTCCTCCATCAGAGGAAGCACTTTCTCGTGGCAGGCATCAGCCGCTTTCTGCATATCCTCAATGCCGTCCACTTCCCGGGTCATCTGCTTTAATACCTCCAGCTTTCCGGTCAGGGTCTCATAGGCGGCGGTAAGTTCTGTCACCAGTTTCTCCTCCTTTTCAGTGGAAAGAGAGGGGAGGAATGCCTTTCTGGAAGCGGTATCCCTGGCCACCGTCCCTGTATAGGAGGATACGGCCGGAAGGAAATCCTTCGTGAGCATTTCCTGCAAGGTACGGGACTCAATCCCGATGGTTTTCACATAATTCTCCAGCAGAATCTCATAGCGGGAGTAGATTTCTTCTTTGGTGAAAATGTGGTGTTTGGTGAAAAGTTCCACATTTTTGTCCGCAATAAACCGGGGAAGAGCTTCCGGCGTGGATGCCAGGTTGTACAGGCCGCGTTTTTCGGCCTCCGCTACCCATTCTTCCGAATAGCCGTTTCCGTTGAAGATGACTTTTTTATGCTTCCGGATGGCACGTTTGATCAGCTCGTGAACGGCGTGCTCCATATCCTCGGGAGCGGTTCCCTCAAGCTCCTTGTAGAACTGGGACAGCGCCTCGGCCACTGCTGTATTCAGCACCATGTTGGGGTTGGCCACCGATGCGGAAGAGCCCAGCATACGGAACTCAAACTTGTTTCCCGTAAAGGCGAAGGGGGAAGTACGGTTTCTGTCCGTATTGTCTTTTGTGAAATGAGGCAGTACCGTAGCGCCGATATTCATCTGGATTTTTTCCTGTTTTCCGAAATAGGTATCATTTTCGATGGACTGCAGTACGGCGGACAGCTCGTCGCCCAGGAAAATGGATACGATAGCCGGCGGCGCTTCATTGCCTCCCAGACGGTGATCGTTGCCGGCTCCGCAGGCGGAAACCCGCATCAGATCCGCGTAGTCGTCCACTGCCTTGATGACTGCCATCAGAAATACCAGAAACTGGATGTTCTGGGCGGGGGTGGTGCCCGGATTCAGCAGGTTGACGCCATCATTGGTTACCATAGACCAGTTGTTGTGTTTGCCGCTTCCGTTGATGCCCTCAAAAGGTTTCTCATGCAGCAGACACACCAGACCGTGCTTGTCGGCCACCTTTTTCATCACTTCCATGGTCAGCTGGTTGTGATCCACGGCCACATTGGCGGTGTCAAATATGGGAGCCAGCTCATGCTGGGCCGGCGCCACTTCGTTATGTTTGGTTTTGGCGGGAATTCCCAGCTTCCACAGTTCTTCGTCCAGATCGTGCATGTAGGCGGATACTCTCGGTTTTAAAGTGCCGAAATAGTGATCCTCCATTTCCTGTCCTTTGGGAGCGGGAGCTCCGAACAGGGTTCTTCCGCAGAAAACCAGGTCTTTTCTCTTTTTATACAGCTCTTTGTCCACCAGGAAATATTCCTGTTCCGGTCCGATGGTGGTGGAAACGCCGGTAACGGTATCGTTGCCCAGAAGCTTCAGCATCCGGACCGCCTCCGTGCTGAGGGTTTCCATGGAACGCAGCAGAGGAGTTTTCTTGTCCAGTGCCTCACCGCTGTAGGAACAGAACGCGGTGGGAATATATAAGGTACCGTCCTTGATGAAAGCCGGTGAGGTGGGATCCCAGGCGGTATATCCTCTGGCCTCAAAGGTGGCCCGCAGACCGCCGGAGGGGAAACTGGAAGCATCCGGCTCTCCTTTGATCAGTTCTTTTCCGGAAAAATCCATAATCACCTCACCATCACCGGAAGGGGTGATGAAGCTGTCATGCTTTTCCGCGGTAAATCCTGTCATGGGCTGAAACCAGTGAGTATAATGGGTAGCACCGTTTTCCACGGCCCATTCCTTCATTGCCACAGCAACAGAATTTGCCACATCCAGTTCCAGATGGGTTCCGTTTTCAATGGTTTTGCGAAGCGCCTTGTACATATCTTTGGGCAGTTTGTTGCGCATCACCTTGTCGTTGAACACCAGGCTTCCATATAAAGCAGGGATATTTTTTGCCATAAGAGATACTCCTTTCATTGTTCCTGGCCGAATGGCCATAAAGGTATCCCCGAAGGGGGCTCATTGTTTCTGGCCGAATGGCCATAAAGGTATCCCCGAAGGGGGCTCATTGTTCCTGGCCGAATGGCCATAAAGGTATCCCCGAAGGGGGCTCATTGTTCCTGGCCGAA
>HHCFR02800__coassemble_1607_pt1 | contig 18773 bp, 12 predicted proteins | sample HHCFR02800__metabat2_high_PE_078 | metagenome-assembled genome bin HHCFR02800
CCGAACAGTTCGTTGGTCATCTGCTCCAGATGTCTGGCCTTCCGGTAAGCAATATCGAGATATTTTTTTCTGGTCTGCTCATCCAGTTCTTCCTGTTCCCTCACCCATCCCAGATAACCGATAATGGAGGTCAGCGGGGTCCGCAGATCATGGGCGACGCTGGAAATCAGGTCATTTTTTGTATGCTCTGCCAGCCGCTCACGTTCCATAATCACCTTGATATTGGCTTCCATCTGATTCAGATAGCCGGCGATCTGGCCAAATTCATCCAGTGTACGCACCGGAATCTCTTTATCAAAATCCCCCTGCGCGATATCCCGGATCCCGTTGGTGATAATGCGGACATATTTCATATATCTGCGGATCAGAGCATAGAAACAGATCACGAAAACCACCAGGCCCAGAAACAGCATCAATCCCCATCTGACACCGGGATTCAGGCCGTCCGGTCCCATCATGGCGCTTCTGTAGCCGCTGTAACGCAGCCATTCGGAGATTTCCCGGATAGTGAAACCCAGCAGGCACTCAAAAAGAGCGGTAACAGCGGCGCTGATCAGAATATAAAATGCCATCCGCTCTTCAAAGGTTCTGATAAATTTATTTGTCAATTTTATATCCCACCCCCCAGACGGTTGTGATGATCTTGTCCGTTCTGGAATCGTCTTTCATCTTTCCTCTGAGTCTCCGGATATGAACCATCACCGTATTGTTGGCTTCATAAACCTTTTCATGCCACACCTGTTCAAAAATTTCATCTGTGCTGAACACCTTTCCGGGATTGGATGCCAGAAGATGCAGGATATCAAATTCTATGGGCGTAAGTTTGATACTTTCCCCGTCCACAAACACCTGATGGGTTTCCCGGTTAATGATCAGATTTCTCAGTTCGATCACCTGCGCCTCTTTTTTCTGTTCCCGTGCCGGATTCAGATCCCGGTAGCGGCGAAGCTGGGATTTTACTCTGGCCATAAGCTCCAGAGGATTAAAGGGTTTCGTCACATAATCGTCCGCGCCGGTGGTCAGTCCCACGATTTTGTCCAGATCCTGGGTTTTGGCGCTGACCATAATCACGGGAACATTATTTTCCTCACGAATCCGCCGGCACATCTCCAGCCCGTCGATCTGAGGCATCATAATATCCAGCAGCACCAGATCAATCTTCTCCTCCTTCATCATTCTAAGTCCCGTATGGGCATCATATGCTTTCAGGACACGGAATCCGTCGCTGACCAGATACAGTTCCAGCAGATCCGCGATCTCCTTTTCATCATCTACAACCAGAATATTTGTCTGTTCCATCTATTTAAATTTCCTCCTTCCGCAGAAATCGCTTATGCACAGGTACAATAGCCACCCATGTGGCTATTGTACCATACTTTCCCCATGAAATCTTTACATATTGCTTACAAAAAAGGGAATCGCCGGCGTCATCCGCCGGAGATTCCCTTTTTCCTTATACCGTTTTCTGTTATGCGCCGCGCGGGCCTTCTTCGTTTTCCGTCACTCCACCGGTTCAGCGGGGATAAACACCCGTCCGTCCAGAGGCGCGGCCGGCTTCTTTGCCCTCTCAATGGCTTCCTGGCAAAAATAGTCCTGTGCACAGATCAGGGTTTTACCTCTCTTATCCGGTTTCACGTAAGTGCCGTCCGGCTGCATCTGATGTGCTTTCACATTGTCTGCCAGCTGGATTTCCAGAATGTGCATAAGTTCCTCTTTCAGGCGCTCATCCTCCACCGGGAAGATAATCTCCACCCGCTTATCCAGATTTCTGGGCATCCAGTCGGCGCTTCCCATGTAAATTTCTTCCTGGCCGTTGCTGTAGAAATAGAAAATTCTGGCGTGTTCCAGGAAATTGCCTACGATGGAGCGGACTGTAATATTTTCGCTGATTCCGGGTATACCGGTTTTCAGGCAGCAGATGCCCCGGACAATCAGGTCGATTTTCACGCCTGCTGCTGCGGCCGCGTACAAAGCCGCGATCACATCTCTGTCACACAGGGAGTTCATCTTAGCGATGATATGGGCCTTCTGTCCTTTTCTGGCGTGCTCCGCTTCCATGGCAATCAGATGCAGAAAACGGTTCCGCATCCACAGCGGCGCCACCACCAGTTTGTTCCAGGTGCTGGGCTCGGAATAACCCGACAGCATGTTGAATACCGCGGTGGCATCCTGTCCGATTTTCTCCCGGCAGGTTAAAAGGCCGCAGTCCGTATACTGCTTTGCGGTGGAATCGTTGTAGTTACCGGTACCCAGATGAACATACCGCCGGATACCCATCTCTTCCCGGCGAACCACCAGGGTGATTTTGCAGTGGGTCTTCAGGCCCAGCAGACCGTAGATTACGTGACAGCCGGCCTTCTCCAGCATTTTTGCCCACACAATATTGTTTTCCTCATCGAAACGGGCCTTCAGCTCCACCAGCACGGAAACCTGCTTGCCATTTTCCGCTGCCTGGGCCAGCGCCGCGATGATGGGAGAATTTCCGCTGACCCGGTAAAGGGTCTGCTTGATAGCCAGTACATCGGGATCCTTTGCCGCCTGACGGACAAAATCCACCACCGGGTCAAAGGATTGATAAGGATGGTGCAGCAGAATATCGCCCTTGCGGATATTGGCGAAAATACTGTCTTCGTTTTGCAGAGCCGGCACCGGCTGGGGAATATATTTTTCTGTCTTGTAGGCTTCAAAGCCGTCCAGACCGTACATCTTCATCAGGAACGTAAGATCCAGAGGACCATTGATGGAAAAAATATCCTCATCCTTGATGTTGAACTCAGTTTTCAGGATTTTCAGCAGGCGTTTATCCATGCCGTCCTCCACTTCCAGACGGATCACTTCACCCCACTGTCTTTTCTTCAGCTGTTTCTGAATCTCTTTCAGAAGATCCGCCGCCTCATCCTCATCGATACTCAGGTCCGCGTTGCGCATGATCCTGTAGGGATGGGTGCAGACCACATCGTAGCTGAGAAACAGCTTGCCGATATTCCGCTCAATCACTTCCTCCAGAAGAATCAGCGTCCGCTCTCCCTCCTTTCCTTTGGGAAGCTCCACAAAACGGGGCAAAACGGAGGGCACCTGAACTGTGGCAAATTCCAGTTCCTCTTTATTCTTTTTACTGTCCTTCTTTTTGATCAGAGACCCCAGATTCAGGGTTTTGTTGCGGATCAGCGGGAAAGGCCTGGACGAATCCATAGCCATGGGGGTCAGCACAGGATAGACATTCTCCTCAAAATACTCATCCACATAGGCGGCCTGTTCCTTTGTCAGATCCTCGTGGCGTCCCACAATATGCAGGCCTACCTTTTTCAGCGCCGGCAGCAGCGAACGGCTGTACACCCGGTACTGGGTATCCACCAGCTCATGGGTCTTCTGGCTGATGGCCTTTAACTGCTCCTTGGGTGTCATGCCCGCAATATCCGGTTTTTCATAGCCCGCATGCACCATATCTTTCAGAGAAGCCACACGGATCATAAAAAATTCATCCAGATTGGAGGCAGTGATGCTCAGGAATTTCAGCCTCTCAAACAGGGGAATATTCTTATCCTTTGCCTCGCTTAAAACCCGCTCGTTAAAACCGATCCAGCTAAGTTCTCTGTTCCAGTAATATTCCGGTTTCTTGTATTCTGTGTAGTCCATTTTCCGCTACCTCCCTCAAAGCTTCCTTTTTACTTTCAGTACCGGCCTGACACCGAATACTTCTTCAAAAAACTCAATTTTCTCACCCAGGAGCCCTTTCTCCAGAGTGTAATCCTTCTTTGTCTCCAGATTCAGGACCAGTTTTCCGTCTCTTACGGCAGCCCGCAGTTTCTCTATTTTCTGCAGATGGCTCCGGTCCATGGCGTTGGACAGCCGGAGGATGGCCGCCAGCTTCGTGATCGTCAGATAATCCTCCAGTGTCAGATCGGTCCATCTGCTGACCTGCTCATAAGATTCCATGGGCAGAGTATTGAACCGTACGGTCTGGGCAATCATCTCCCGTTCCCGGTGGGAAAGGCCGATAATTTCCGTAGCCATGATAATCTGGCAGGTACATTCCACGGAATTCACCAGACTGATGAATTTTCCGCAGTCATGGAGATATACCGCGCACTCCAGAAGCAGGCGCTCCCTGGGGCTTAAGCCGTGGATTTTTTTCATGCTGTCAAAGATGGTCAGAGCAATCTCCGCCACCGCCTGCACATGGGCCTTGCTGACACCGTACCGTTTTCCGATATTCCTGCAGGCCATAACGATATCATTGTCAAAATTATGGGATGACCGGAGCATTTTTTTGCTCTCCGCGTAATCGTAGGCCATACCGTCCGTCAGCACAATGCCCGGCGCCCAGATGGTATCGGCGCCCAGCTCATCAAGGAAGCACCGGTAAATAATCGCCGCCGGCATCAGCAGAGTAGCGTTTTCCAGAGGAATATTCATGATCATGGCCAGTTCAATGGGCGAACGGGTGATAATCTTCTGATAAAGCTCCATAAATTTGTCTTTGCTGATCACCTGCTGGTCGCCGGTCTCATGTACCAGCAGCCGGGGCAGATAATCCCCGATCAGAATCACATTTTCAATTTTCCGGTCCTTCAGATGAATTTTCTTGAAGCTGACTATTTCGTTTCTTATAAACTCCTCCACAAGAATCTCATAGTGCCGGGCTTCATTTTCCAGCCCCTGCAGCCGCTCGCGAAGCCGGAGACTTCCCACCCGGATATTCTGGGTGGTCACCAGCATATCCTTGTCGAACAGGGAGATCTGGGAGCTTCCGCCTCCCACATCGATGACAGCGGTCCCTTTCTCGATGATCTGCGGGAATGCCGCCACAGAGGAGGCAATGGATTTGTATCCCACAAAACGCTGCTCCGAGTTGCTGAGTACATGAACCTTCAGTCCAGTATTCTGATAGATTTTTCCCAGGACAATCTCCACATTCTGCGCCTCTCTCAGCGCGCTGGTGGCGCAGGCCCGGTAGTCGTCCACCTGGTATTCCTCCATGATGCGCTTGAAATCATTCAGCACCCCGCAAAGCTCCGTCACCATCTCATTGCTGATCTTTCCGCGGGCATAGGTATCGCGTCCCAGCTCCATGCGGTAATCCACATGATTCAGAGATTTCAGCCCTGTCTTCCTTGTGATTTCAAAGATTTCCATGGAGACATTGTATGCGCCCACATCGATGGCCGCAAATGTCAGTATCTGCATCTGTTTCACCTCTCGCTTTCTTCTTGTTCTCTGTATTCCTGTTTTTCTTTCCCTCGAATGTAATCAATAAACTGCTGGGCGGTTCGTCCCGACAGTCCGCCGTGATTCAGCTCCCAGCGGTTCGCTTCCAGCATCAGCTCCTCTTCCGGCATCTTTATGCCGTATCTTTCCGCCAGCACCCGGACAATGTTCTGGAACTGCTTTTTGTCGGGGGCGCAGAAGAAAATGGTCACGCCGAACCGGTATACCAGAGACAGCTTCTCCTGCACCGTATCCGAAGCGTGAAGATCGTCTCTTCTTCCTTCCTTGTCGGAGAACTGCTCCCGTACCAGATGACGCCGGTTGGAGGTAGCATAGATCAGGATGTTGTCCGGTTTTCTCTCCAGACCGCCCTCGATCACTGCCTTCAGATATTTGTACTCTATCTCAAACTCTTCAAAAGACAAATCGTCCATATAAATGATAAACCGGTAATTTCTGTTTTTGATCTGGGCGATGATGTCGTTCAGATCCTTGAACTGGTGCTTGTATACCTCGATGATCCGCAGTCCCTGTTCATAGTACCGGTTGAGAATTCCCTTGATGCTGGAGGATTTTCCGGTGCCCGCATCGCCGAAGAGCAGACAGTTGTTAGCCGGACGGCCGGCCACAAAGGCCTCCGTGTTCTCGATCAGTTTTTTCTTGGCGGTCTCATATCCCACCAGATCTTCCAGCTGTACATGGGCAATATTTGTGATGGGCACAATCCTGGCGGGCGACACGGTTCCGTCCACCCGGAAGGCCTTATGGAGGCCCAGCTTGCCCACGCCGAATTCCTTGTAAAACTGCACCATATCGGCCATGAATTCCTCAGCATCCGCCGCCTGCCCCAGCCGCAGGGCCAGCTGACAGATCCGGTCCCGGATCCGTTTGTTGAACACCTTGCTGCCCTCGTTGATATTCCGGTAATCTGTGATCAGCCGCACATCCAGAGAAGGATACACCTCCTCAAACCGGCTGAAATCAAAGTCAAACAATTCTTTAAAAATAGAAAAATCATGGACAGCCAGGGCATTGATGCTGCCCTCCACCGGTCCCACGATCTCGCAGGCGGTACTGAAGGCGTTTTCTTTGTTCACCAGCAGAAACGTCAGGTAATTGTGCCACAGATTGCCCGAAAACCCGTAAGCGCCTGCCATTTCCACCATCTGATGAACACAGAAAAAATACTGTCCCTCTTTGCCGGAAAGCACTTTGGGATGCGTGATATCCTCCATCAGCTCTGTCATCGCCTCCAGGATTTCTCCCTGTTCAAAATCACGGTATAAAATACATCTGTCCGTCATCTTCATCTCTCATGCCTCGTTTCATTAATTATCTGCCGCCAAAGGGCGGCATATGTTCAGGGATGCCGGGAACGGCGTTCCTTAATTATCTGCCCCAAACGGCGGCATCCTTCTCAGTAATTTCCCAGTATCCGCATACTTCCGGCCTCCTGCTGGATGCCGTAAAGAGCATTTTTGACACTGTCTTCTCCCAGATTCCCCTCAAAGTCCACAAAGAACCGGTATTCCCAGTTCCGCTCGGGAATGGGGCGGGACTCTATCTTTGTCATGTTCAGATTATTGAAAATAAAATGGGACAGAATATTATACAAACTTCCGCTCTCATGCGGAATCTCAAAGCAGATGCTGATTTTGCCCGCGCTCTCCGTATAGATATTTTTTCCGGAAACAATGATGAAGCGGGTAGAATTGCTCTGGCTGGAGAATACATGAGGTTTCAGGATCTGCAGTCCGAAGCATTGAGCCGCATAAGGGCTGGCGATGGCCGCCTGGGTCAGATCTGCGTCTTCCTTCACCTTTTTGGCCGCCGTTGCTGTATTCAGCCAGGGTACCTGCTTCCATTCCGGGTGCCTGTCCAGAAACTTTTTGCACTGGGCCAGCGCCTGGGGATGGGAGTACACCGTACGGATATCCTCAATTCGGCTGTTTTTCGGCGCCATCAGCGCATGGTCCACCTGTATGATCTGCTCTCCCACAATACTGTGATGATACTGAACCAGAAGATCATAGATATCCGCCACAATGCCTGCCGTGGAATTTTCAATGGGAAGCACCGCATAGTCGGCCTTTCCCTCCGAAATGGCATCCATGGCGTCCTTCCAGGTGGCCACATGAAAATTGTCCACGGACTCTCCGAAAAAGCTGTTCATGGCCGTAAAGCTGTAAGCTCCTTCCTCCCCCTGAAATACCACTTTTTTTCTTCCCATGGGAAGCGAATGTACCCGGATAAAAGGAAATTCCTCCTCCGGATGCGCCTCTCCCATAATCCGGTACTGCAGTTTACGGCTGGAAGCCATCATCTGCCGGAACAGCTCCTGCAGGGCAGCCGCCGTAAAACTGTCCTTTGCCTGAGCGCTGACTGACTTCAGCTTTTCCTGCTCCCGATCCCGGTCCAGCACCGGTTTTCCGGCCTCCATCTTATAGCGGGCCACTTCCGCTCCCAGATCCATCCGCCGCTCAAACAAACTGACAATCTCACGATCAATCGCATCAATTTCTTCTCTGATCTTTGGTAACTCCAACATTTCTCTCTCTGAACTCCTTACCTACTACCTTGATTATCTGCCGCCAAACAGGCGGCACATGATATTCTTTCGCAACTGTTCAGTCTTCAACTGTCCTGCGGTAAACGCAGCCTGTGCGCATACTTTCATGACAGTGAAACCGGAAGGCTGAACTGTTACGTTCCGTCACGGGATCTGTGCCACAATCCGGGTGATGTCTCCGGCAAATGACAGAGAACCGAAAGCCACAATCACGTCCTCTTCCCGTGCCAGCTCAAAACCGCGCCGCACGGCATCCTTCAGATTCTCTGCCGTCTGCACATGCGGGTTCCATTGTCTTACAGCTTCGGCCAGTTCCCTGGCCGGAAGGGCTCTGGGATCCTCCGGTGTCTCCATGGTTACGATCTCATCAGCCATGGGCGCCAGAATGGACGCAATCTTTTCATACTGTTTGTCTTTGTATACCCCAAAAAGAAAGATCAGACGTTTTCCTGCAAAGTACATTCTGATGGACTCCTGAAGTTTCCCTGCCGCGTCCGGATTATGCGCGCCGTCCAGAACAAACCAGGGACGCTCCCTGAGGATGGTAAAACGGCCATTCCACACGGTTTCGGCAAACCCCCGGGCCACATGTTCCTCTCCGATCTGCCAGCCTCTGGCCCGCAGCGCATCGATTCCTGCCAGCGCCACCACCGCATTCTGCAGCTGATGAGCTCCCGGAAGATGAATGGTCACCGTATGCCCTCCCCAGGAAAAACGGGTACAGCGGATACCCGCCTCATACACCTCTGCCTGACTGCAGTCCGCCACGGTAAGCGGAACATCCAGCCTGCGGCAGGCATTTTCAATTTCCTTTTCTGCTTCCGGCAGCTGCCGACAGGTAACCGCCGAAGAGCCCGGCTTGATGATACCCGCTTTCTGAGCAGCGATTTCCCCCAATGTACCGCCCAGATATTCCATATGATCCATACTTACAGAAGTCAGCACCGCCAGTTCCGTAGTGGTAATCACATTGGTGGCATCGTTTTGTCCTCCCATACCGCACTCCAGCAGAACGGGGCTACATTCTTTCTCCTTAAAATAAAGAAAGGAAAGAGCAGTCTCAATCTCAAAAGGAGAGGGCAGTTCCTCTCCTGCCCGCTTCATCTCTTCAAGCGCCGCTGCCACCGGATCCATCATGGCGCCGAAATCTTCCCGGGAAATGTATTCCCCGCCGCACTGAATCCGTTCCCGGTATTCGTAAAGGGTCGGTGATACGAATCTTCCCGTCCGATATCCCGCCTGCCGCAGCACATAATCCAGGTACGCCCCCACGCTGCCTTTTCCGTTGGTGCCGGCGATGTGGATAAACTTCAGATCCTCCTGCGGATTTCCCAGACGCAAAAGCAGCTTCCGGATGGCACCAAGCCCCATCTTGCCTCCAAAACGATGGGCCTCATCGATATATTCCCTGGCTTTTTGATATTCCATACTCTATGACTTTACCTCACAAAAACGCATTTTTCTTATTATAGTACAACGGTCAGAATTTTACAATAAAGAACAGGTTAAATCCTATTCACTCTTGAAATCCCACCCTTTTTAGTATATGATGTTCCCAGAGCGAAACAGCATATAGGAGGTATCGTATGAGACATTTGATGAGTCCACTGGATTTTTCCGTGGAAGAACTGGACCAGCTGCTGGATCTGGCCAACGATATTGAGCAGAATCCCGAAAAATACGCGCACGCGTGTGACGGCAGAATTCTTGCCACCTTGTTTTATGAGCCAAGTACACGAACCCGCCTGAGTTTTGAATCAGCTATGATGCATCTGGGCGGGAAGGTACTCGGCTTTTCTTCTGCCAATTCCAGCTCCGCTGCCAAAGGCGAGAGCGTGGCGGACACCATCCGGACCGTATCCTGCTTTGCGGATATCGCCGCCATCCGTCATCCAAAGGAAGGAGCGCCCCTGGTGGCTTCCATGGTTTCTTCCATTCCGGTGGTCAACGCCGGCGACGGAGGACATCAGCATCCTACCCAGACACTGACCGATCTTCTCACCATCCGTTCTCTGCAGGGCCGTCTGGACAATTTCACCATCGGTCTGTGCGGTGATCTGAAGTTCGGCCGTACCGTCCACTCTCTTATTGAGGCTCTGGTGCGCTATCCCGGCGTCCGGTTTGTGCTGATTTCTCCGGAGGAGCTGCGGGTGCCCGACTACATCCGGGAGGATGTGCTGAGAGCCAGCGGCCATGAATTTGAGGAAGTGATCCGGCTGGAGGACGCCATCCCCGATCTGGATGTGCTGTACATGACCAGAGTGCAGAAGGAACGGTTCTTCAATGAGGAGGACTATGTACGGATGAAGGATTTCTACATTCTGGACAAAGAAAAGATGGCGCTGGCAGGCCCCGATATGCTGGTACTGCATCCTCTTCCCAGGGTCAACGAAATCTCCACGGAAGTGGATTCGGATCCCCGGGCTGTGTATTTCAGACAGGTACAGTACGGGCGGTATGTGCGCGAGGCGCTGATTCTCACATTGCTGGAGGTGAAAGTATGCTGAATGTAGGACGCATTGAAGAGGGATTTGTTCTGGATCATATCAAAGCCGGCAAGGCCATGACCATCTACCATGACCTGAAGCTGGACAAGCTGGACTGCTGTGTGGCCATCATCAAAAATGCCCGCAGCAACAAGATGGGGAAAAAAGATATTATCAAAGTGGAGTGTTCCGTGGATATGCTGGATCTGGATATCCTGGGCTTCATCGATCACAACATCACCGTCAACGTGATTGAGGACGGAGAGATTATCGCCAAAAAAGAGCTGAGTCTCCCCCGCCAGATCACCAATGTCATCAAGTGTAAGAACCCCCGGTGTATTACCTCGGTGGAACAGCAGCTGGATCATGTGTTCATCCTGACAGATCCCGAAAAAGAGGTCTACCGCTGCAAATACTGTGAAGAGAAATACCGGGGAAGCCGGAATAAATAAAAGAACGCCAGATGCTCTAAGTGCCTTCCGGATCATGGTTTTTCCATGGTTCGTGCTGCGGTCACTTAGAGCATTTTTTGTAACAGTTCAGCCTTCCGGCTTCACTGTCACAAAAGCATGCACACAGGCTGCGTTTCCCGCAGCCTGGCGCCCGCAGGCCTCGGGATCCCGCTGCAAAAGCAGCGTGACACCTCGCGGGACAGTGGAGGGCTGAACTGTAACCATTTTCCCTTTCAGGAGTGTCTGGCGTCCTCCCGCCAAATATCATGAGAAATGCTGCCAGGCAGGCCGTTTCACCCCTTCCGGGCAACGGCCCTCCGGTACACTGCCAGGGAAACCGCCGCTGTCACCAGCTCTGTGATCCAGAAAGCGTTCCACACGCCTGTGGGCCCGAAAATCCTGGCCATCACAAATGCCACCGGAACAATGATCACCAGGTAGCGGCACAGGGAAATCACCAGGGAAGGCACGCCCTTTCCCAGTCCCTCCAGGGCTCCCGAGGAGGTGACAGAGACAGCGGAAACAATAAATCCGGCGCTGATGATCCGAAGCGCCATCTCTCCCGCCCGGATGGTTTCCGGATTGCTGGTGAACAGTCCCATCAGCTGGCCGGGAATCAGCAGGCAGATCACCGTCCCCGCAGCCATGATGATGCCGCTCATGATCAGCACCAGACGGTAGAGCTGGCTCACCCGCCGGTGTTCTCCCGCTCCGTAATTGTACCCAATCAACGGCCGCATTCCCTGAACAAAGCCGTTGGCGGGCAGATACAGGAAGGTCTGCAGCTTGTAATAGATACCCAGCACCAGAATATAAACCTCGGAAAATGCCGCCAGGATCCCGTTGAGCAGAGAGATCAGCAGGGATGGCAGCGCCATGTTCAAAGTGGCGGGAATTCCCACGCCGTACAGTTTTTTCACCATCTGGCCCTCCGGTTTCATCCATTTTCTCCCGATTTTCACCGGAATCGGACGCGCAAAATACACCGCCAGATAAATCACCAGCGACAGTGTCTGTCCGATCCCCGTAGCCAGAGCCGCTCCCTCGATGCCCATGGCCGGGAAGGGCCCCAGCCCGAAAATCATCACCGGATCCAGAATGATATTGGCCACACAGCCGCTCATCATACTCACCATGGTCACCTTCATGCACCCCACGGCCTGAAAAATTTTTTCAAAGGTAACGCCCAGCTGGATCATCATGGTAAAGGCATAGGCGATGACCGAATATCTCATTCCCAGATCAATCACGGCCTCTTGTGTGGTAAACATTTCCAGGAACGGACGCATAATGGCGATACATACCACAGTCAGCACCAGCCCGTGAACGACAGCCAGCAGCAATCCCTGGCTGGCCGCCTGATTGGCCTTGTCCTTTTCCATCGTTCCCAGATGGTAGGCAATGGCCGCGTTGATTCCGATTCCCATTCCCACCCCTGCCGCATTGATGAAATTCTGGACAGGATACACCAGGGAAAGGGCCGTCATGGCCTCCTCACTGATTTGTGCCACAAAAAAACTGTCCACAATGTTGTAGAGGGAATTTACCAGCATGGACAGCACCATGGGAAGCGCCATGGATAAAAGCAGCGGAAGCACCGGCTTTTCTTTCATAAAATCTTCTCTCATACGTTTCTCCTTTTTTTCCTTGTTTTTGGCCGAATGGCTATGAAGGTATCCCCGGAGGAGGTCCTTGTTTTTGGCCAAATGGCCATGAAGGTATCCCCGGAGGAACCCTCTCCGGCCGGATGGGCATCCGGGGAGATTGTTCATGGTTGGCCGGGCACATCTTTCCAGTCGGATAGCGGAAGGTTCCTTCCCCTATCCGCTCACTGCGATATCCCGCTCATCTCGTGGCATTGCCGCTTGATGGTCTCCGCTCCGGTCTGCAAGCGTCCACCGAACGTTCAGCGCCGTGGCCCATTATATGCCCGCTCATGCAAGCACGTGGCCGCTCTCCTGGCTTATCGCAAAAAAATGCCACACAGCTGCATACATACATTATCAGCTGTGTGGCGAAAAGAAGAATCTATCTGGAAAAATCCACCCATAATTTTCATTTTATTTTTATATCATAAATGAAAGTCTCTGTCAAGAATTGCGCGATCTATTATCCGTTGATATATTACAGTTCAGCCCTCACGGAGTTCTGGAGGGGTGATCCGGACCAATTAGCCGCTTTTTGCTTTTCCACGCCCAATTGCATCTTTTCTCATATACTGGCTTCGCTGTCGCAAAAGAATTTGCGCAAAGGCTGTATTTCCACACAGCCTTGCGCCGGCGCGCGGCATACCTGCCGCACGCATCGGAAGGCGAAACTATTATGCCTCCTCCGATCTGATTTCTTCAATGGTATACAGCAGAGAAGCAAAATCTCCCCCTTTGCGGTTCAGATCATCCCGGCTGATGACGATTCCCGCATACATCAGTTCATCCCCATAAGCCTCCAGCACCCGCTGCCGGGGCAGGCCGCAGGTTCCGTATACCCGGTCCAACTGTGCATTGTCTTTTTGGGCGCCGTCCAGGCTGCAGCAGACCCGGTATCTGGCATGCTCTTTCAGCCCGGTAAGCCGCAGGCGCAGCCAGGAGGCGTTGACCTTGTTCAGACGCTGGAAAAACAGCGCCAGAGCGGTGGATTTGTCCTGGGATACCACCATCCAGGCGGCGTCATTTCCCTCAAAGGGACTCTGCAGCCGGTAAAAATCTCCGTCCAGCTGAATCAGGTTCCGGTATTTTTTCATAAAGGCGATCTGATCTTTCACCTGTTCAAATTCTTCATCGGAAAGCAGATTCAGATCCAGCTCATAGCCGAAGGTGCCGAAGTATGCCACATTGGCCCGGGTATCCAGCGGGGTTTTCCGATACAGCTGATGGTTTGGCACCGCCGATACGTGGGAGCCCATGGAAACCAGCGGGTATACCATGGAGGTTCCGTACTGGATCTTCACCCTCTCCGCTCCGTCGGTGTCGTCACTGGTCCAGGTCTGCGGAGCAAAGGCAAGCATGCCGGGGTCAAACCTGGCGCCGCCGCTGGCGCAGGACTCAAACAGAATATGCGGAAATTCCGTGGTCAGCCGGGTATACAGATCGTAAACTCCCAGAATGTAGCGATGCATCATTTTTCCCTGATCCGCCGGGCTTCCTCCCCTGGAGAACGGCTCTGTGATATACCGGTTCATATCCCACTTGATATAGGAAATTCTGGCATCACGGATCACCCGGGAAATCATCTCGTAGATGGCGTCCACCACCTCTTTCCTGGAATAATCCAGCACATGCTGATGGCGGGAATGGCTCTCAAATCTTCCCGGCACTCCGATCACCCAGTCGGGGTGGGCCCGGTACAGGTCGCTGTCTTTGTTCACCATCTCCAGTTCCACCCAGAGGCCGAATTTCAGGCCCAGTTCCTCCACCTTTTCCGAAAGTCCCCTGATTCCGTCGGGCAGTTTTTCCAGATTCACATACCAGTCTCCCAGCCCCCGGTAATCGTCATTGCGGGCTCCGAACCAGCCGTCATCCAGAACAAACAGCTCCGCGCCCGCCTCTTTTGCTTTTCCCGCGATGGCAAGAATCTTCTCTTCGGTGAAGTCAAAATAGGTGGCCTCCCAGTTGTTCAGCAGAATCGGCCGCACCTTGTCTCTCCATTCTCCCCGCATCAGACGCGTCCGGTACAGCCGGTGGAAGGTCTGGCTCATGCCGTTCAGTCCCCGGCCGCTGTATACCATCACCACCTCCGGCGTCTGGAAGGATTCTCCCGCATGCAGTTCCCAGGAGAATGTCTCCGGCTGAATTCCCATCATCACCCGGGTCATCTCATGGGTATTCACCTCCACCTGCGCCAGAAAGCTGCCGCTGTACACCAGGCTGAAGCCGTAAACCTCTCCCTGCTGCTCTGTAGCCTCCGGTCTCTTCAGGGCCAGAAATGGATTCTGCTCAGAGCTGCTGGCTCCCCGCAGGCTCTGAATCGCCTGAATACCCATCTCCAGCTTTCTGTTCTTCACGTACCGCTCCCGGGACCAGGCGCCGGACAGCTGCACCATTTCAAAATTCATATCGGAGAATTCCACACTGGCGCTCAGGGCCCGGTCCAGGATGATCCGCTCTTTTCCCATATGGAAAAAGCGGGCATGGCGGGTCACCACCGGATAATCCCGGTAGATGGTGTAGGAAAGTACCAGATCCGTATCCGTCACCGGATCATGGAGCGTGATTTCCAGAGTCTCCGCTTCCTCATCCTGCTCCACATAGGTGGACGGCAGCGGCGCGATGCTCTTCTTCCCCGGAAAGATTTCATGGGATACATAAGTGAAGGCGGAAATTCTGCTGCCATTTTCCTGCTGCACCGTCACCGCCGGGCTCCGGTAATCCCCGGTTCCATAGGAAGGATACTCCTGCCGGGCAAACTCCAGGGACAGGGTTCCCGGCTCCGGCACATTTACCGCCATCAGAGAACGGGGCTCCTCCTCATGCAGATGATGGAAAGATTCCCGGTCCGTAATCGCACGGCCAAAGTACAGATGCTCCATCTGCCCGTTGGCCATAATCTCCATAATGTAACTGATTTTTCCGTTTGTCAGATGAAATTCCTTCGACTGCTCATGAAATGTGATCGCCATTTTAATATCTCCTTTTTGTTGAATTTTCGTAACGACTCATTCTTCGGACTTCACTGTTTATCTATTGCTTTTTCCTGCGGATATTATATAATGCTGTATAAGAAAATCCTATTCTTTTTGTTGTAAAATAGTTTTGATTTTGTTGCAGAAAATGGACATATGGAGACAGGCGCGTTTTCGGATTCCGGCTTGATGCCTGACGGACGGAAAGGACAGTGACTCATGGAAAAGATGAAGGAAGAATTGAATATTTATTACTGCGGACGGGAGCAATGCGCGCCGGACCATTTCTGGGGGCCTGCCATCCGTCCCCACTATCTGCTCCATGTGATTCTGAAGGGGACGGGAAAGTTCTCCTGCCGCCGGCAGACCTGGCAGCTGGGGGCGGGGGACGCTTTCCTGATCCATCCCCAGGAATCCCACTATTATCAGGCGGATCATGAGGATCCCTGGGAATACGTCTGGGTAGGATTCGACGGCCGGGCAGCGGAATCGCTGCTGGAGCAGACGGCGCTGAAGGATGCCCTTGTCTACCGGAGATCCCCTTCGGACCCGGAAAATCCGGACTGCCGCCAGGCCCTTCTGGATCTCAACGAAGCTTTTCAGGGAACCGACCGGAATGTGCTGGAGCTGACGGCCCGGCTTCTCCTGGTTTTCTCCCGCATGCCTGCCGTTCCGGCTCCTTCCGGCTTTTCCAGGGAAGAACAGTATTACCGCACCGCAGTGGAGTACATCCGGAACAATTATTCTTACGACGTGAAAATCCAGGACATCGCCGGATTTGTAGGGATTGACCGCACCTACCTGTACAAGATTTTCATGCAGGCCGCCGGTGTTTCACCAAAGCAGTATCTGCTCACCTACAGAGTCCGCTGTGCATCCACCCTTCTGCAGACTCAGCGGTATACCATCACAGAGACCGCCTATTCCTGCGGCTTCCGGGACGCGGCAGCCTTCTGCACCACCTTTCGCCAGCATATGGGCATGACGCCCATGCAGTACAAAAAGCGCACCGCCCGGTGGCTTCAGGAAGAAGAATCCTCCCGGGCGAATTCCCGCTCCTCACAGTAGGCAAGCACAGATTCCAGCGCCGGCGACACCCATTTATCCCGGTGATGGATCAGCTGCTTCCATACCTGTACGGATACTTCTTCCACTGGCAGCCGGATCAGCCGCCCTTCTGCCGCCAGCCTGTCCGTCACATAATCCGGCAGAAAGGAAATCTCCGTTCCCTGCTCCACCAGCCGGCAGATACTGTCAGGATTTCCAATCTCAAGAACGGGCGAAATCTCAAGGGAAAGTTCTGCCAGTCTCTCCTCCAGAATTCTCCGATAACTCATTCCCTTTTCCGTAAGAATAAAGGGACAGTTCACCAGATCTTTTACAGAAACCGGCACATCCCGCCGCCACTGGCCGGCGGCGGCAACAAAATGCACCTCCACCCTCTCCTGCCGTACAATCCGGTACTCTCTGTTTCGCACAGGGGCATCCAGCGTCAGTATGGCATCCACCTCATTATGATCCAGCAGCTGAAACATTTCTTCAGTTCCCGCAGTGATGATTTTCAGGGAAATCCCGGGATACTGTCTGCGGAAATCTCCGAAACTTTCTTTCAGCAGCAAATTACACAGGGATTCCGCCATTCCCAGCCGGATATGTCCGGCCACCTGCTGTCCCTGCTGCATATTCTCCTTCAGCTCCATGGTCATCCGGTGTACCCGGTGAGCATATTCCAACACCTCCCGGCCCTTTTCCGTCAGAAGAACTGTATGATTGATCCGGTCAAACAGAGACACCTTCAGTTCCTCCTCCAGCTGCCGGATCTGAAAAGAAACGGTGGATTGAGAATAGCCCAGCTGCCTGGCTGCCTTTGTAAAATTTCCCAGCTCCGCCACCTGCATAAATGTAATTAAATTTCTGATATCCATACGTTTTTCCTCTATCGAAAAATTCGATCTTGCTGATTATTTTTATCAATTTTACAGATTTCACCTTTTACTATATACTGGTGGAAGGAAAAAAACAAGAAAGGATTTCGTCATGGAACTTATCAAGTCAGTGATTGACACTCTCTATTATCTTCTGTGGGGAGATATTATCACCATCCCCCTGCCCGGGGGCAGCTCGCTGGGGCTTTCGCTCCTGGTAATCATACTGATTCCCTCCGGCATTTATTTCACCGTCCGGACACGCTTCCTTCCCTTCCGCATGTTTCCGGAAATGCTGCGGATCACCATGGAAAAAAAGAATGTTGCCGATAAGGACGCCATCTCCGGCGTTCAGGCTCTGATTGTTTCCACCGCCACCCGGGTGGGTATGGGAAATCTGGTGGGCGTAGTGGCCGCCATCTCCGCCGGAGGCGCGGGAGCTGTTTTCTGGATGTGGGTCATCGCCCTTCTGGGCTCCTCCACTGCCTTTGCGGAGGCCACCCTGGCCCAGCTGCATAAGGAGAAGGATCCCCTCTACGGCGGGTACCGGGGCGGCCCCGCCTACTATATTCACCATCTGTTCATCCGAAAGGGCAGCAAAAGAAAGCGTTCCGTCATTGCCTGCCTGTTTGCCCTCTCCGGCCTGATCTGCTGGTGCGGCATCAGCCAGGTGGTGGGAAATTCCGTTTCCTCCGCCTTTGAAAATGCGTTTCAGATTCCGCCAGTTTTCACCACCGTTTTTCTGGTGGCGCTGGCAGCAGTAATCGTTCTGAGAAAGCATGCCACTGTCCGCGTTCTGGATGTGATGGTGCCGGTAATGGCGGTGCTCTACTTCGGAATCACGATTTTTGTGATTGTCACTAACATCACCCTGCTGCCTCAGGTGTTTTCCCGGATCTTTCAGGAAGCTTTCGGTCTGCGCCAGGCAGTGGCCGGAGGTATCGGAGCTGTCATCATGAACGGCGCGAAACGGGGACTGTTCTCCAATGAGGCCGGTTCCGGCTCCGCCCCCTGTGCCGCTGCGGCCGCGGACATCAGCCATCCGGCCAAAGAAGGACTGCTACAGGCCCTGGGCGTATTCATCGACACCATCGTGATCTGCAGCTGCACCGCCATGCTGATGCTTCTGACGCCGGAAGGACTCACCAGCGGGCTGGAAGGAATGGATCTTCTGCAGACGGCCATGAAATATCATCTGGGAGAATTCGGCGTGATCTTCATCGCCGTGATCCTGTGGCTGTTCAGTTTTTCCACCTTCATCGGCATCCTGTTTTATGCCCGGTCGAACATCGCCTACCTGTTCGGGGACCGCTGGATCTTCCAGACCGCATATAAGATTCTTGCGCTGGTGATGCTGTTCGTGGGCGGTCTGGCGGCCTACACCTTTGTGTGGGATCTGGGCGATATCGGCGTGGGTCTGATGACCATTTTCAATATGATCGCTCTGATTCCACTGTCCTCCCAGGCGGTAAATTCCCTGAAGGATTACCAGAGGATACGGGCAGAGGAAAAGAA
>HHCFR02800__coassemble_1628_pt1 | contig 18450 bp, 31 predicted proteins | sample HHCFR02800__metabat2_high_PE_078 | metagenome-assembled genome bin HHCFR02800
TGAATGGTCTTGAAGGAACCTTCATCTACAAGATCATACTTTTCGATATATCCTTCATTTACAAGGATATCAGCAATAGCGATTTTCATTTTAGATGCAGGTACATCTACTGTATCATGTTTTGCAGTATTTGCATTACGGATTCTTGTAAGCATATCTGCAATCGGATCACTCATAGTCATTTGAATTTGCCTCCTTCTTATATTTTACCAGCTTGCCTTCTTAACACCAGGAATCTGGCCTTTATATGCTAATTCACGGAAGCAGATTCTGCAGATTCCGTATTTTCTCAGATAAGCATGTGGACGACCACAGATTTTACAACGGTTATATTCTCTTGTGGAGAACTTTGCTTTGCGCTGCTGTTTGATTTTCATTGCTGTTTTAGCCATGAATCTTTCCCTCCTAATTTATTACTTTGAAAACGGCATGTTGAATAATGTCAGTAACTCGCGGGCTTCCTCGTCGGTCTTCGCGGTTGTAACGAAGATCACGTCCATACCCCTTACCTTATCAACCTTATCGTACTCAATTTCGGGGAAAATCAGCTGTTCTTTGATACCCAGCGCATAGTTTCCTCTTCCGTCGAATGCGTTCGGGTTTACCCCGCGGAAGTCACGTACACGCGGCAGAGCCAGGTTAATCAGGCGGTCTGCGAACTCGTACATTCTCTCCCCTCTCAGGGTAACTTTGCAGCCGATGGGCATTCCTTCACGGATTTTGAAGTTGGCCACGGATTTTTTCGCCTTGGTCAGAACCGGTTTCTGTCCTGTGATGGCTGTCAGATCCTTCACAGCGGAATCCAGAATCTTGGCATTTTCTTTGGCCTCGCCAACACCCATGTTGATAACGATTTTCTCGAGTTTTGGCACTTCCATAGTATTTTTATAACCAAACTTTTTGACCATAGCATCTACGATCTCATTTTTGTACATTTCTTTCAGTCTGCTCACTTTTTGCTGCCTCCTCTCTCAATTAATCGATCACTTCACCGGTGCTCTTGGCGATGCGGACTTTCTTTCCGTCCTCTACCTTGAAGCCGACACGGGTAGCTTTGCCTTTGTACATCACCATCAGGTTGGACAGGTCGATGGGGGCTTCCTTGTTGATGATGCCGCCCTGCTGATTGCTCATAGAAGGTTTCGCGTGCTTGGTCACCATGTTGATTCCCTCAACAATCGCCTTGCCGTCCTTGATGGACAGAACTTTGCCTTCTTTGTCTTTATCTTTACCGGCAATCACTTTGACAGTATCGCCTTTTTTAATCTTTAACGTTGCCATCAGGTTACCTCCTTATAATACTTCGGGAGCCAGAGACACAATTCTCATGAACTGTTTCTCACGAAGCTCTCTTGCAACCGGCCCAAAGATACGGGTTCCCCTGGGGGTCTTGTCGTCTTTAATGATTACTGCAGCATTCTCATCAAATTTGATGTAGGAGCCGTCTTTCCGGCGAACGCCCTTTACGGTACGTACCACAACAGCCTTTACCACATCACCTTTTTTGACAACGCCGCCTGGTGTTGCATCTTTGACCGTAGCAACGATCACATCACCGATGTTTGCATATCTTCTAACGGAACCGCCCATAACACGGATGCACAGAATCTCTTTTGCTCCGGTGTTATCAGCAACTCTCAGTCTACTCTCCTGCTGAATCATGCTGGTATTCCTCCTTCACGAATTTCCGATGCGTTATTTCACTTTCTCAACGATCTCAACCAGTCTCCATCTCTTGTCCTTGGACAGCGGTCTGGTCTCCATCACTTTGACGGTGTCGCCGATGCTGCACTGATTCTGCTCGTCATGTGCTTTCAGTTTATAAGTTCTCTTCACGATCTTCTTGTAAAGAGGATGTTTCACATGGTCTTCGATCGCAACAACAATCGTTTTGTCCATCTTGTTGCTGACAACTTTACCAACACGTGTTTTTCTAAGATTTCTTTCCACGGTTACGATCTCCTTCCTGGATTACTGAACATTCGCTTTCTCAGCGATTACGGTCTGAATTCTGGCAATATTTCTGCGAACTTCTTTGATTCTGCTGGTGTTCTCCAGCTGATTGGTCGCGTTCTGGAATCTGAGGTTGAACAGCTCTTTCTTCGCAGCTACTAATTCTTCCTGTAATTCCACAGCTGTCTTTCCTTTTAAACCTTCTACATAACTCTTAATTTTCACTGTTTTCACCGCCTTCTAAATCCTCGCGAGAAGCGATTTTGCATTTGCAGGGTAACTTGTGCATAGCGAGACGAAGTGCCTCTTTAGCAGTCTCTTCCGGAACGCCGGCGATCTCAAACATCACACGGCCGGGTTTTACAACTGCTACCCAGTACTCCAGAGCACCCTTTCCGGATCCCATACGGGTCTCGGCGGGTTTTGCTGTAACCGGTTTGTCCGGGAAAATCTTGATCCAAACTTTACCACCACGTTTGATGTAACGGGTCATGGCAACACGGGCAGCCTCGATCTGATTGGATTTGATCCAGCAGGGCTCCATAGCCACCAGACCGAACTCACCGTAGCTGATTTTATTTCCTCTTAACGCTTTTCCTCTCATGGTTCCGCGGAACTGTTTACGACGTTTTACTCTCTTAGGCATTAACATAATTATTTATCGCTCCCTTCCTTAGATCCTTTGGTGGGAAGAACTTCGCCGTTGTAAACCCAGGCTTTCACACCTACTTTTCCGTAAGTGGTATCTGCCTCTGCGAAGCCGTAGTCAATATCTGCTCTCAGTGTCTGCAGCGGGATGTTGCCCTCGCTGTAGAACTCGGTACGGGCCATATCGGCTCCGCCAAGACGTCCGGATACGGAGGTCTTGATTCCCTTTGCCCCGGCTTTCATGGTTCTCTGCATTGCAGATTTCATGGCACGGCGGAAGGAGATACGGTTCTCCAGCTGCAGCGCGATGTTCTCGGCTACCAGCTGCGCGTCTCTGTCCGGTCTCTTTACTTCTTTGATATCAACGATCAGCTTCTTGTCGGTGTAGTTCTGAAGCTCTTTTTTGGTCTTCTCGATCTCTGCTCCGCCTTTTCCGATCACAACGCCCGGTTTTGCGGTGTAGATAGTGATTTTCACACGCTCGGAAGCTCTCTCGATCTCGATCTTGGAAACACCGGCGCTGTACAGTTTCTTCTTCAGGAATTTTCTGATATTGTAGTCTTCTACCAGGTTGTCAGCAAAATCTTTTTCTGCGTACCATCTGGAATCCCAGTCTTTGATGATGCCGACTCTAAGTCCATGCGGATTAACTTTCTGTCCCATGATTACCCTCCTTAATTATCTTTCATCCAGCACGATAGAGATATGACTTGTTCTCTTCTCAATTCTGTATGCTCTACCCTGCGCTCTCGGTCTGATTCTCTTCATCGTCGGTGCTTTGTTGGCATAGCACTCTGCGATGTAAAGGTTCTCAGCGCTCAATCCGTTGTTGTTCTCGGCGTTCGCGATTGCGGACTCCAGTAATTTTTTGATAACGCCGGAAGCGTATCTGGGGTTATATGTCAGGATTCCCAGAGCGGTCTGCACATCTTTTCCGCGGATTACGTCCAGTACGTAGCAAGCTTTCTGTACGGACATTCTTGCGTAGGATAATTTAGCAGACGGTCTGGTATCTTTATTAGCATTTCTTGCTCTTTTAATCTGGCTTCTATGTCCTTTTGCCATGACTAAAATCCTCCTTTCAAGCTAGGGCCTATTAACGAACACCTGATCTTTTCTCGTCTTTTCCATGTCCACGGTAAGTTCTCGTAGCAACGAACTCACCCAGTTTGTGTCCTACCATGTCCTCGGTGATGTATACCGGCACATGTTTTCTTCCGTCATGAACAGCGATTGTGTGTCCTACGAAGGAAGGGAAAATTGTGGAACGACGGGACCAGGTTTTAATAACTGTCTTATCTCCTGCAGCATTCATAGCATCAACTTTTTTCAGTAAGCTTGCATCTGCAAAAGGTCCTTTTTTCAGTGAACGAGCCATTCGCGTAACCTCCTTTATTTCGCTAACGTTTTACCGTCTCTTCTTCTTACGATATATTTATTGGACTGTTTGTTTTTCTTTCTGGTCTTCAGGCCAAGAGCAGGTTTGCCCCACGGTGTACACGGACCCGGACGGCCGATACCAGCCTTTCCTTCTCCACCACCATGCGGATGGTCGTTGGGGTTCATTACGGAACCGCGAACGGTCGGACGGATACCCATGTGACGTTTGCGTCCTGCTTTACCGATGGTTACCAGGTTGTGCTCGCCGTTTCCAACTACACCGATGGATGCGCGGCAGTCGATGGGAACCATTCTCATCTCTCCTGAAGGCAGTCTCAAGGTTGCGAATTTGCCCTCTTTAGCCATTAACTGAGCTCCGTTTCCAGCGGAACGAACCAGCTGTCCGCCCTTTCCGGGATGAAGCTCTACATTGTGGATCATAGTACCAACGGGGATCGCGGACAGAGGCAGGCAGTTGCCAGGTCTCACCTCGGCGTTTGCGCCGTTCATGATCTTCATTCCCACCTTCAGTCCTTCCGGTGCCAGAATATATGCTTTCTCGCCGTCTGCGTAAGCGATCAGAGCGATGTTTGCAGTTCTGTTGGGATCGTACTCGATGGACTTCACGGTTGCCGGGATGTCATCTTTTCTTCTCTTGAAGTCGATGATTCTGTATTTTCTTCTGCTTCCGCCGCCGTGATGTCTTACGGTGATTTTACCCTGATTGTTACGTCCGGCATTCTTCTTCAGAGATACCACCAGAGATTTCTCCGGAGTGGTCTTTGTGATCTCTGCGAAGTCCAGGTTCGTCATGTGTCTTCTGGACGGTGTATATGGGCTGTATGTTTTAATTCCCATGGTTGTTTCTCCTTTCAATTAGCGATAGTCAGAATGGATTCCTGCGTCCATTCAAGTCGTTAAGACTTTTTCCGCTTGCCGGCGGCCGTCAGGGCCATGCCTGTCATTTGGGGCCGCCAGTGGGCATCTTACAGACCTTCGAAGATCTCGATGTCCTTGCTGTCCTCTGTCAGTGTTACGACAGCTTTCTTTGTCTTGGCTGTTTTGCCAACCGTATATCCGCGGCGTTTTTTCTTGCCGTCCAGATTCATGGTGTTGACACTTTTTACTTTTGTTCCCTCGAACATTTTCTCAACAGCCTCTTTTACCATTGCCTTGTTGGCTTCCGGATGAACCAGGAAGGTATATTTCTTCTCGCTCATGGCGTTCATGCTCTTCTCAGTTACAACCGGTTTAAGGATTACATCATAATATTGAACGTTAGCCATTATGCGTATACCTCCTCGATGTTGGCAACAGCTGCCTTATCCAGAACAACTGTGCTGTATTTCAGAATATCAAATACATTCAGGGTGCTCACGGAAGCGGTCATCACGTTGGGAATGTTCTTCGCGGAAACGATCACATTCTCGTTGTCGGTCACTACCATAGCTTTCTCAACCTTCAGGTTGTTCAGCACGTTCTGCATGTCTTTGGTTTTGATTGCGTCTAATTTCAGCTCGTCCAGAACCACCAGCTTGTTCTCCTGAACTCTGCTGGTCAGAGCGGACTTCAGAGCCAGTCTTCTCTCTTTTTTGTTCATCTTCAGAGAGTAGTCTCTGGGAACGGGAGCGAATACCATACCGCCGCCGGTCCACTGGGGCGCTCTGGTGGAACCCTGTCTTGCATGGCCGGTTCCTTTCTGTCTCCAGGGCTTTCTTCCGCCTCCGCTTACTTCGGAGCGGGTTTTTGCTTTCTGGGTTCCCTGACGATTATTTGCCAGCTGGCGCACAACTGCCAGATGAACCAGGTGCTCGTTTACTTCTACACCGAACACAGCGTCGTTCAGCTCCAGTGTGCCAACTTCTTTGCCTTCCATATTATAAACAGATACGTTTGACATCTGTGTGTTCCTCCTTTCAGAATACAGCCTCGCGGCCTGATTCCGTCAAATTACTTTGCGGACTTCACGGTCTCTTTGATGGTTACCAGGGATTTCTTCGGACCCGGAACAGCGCCCTTTACCAGCAGCAGGTTGTTCTCGGCGTCTACTCTTACGATCTCCAGGTTCTGTACGGTCACTTTCTCGTGGCCCATGTGTCCCGGCATCTTTTTACCCTTGAATACATGGCTGGGATCGGAAGAAGCACCGTTGGATCCGGCATGACGATGGTATTTGGAACCGTGAGCCATGGGTCCTCTGCTCTGTCCGTGTCTCTTGATGGCGCCCTGGAATCCTTTACCTTTGGAGATTGCGGTGGCATCTACCTTGTCCCCAGCAGCGAAGATATCGGCCTTGATTTCCTGGCCCAGCTGATAGCCCTCGGCATCCTCAAACCGGAACTCACGGACGAATCTCTTATAGGAAACGCCTGCTTTGTCAAACTGTCCCTTCATGGGTTTGTTGACCAGTTTTTCTCTCTTGTCAACATAGCCCACCTGCACTGCGCTGTAGCCGTCATTTTCCTGCGTCTTTACCTGTGTCACCACGCAGGGACCGGCCTGCAATACAGTTACCGGAGTCAGAACTCCGTCTTCGTTGAAAATCTGAGTCATTCCAACTTTTGTAGCTAAGATTGCTTTCTTCATTCTTTTTTACCTCCTGCTTAATCTACAGCGGAACATCTTCCGATGTTCATCCTAGAACAGCCGATATAAGTGGAATGCAAGCTACATTACTTCTATATCAAACCCTTCAGGATTAGTTGCCTTGCGATGAAAATTATTTGTTTTTCATCTTGATATCGATGTAAACACCTGCCGGCATCTCCAGTCTTGCCAGAGCATCCACAGTTTTCTGTGTCGGCGCGATGATATCGATCAGTCTTTTATGAGTTCTCTGCTCGAACTGCTCTCTGGAATCTTTGTACTTGTGTACCGCACGCAGAATGGTAACAACCTCTTTCTTTGTGGGCAGCGGCACCGGTCCGCTCACCGTAGATCCGTTCTTTTTTACAGTTTCGATGATTTTGCTTGCGGATGCATCCACCAGCTGGTGATCATACGCTTTCAGTGTGATTCTCATTACTTGACTTGCCATAAAAAAAGTCGCCTCCTTTTCGTACTTTTACGAGCACGACAAGCGGTGACTGTACACTCCTCCGTGTGTGTCCTTCGGATTTACACACGTGTTTCCGCTCTTTGGCGGACTTATTTTGCCTGTATACAGTGACTTGTCGCCAGTTTCATAACTTGACATTCGCTCCACGGAAAAACCTGCATCATGTGCAGCAACCTCACGCTTCTCAGCTATCAATGTCACAACATCTAGCAGTATACAGGATTTCCCTGCGGATTTCAAGCCCTTTCGAAGAAAAATTGTTCTTTTTTCAGTACAATTTATATTTTCTGTTGCCGGAAAAATGCCCCGGAGTTCCTTTCGGAAGCCTCCGGGGCATCTGCTGTTTCTTCCTATAATATATCGGAGTAATCGATAAGGGTTACGCCGCTGACTTCGTCGTCCCGTACCTCCGGCTCATCGCCGTCCGCCTGGGCTTTCTTCAGCAGCTCCTCTTTGGTTCGCACCGGCATGGCGGGCTTCCACTCCTCTTCTTCCATTTCAGGATCCGAAGCCGCGTTTTGCTGATCCTGTTCCATCATATCCGCAATAGCGGACGCCATGGAGCTTTCCGTCTCCGCAAACAGATCTCCCGGATGAGCCAGGGTTTCCGTCTCCTTCCGGTTCTCCTTTGCCGGCTGCTGTCTGTCCTTCTTTTTCACCGGCTCCGCGATACGGATATCATCCTCCTCATCCTCCTCATCTTCCTCCCCGGCTTTTCGGGCTGCGCGGGCTTCCTTCTTCGCACGCTTCTTCTCCGCTTTCGCCTGGCGGCGGGACTCCCTGCGGCTCATGGCAGGCGCCTCGTCCTCCTCACCGTTATCCTCTCTTCCGTATTCATCTTCCTCATCGTCATCCTCATCTTTTTTCCAGATCTCTGCCAGAATGAACAGGATAATCACGAAGACTACGGCAAGCCCTACAATAATCAGTCCTTCTGTGGAGCAAAGGGCCATAGAGGCGTAACCGATAAAAGGAATAGTTATCACAACCTCATCCACCACCGAGGGAATGGTAATCTCCTGGGTCGTGCCGTCACCGCTCCTGTTATCCACCACCGTACAGGTTTCTCCATTGACAGACTGCACCTCATACACATACCGCGATCCCTCCTGGGATATCAGCAGCTCATCCTGCGCCTCCACCTGGGAAGCCTGTTTTTCTCTGGCATAAGTGACAGATCCCACGGGCAGATTGGTATCCATATTTACATCATCCACTACAGCCATCGGCACATCCAGGACGGAGGGGATCAGCAGGGCTGCCGCCGTCGCGATGGCGCAGATCAGGATGACATTCACGATAATCTTCAAAACTCTTGACATGTCTACTCTCCTCATTTCTCTTACGGACTTCTGATATTTTCGTTCGGTCCCAGCGGTAAGCAGACGTTTTAAAAGACGCTCCCTACCATCATAAGATTCATTATAGCGTTTTTCCTTCTCTTCTGCAACCTGTTTTGAAAATTGGAGATGTTTTTTCAGTTTCCCGTTGAATCCCTTTCTGTTCTTTATTATAATAAGCTGAGTTCTTATTGAGGAGGCGATATGATGCAGGCCACAATCCAAATGATCGAGGATTTTTCTCTGAACGCCTGGCCATCCCACCAGATTCAGTTCTACGACGGATGGCTGCTGCGTTTTTCCTATTTCTATACCCACCGAACCAACAGCGTGGAACAGATTGGCCCCTCATCCATTCCGCTGGAAGAAAAAATCGATTTCTGTGAGGATGCCTACCGCCGCTGGGGTACTCCGGCCATCTTTAAGATCACCCCGCTTTTGCCGGAGGATTTTGAACAGCGGCTGATCCGCCGGAATTATCAGGTTCAGCACATCACCCAGGTGATGCTTCTGGACTATGCAGGCTGGTTTACCCAAAAGCCAGAGGTTCCTGTTCTTCTGGAACGTACCATCAACGACCGGTGGATCAATGGGCTTTTTTCCCTGAAGGGAACCACCAACGCCATTCACCGCCAGATCGTTCCTTCCATGTACCGGGCAATACCCAAAGAGACCATCTCCGCTTCTGTTTCCAATACCAAAGGGCAGATCATCGCCATCGGCCTGGGAATTCTGGACAGAGATTATATCGGTATCTATGCCATTCATGTGCATCCCCGCTACCGTGGAAGGGGGCTGGCCCGGTCCATCTGCCGCGCGCTTCTTGACGCCGGAAACCAGCGCGGATTATCCGGCGCTTATCTTCAGGTAGTAGAGGGAAACTTTCCCGCGAAAACTCTCTACAGCTCTCTGGGCTTTCAGGATTTTTACAAATACTGGTTCCGGACAAAGGAACTGTTCTGACGGGCTTATAAAAAAGAATTCCGTAAAAAAGGCGCCTGGGATTCAGTCCCCGGCGCCTTTCGTATTGTCTTTATTTATTTGTCAGATATTTTTCAATACTGTTGATTGCTTCTTCTTCATCGCTTCCGTCCGCACATACGGTAACAGATTCCCCGCTGTCCAATCCCAGAGTCATCATTCCCATAATACTTTTCGCGTTCACGACCTTCTGGCCGCTCTCTACCTGGATCTTACTTTCAAACTGACTGGCAACCTGAACCAGCATAGCTACCGGACGGGCCTCTAATCCATTGGAAATCTGAACGGTAATTGGTTTTTTAATCATAATAATCCTCCTTGTCTCCTCTCAGCTCCCCGGCGATCCGGCTAAGCTTGCGCAGCCGGTGGTTCACTCCTGACTTCCCTACAGGAGGATGAAGCATCTGCCCCAGTTCCTTAAGTGTGGCATCCGGATACTTCAGCCGAAGAACCGCCATTTCCTCCAGCCCTTCTGAGAGCTGAGAAAATCCCATGTGTGTTGCTATATACCGGATATCTTCAATCTGCTTGACTGCCGCCGAAACCGTCTTATTGATGTTGGCGGTCTCACAGTTTACCTGCCGGTTCACGTTGTTGCTGATCTCTTTCAGAATCCGGATATTCTCCAGCTTCATCAGAGAAATCCCCGCTTCCGTCAGTCTCAGGAAATCCGCAATCTGGGAGCCTTCTTTAATGTATACCACCTGGTTCTTCTTTCGATTCACAATTCTGGCATCCACTTCAAATTCCCGCAGAACCTGCTGTACCTGCAGAGCCCGTTCCTGTCCGGAACAGACAATCTCCAGATGATAAGACTTTTCCGGATCACTGATGGAACCCGCAGCCAAAAACATCCCTCGCAGAAATGCTCTCCGGCAGCAACCGCTCTGAATCACCAGCGGATCTGCAGTCCCCTGGTTCTCCACCAGCTCCTGATCCCCCGTCATCAGCTTGACAGCCTGAAGAATCCGTACCGTGTCACTATGGGAAGTCACTTCTGCCAGATAGACATTGCTCTTTTTCAGACATGCATTTTTCCGGACACGGATTACTGCTTCTATATTAAATGTTTTTTTCAATAATGTAAAGTATTTTCTGGCCACAGAAATATTTTCTGTGTGAAGGATGACCGCGCAGCTGTCATCCTCGGAAATTTCCACCTGGCCGCACACATTCAGCAGCGCTGCCAGCTCCGCGATCCGGCAGTGCCGGGCCGGGGAAAGCTGACGGGAAAGCTCCTCCTTCACTTCACTGGAAAACGACATGCTCCATCCCTCTAATCCATTTTCTTTCTCACAGCGTCTTTTCCGATATCCCGGTGTTCAATCCTGAGACCATACTCTTTCGTGCTGGACAGCCGCTCGTACAGTGCGTTGGCCAGCGTCACAGACCGGTGCTTGCCGCCGGTGCAGCCAATGCTGACCACCAGCTGGTTTTTGCCCTCCTGTATATAGTTTGGCAGCAGGAACAGAATCATATCCTCCAGCTTGTCCAGAAAAATCCGGGACGCCTCAAAGCTCATCACATAATCCCTCACCGGGGCGTCATTGCCGCTCAGGGGCCGCATGCCTTCCACGTAGTAGGGATTGGGAAGGAAACGCACATCGAACACCAGGTCGGAGTCCGACGGAATCCCGTATTTGAAGCCGAAGGAAAGGATCGTGATCATCAGATTCCGGAACCCCATATTCTGGACAAAAATCTTATCCAGCTCTCCCTTCAACTCTCTGGTCAGCAGCTGGCTGGTATCGATGATATAATCCGCCTTCTTTTTCAGGAACACCAGCTTCTCACGTTCCTGGAGGATACCGGTCTCCACCCGTCCGTTTCTGGAAAGGGGATGGGTGCGTCTGGTTTCCTTATACCGCTTCACCAGCACATCATCGTTGGCGTCCAGGAAAAGAATCTCGTAGCGCATGCCGCCATTGCCGAGTTCCTCCAGCGCCCGCTCCATGCTTGCGGTGTCCAGGCCGCTGCGGATATCCACCCCCAGGGCCACCTTCTGAATCCCCTTCGGGTCTCCTCCCGCCACAAACTGGGCAAACTTCTCCAGCAGCGGAATGGGAAGGTTATCCACGCAGAAATAGCCTGCGTCCTCCAGCATTTTCAGCGCCGTACTTTTTCCTGCTCCGGACATTCCCGTCACAATCACAAATCTCATGGTATTTCCCCCGATCTAAGCAGTCTGCCGCCATCTTCGGTTTTCGCTCCGCTCCGGCCAACGCCAAACGTGTGCCATTGGCACACAGTGGCCGGTGAGACAGCGGGGAGCTGAACTGTAACTAAAATATACCCAGGAACCGTACCTCCGGTTCCAGTTTCACGTGAAATTTCTCATATACAATATCCTGCACCTGGCGGATCAGCCGTACCACATCCTCCGCGGTGGCGTCCCCTGTGTTGATGACAAATCCGCAGTGTTTCTCGGATATCTGAGCGCCGCCCACCCGGAAGCCCCTCAGGCCGCTGTCCATAATCAGCTTCCCGGCGAAATAGCCCTCCGGCCGCTTGAAGGTGCTTCCCGCGCTGGGGTACTCCAGCGGCTGTTTGGACACCCGCTGCTCCTTCAGCTCCTCCATCCGGGCGCTGATGGCGGCAGGATCTCCGTCATTCAGCTTCAGCACAGCCTCCAGAACCGTGTAGCCCTTCTTTTTCACCAGGCTGGTCCGGTATCCCATCTGAAGTTCTTCCCTGGCCAGCTTCCGGACCGCTCCCTCTTCATCCAGAACCGTCACGGATTCCACCACGTCCTTCATCTCCCCGCCGTAAGCGCCGGCGTTCATCACCACGGCGCCGCCCACGGTGCCCGGGATACCGGAAGCAAACTCAAGGCCGGAAAGCCCTTCCCGCAGGGCCTGCTTTGCCACCGCGGACAGCAGCGCGCCCGCCTGCACCGTCATATGATGGCCGGACACCTGAATCCGGCTCATATTCCGGTAAATCTGGATGATCACGCCGTCAAATCCCCGGTCGCTGACCAGCAGGTTGCTGCCGTTGCCCAGAATGAACCAGGGTACTTCGTTTTCCCTGCAGATATGTAAAATACGTTCCACCTGCCCGGCATCCTGCGGCCGCACAAAACAGGCCGCCGGACCTCCGATGCGAAATGTGGTGTGGTTTTTCATGGGTTCCTGTATCAGGACCTGCTCCGTTCCGGCAATCTCCTGAAACTGTGTTACTATCTCTTTATTCACTTGAATTTCCCCTTATCTTTTTCCATTTTTCCGGATAAGATCACGAACCACTTCCCCCGCAATCATCAGTCCCGCCACAGAAGGTACAAAAGCGATGCTTCCCGGCGCCGGCCGTCCCGCCGTTCCCCGGGTTTCCCCGCCCTCCGGCCGCGGCTTTACGGGAACCTCCCGGGAATACAGCACCTTCACCTTGTGTATCCGTCTCCGCTTCAGCTCCTGCCGCATCACCTTGGCCAGAGGGCAGACGCTGGTGCGGGAAATATCAGCAATTTCAAACCGGGAAGGATCCAGCTTATTTCCTGTTCCCATGCAGGAAATGATCTGTGTCTGAGCCGCTTTCGCCTTTTCAATCAGAAGCAGCTTGGCGGATACGGTGTCGATGGCGTCCACCACGTAATCGTACGCGGAAAAATCAAACATTTTTTCCGTTTCCGGACCGAAAAACGTCTCATAGGTATTCACCAGGATATGAGGATCAATATCCCGGATCCTCTCTTTCATCACCTGGGTCTTGGGTTTTCCTATGGTGGAATGTAGGGCCACCAGCTGGCGGTTCAGATTGGTCAGCGTCACCACATCGTTGTCCACCAGGGTGATCACGCCGACTCCGCATCTGGCCAGCGCCTCCGCCGTATAGGAGCCCACGCCCCCGATGCCGAAAACAGCCACCCGGCTTTTGGCCAGCGTCTCCACCGCGTCCTCTCCGATCAGGAGTTCCATCCTTGAATATTCATGCAACATCCTTTGATTCCTTCCTCTTTTGAACATACTTGGTTATAGTATACTATACTTCTGTCCGGTCGCGCAAGCTCCTATTCCTTCATTTTGGGCTGAAAGATCAGGCTGGCCAGATATCCGAAAATCAACGCGGCGGAAATTCCGGCGGCACTGGCGGTGAATCCTCCGGTGAGCACTCCCAAAATCCCTTCGCTGGCCATGGCTTCCTTTACTCCCTGAAACAGAAGATGGCCAAATCCCAGAAGCGGTACGCTGGCGCCGGCATGGGCAAAGGAAACCAGCGGTTCATACAGCCGCAGCGCGCTCAGAAGCGCTCCCGAGCAGACCAGCAATACCATCACCCGCCCCGGCATCAGTTTCGTCTTGTCCAGCAGAATCTGCACCAGCGCGCAGATCAGTCCGCCCACCCAGAAAGCATGAACGTATTCCATCAGGCTTCCTCCTTTCCCGCATCCTGCGCCGTCTCGAGAACCACCGCCTGGGCGATCCCCGGCACACTGTTTCCCTCGTAAAAGCTCACCCGGGACATCAGGGCCCCGGTGGGCACAAACAGCACCCGCTTCCACTGCCCGCAGGCCAGCTGCGGCAGGATCCATCCCGCCAGCAGGGACGCCGAGCAGCCGCAGCCGCTTCCGCCCGCGTGGGTATCCTGGGTTTCCCGGTCAAAAATCCGGATTCCGCAGTCCTCGTGTACCTTGCCCATCAAAAATCCTTCCTCCTCCATCAGATCCAGGAGAATCTGCTGCCCCACATACCCCAGATCTCCCGTGATGATCCGGTCGTAATCCTCCGGGCTTCTTCCGAAATCCCTCAGGTGCGTGCTGATGGTCTGACAGGCGGCCGGCGCCATACAGGCCCCCATATTCTGGGAATCCTTCAGCCCGTAGTCGGTGATTTTCCCGGTGGTGATGCCGGTGATTTTCACCGGGCCGGCATCGCTTCCCACCACGCAGGCCCCGCTTCCCGTCACCGTCCAGCTGGCCGACAGCGGGCGCTGGCTTCCGTATTCCAGAGGAAACCGAAACTCTTTTTCCGCGGTGGCAAAATGGCTGGAGGTCAGCGCCAGAACATGTTCCCCGGCTCCGGCAGCCACAGCCAGCGCCGCCAGGGAAAGTGCCTCTCCCATGGTGGAGCAGGCTCCGAAAAGGCCGTACACCGGCCGGTCCAGCCGGCCAATGCCAAAGGAGGAGGCGATGGACTGGGCCAGAAGATCTCCCGCAAAAATCATACGGATTTCCTCCGTGGAAATCCCCGCACGCTCTGCCGCCTTCCGGGCTGCCAGAAGCTGCAGACGGCTCTCCGCCCCTTCCCAGTTTTCCGCTCCCAGCACGGGATCCTCCTCAATTTCATCGAAACAGGCGCCCATGGGGCCTTCTCCTTCTTTTTTCCCCACCACGGAACCCCAGCCCTGGATATATACCGGCTCCTCCGGAACCATACTCTGCTTTCCCAGCGTCTGCATTTTTCTCATCCCAGCCACCTCCCCGCCAGCCAGTCAATCAGTCCCAGGGCACCGGATGCCAGAATTCCATACAGAATCACCGGACCGGCAATGGTAAAAATCCGGCAGCCGATGCCGAAGACCTGTCCCTCCTTCTGGTATTCGATGGCCGGGGCAGCCACGGAATTGGCAAAGCCCGTGATGGGCACCAGACTCCCTGCTCCCGCCCACCGGGCAAACCGGGGATACAGATTCAGACCCGTGGTCAGCGCGCTGAGAAAAATCAGAGTCACAGAACACCAGGTTCCCGCTGTCTCCTGGTCGAGGCCGCGGGCCATGCAGAAATTCAGAATCCCCTGCCCCAGCACGCAGATCAGTCCGCCTGCCACAAACGCCCTGGCCATATTGACCGCCAGATTATGGGTAGGCGTCACCTGTTTCACATAATTCTCGTACTGTTTCTTTTCCTCTTCAGAGGTAAGCTGTGTCATCTATGTCCACCAACCTTTCCAGAAAAAAATCAGAGAACCCAGTGTTTTTCCCGCCGCGATGGCCAGAATAATCAGACCAATTCCTCTGGTAAGCTTCAGCCTCCGTATCATCACGGAGAACACGTTGACCACCTCGCCCAACGCAATAATCCAGCTCCCCAGAAAAATGCCGGAGAAAATGCCAAGGACAGCCAGACCGGCCTGTCCCAGCGGCAGACTTCCGCCCCAGTTTTCGTAAAGATAAATCAGATTTCCCAAAAATGCCCCCAGCATGGAGCAGTCCTCATACAGACGTACCCTGTCGGCCGTCCTGGTGATTCCCGCATACCGGGGAACAATTCCCAGGCTGATGACAAAAGCCACCGCTCCGCAGGCAACCACAATGCCTCCCGCAAACCCCACAAACGCCAGCCCGAACATCTCCCACATCCCATGTCTCCTTTCCTTGTTACTGGACGAATGGCCATAGAGGGACCCTCTTGAGGATTTCCTTATTACTGGCCCTGTCCCCTGCTTCTGCTTTCCTGCTCGATGATGGTGGTATCCACCTGATCCTCGTAGGAGCGCATTTCCACTTCCATGGGCGTAGGATCCTCCGTCAGCTTTCTTTTTCCGAAATGGTTGAAAAAGCACACCACTCCGATACCGATTCCCAGGGAATAGCTGATCTCAAGAACAGAAAACCCGTTCGATGTTCTTCCGGTAAACAATGTGTGAATTTTCTGGAACAACGTTCCCACATCCACATCCATGTTGAAGGTCATAATGGAAAACATGGTTCCGAAAAATGTCAGCAGGCAGACGAAAATGGTTTTCAGCCAGGCTGCCGCCTGGCTTTTTGCCTCCGGCGCCGTATAGGTGAGCAAAAATTCCGGCTCGCCCACATGGACCACCTCCAGATCCTTTTCTGCCTGCTGGATTTTCCTTATCACCTCGATGACGGAAACCGGATATCGTCCATACTTACCTCGCGGCAGCGTGACCACTTTCAGAATTCCGCACCGGTTCAGAACCCGCGGACTGGAACAGGAAAGCTGCGCGATGTCCTGCAGATGCACCTTTTCGGAAGTGACCTGCATATTTTTGTCCGTCTGAATATACAGTGTTTCACTCATTCGCTGTGGCCTCCCATACCAGGGTGCCCTGGGGCAGCACGGCGGATTCTCTTTTGCACCAGGAAAATACCGCCAACACAGCCGCAGCGGCAGCCAGACATATCACCGCGGCCCAGAGAAACGGCCGCCATTTCCTGCGCAGCATGTGAATCACACTCCTTTCTTGATGCCGGCCCGATAGCCGTAGCGAGTCCTCTACAAAAGGTTCTCCTTTTCTCTGAGGTTAGTATGGCCCGTTTTTTCCATCTTATGTATTTTTCGCGACAGTAAGCCGTAAGGCGAAGCTGTTACATCTTTTTCCGCAGCTTTCCCAGAATCTTTTTCTCCAGCCGGGAAACCTGTACCTGCGAGATTCCCATTTCCCGTGCGATGGCTGCCTGAGTTTTTTCCTGAAAATAACGCATATAAATCAGCTGACGTTCTCTGCCTTCCAGAGATTTCAGCATATCTTCCAGAAGTAGCCGGTTGACCACCTGGTCGCTCTGGTTTTCCTCTTCCTCCAGCTTGTCCATCAGGGAAATATCGTTCCCCTCGCCCTGATAAATCACCTGCTGAAGGGATTCCACCTGGGTTGCGGCCTCCATGGCCAGCACCAGATCCTCCTGGGAAACCCCCAGCTCTCTGGCCACCTCATACAGTGTTGGTTCCCGCCCGTTCTTTTTTTCCAGCGCGTCTTTCGTACTGTAAATCCGTCCTGCCAGCTCTTTCAGGGACCGGCTCACTTTCAACATTCCGTCATCCCGGAGAAACCGCCGGATTTCCCCGGCGATCATAGGCACCGCGTAAGTGGAAAACTGTACCTGGTAGGCAGGGTCAAATTTATCCACTGCCTTGATCAGCCCGATACTTCCGATCTGAAACAGATCCTCCGTTTCCACGCCCCGGTTCTGAAACCGCCGGACAATACTCCAGACCAGACCGATATTTTCTTCAATCAGAGTGTCTCTTGCCGCTTTATCCCCCTGGTGTGCCAATGTTATCAGGGCAAGCGTATGCTCCATATGACCTCCTTCTTCCATCTATCCTGCGCTGCCGCATCTGTGTCCTTCTAGGCAAACGGACGGCAGCCGCTTCCGACGGTTTTCTTCATGCGGACTGTGGTTCCTTCACCCGGCCGTGATTCCACCTGCACATCATCCATAAACGCCTCCATAAAGGCAAATCCCATACCGGACCGGTCCAGTTCCGGCCGGGTGGTGAAAAGGGGTTCCATGGCTTTGGCCACATCCGCAATCCCCTTCCCCCGGTCCGTCACTTCCACATACAGCGTTCTCTTCTCAATTCTGCAGGTAATCTCCACTTTTTTCACCTGACTGTCATAGCCGTGGATGATGGCGTTGGTCACCGCCTCCGAAACCGCCGTCTTGATATCCGCCACCTCCTCCAGAGTGGGGTTCAGCTGCGTGCAGAAAGCAGCCACCGACACTCTCACAAAGCTCTCGTTGCAGGATCTGCTGTCAAAAATAATTTTCATTTCGTTGCTGTTTTCCATGGTATTCCTCTCCCCCTATTCATTATCCCTGTTCCACATTTTTTCCCGTTTCACCTCGATCAGCCGGGTAAGGCCGGCCAGCTGCAGCACCCGGTAAATCCGGTCATTTACATGGGTAGCTGCCACCCCTCCGCCCAGAAGCCTCACATTCTGATACCTCCCCATAATCACTCCGATACCTGAGCTGTCCATAAAATCCGTATCCCGGAAATCAAACTCTACCCGGCTGACATTCTCCGCGGCAATCATCCGGTCCGCCCGTCTCCGGATCTGCTCCGCCATGTGGTGATCCAGTTCCTTCGGCATCCGGACAATCAGTGTTCTCTGCTTCACCTGAAATTGTTCCATATCTCTCCATCTCCCTTTCCTGACGCTTACATCTCTGCGGCCTTCTCCATTGTCTGAAACGCGAAACGGGGATATGCCATACCGCATATCCCCGTTTCGGAGGTTTCTCCTGTTGTTTTGTCTATTGTTCCACCGGATCTTCGGCAGTACCTGTTCCGGAGGAAGATGTCGTGTCCTCCCCGGAATCCCCGCCGGTTCCTGACCGCTGTGAAGTCCCGCTCTGTGTGCTTCCGCTGTCTGTACTTCCCGTACCGCTGCTTCCGCTGTCCGT
>HHCFR02800__coassemble_1632_pt1 | contig 18421 bp, 17 predicted proteins | sample HHCFR02800__metabat2_high_PE_078 | metagenome-assembled genome bin HHCFR02800
AAGAAAAAGCTTCCGTTCATCGCCAGCATATCCTGCCGGTTTTGCTGCCGGCTTTCCATATAAGAGAAAGTAACTCCGTCAAAGGAGGCCTCCTTAACCGCTGTCTCCACCAGAGAAGCAGCCTGTCTTCTCTGTTCTTCGGTCCCGGTCAGGTCAATGTCGGCAGACAGACTGATAAAAGATTCCTCTCTTCCCAGAAAAGCCTGCTCTTTCTGATCAATGGATTTCAACTCATCAAGATCCGCCACCACCACATAATACGTCTTTGTCATTTCTTCCGTATGGCCATTTCTGTCCCAGGCAGGAGAAACGGGAAGTGTGCTTTCCACCTGAAATTCCTGTCCGTACAGATTCAACTGTCCGGGAATATTTCCATCTTCCGTATACACCGCGGCTTTTCCGGATTCAGTTATTCCCGCGTCCTTCCCGGTAATCCGGGTGTATTCTTCACCGGTCATGGCATAGACCTGTGAAACATTCTGCAAGGTTGCCGTATAGCTTTCCTTTTCAGCCTGGTCGGCCGTAAGAAGGGCATCTCCCTCCCGGATGGCCGCAAAGGACAGGCGGTTCTGATATTCACTGTTCTCCACCTGTACGCCTGCCTGCGCTGCCGCCGCCTCCACCGCGGCGGAAATTTCTTCCCGGACCGTTTCATCCGCCACCCCGGCAAAACTCAGCGTGATATCGTGGGGATACCGGGAACGGATGGTATCTTCATTTCCAAAATAAAGAGATACGGTGGTGGATACGGTCAGCAGCACCGCCGTGCTCAAAATACAGATATTTGCCAGCCCCACCGCATTCTGTTTCATCCGGTAAATCAGACCGGAAACCGTAGTAAAATGCCGGGCTTTATAGTAATAGGAAGGTCTCTTTTTCAGCGCCTTCAGAAACGCCACCGTCCCTGCCACAAACAGGGCATACGTTCCCGCCATTACCAGGAGAACGGCCACAAACAGGTTGTTTACCGCCTGCAGCACATTTTCCGTGCGGATGGCCATCCAGTAACCGGAGCCGGTGAGCACCAGGCCGGCAATGGCCAGTATCCAGCGGGTTTTGGGTTCCCGCTCCCCTGCCCGGCTGCTTTGCAGAAGTTCTATAGGATTGGCAATATGAATCTGCCGCAGATTATTCAGCAAAATGCAGGCAAAAACTGCCAGAAACAGCAGGAAAGAAGTCCGTATGGTCTCCAGGGAAACGGAAAACTCCAATGGGGTTTCTATACCGTTGATTTTCAGCAGAAGCAGGAAGAACAGACGGGACAGAAGGATACCTCCCCCCGTTCCAAACAGGAAACTTCCCGCGAACACCAGCAGACTTTCACAGCCTAAAATTCTCGCGATATGCCGCTTTTCCATCCCCAGAATATTATACAGCGCCAGTTCCCGTTTCCTCTGCTTCATCAGAAAACTGTTGGTATAAAACAGAAAGATCACGGCAAAAAAACCCACGATCCAGCTTCCGATACTGAGAATTCCGTATACATAATCTCCGCCCCTCAGCTGCCGGATTCCTTCATTGAGAGCAATGGATGAAACAATATAGAATACCGCCATGGTACAGAGACAGGTGAGAAAATAGGGGCCGTAAGTGCGTCCGTTCTTCCTGAGATTCATGGCAGCCATTTTCAGATAAAACGTTTTACTCATGGTGATCACCGCCTGTCGCAATCATGGTGAGTGTATCCGAAATCTTCTGATACATCTTTTCGTCATTTTCACTGTTCCGGTAAATCTGATGAAATACCTGGCCGTCCTTGATAAACAGCACCCGTCTGGCACAACTGGCCGCCCGGACACTGTGGGTCACCATCAGGATCGTCTGGCCTTCCCGGTTCAGCTCCTGAAACAGTCCCAGAAGGCTTTCCGACGCTTTGGAATCCAGCGCTCCCGTGGGTTCATCGGCCAGCAGCAGCTGCGGCCGGGTTATCAGCGCCCTGGCCACTGCGGTCCGCTGTTTCTGTCCTCCCGAAACCTCATAGGGGAATTTTTTCAGGATTTCCTGAATCCCCAGCTTTTTGGCCAGGGGCAGCAGCCGCTTCTTCATTTCCGCAGGTTCCTTACCCGCCAGCACCAGCGGAAGAAATATATTGTCTTCCACAGAAAACGTATCCAGCAGATTAAAATCCTGAAACACGAACCCCAGATTGTTCCGGCGAAAGGCAGCGATCTCCTTCTCCCTGATTTTTGTAATATCTTTGCCGTCAAGCAGCACCACTCCTCCCGTAGGTTTGTCCAGAGCGGCCAGGATATTCAGCAGCGTGGTTTTACCACTGCCGCTTTCTCCCATAATCGCCACATATTCTCCCTTTTCCACGGAAAAATTTACATCCGCCAGGGCCTGCACCTGATTCCCGCCGAAACGGGTGGTGTATATTTTTTTCAGATTTTCCACATGTAAAATTTCCATTTAATTTCAGCAGCTCCTCTCTGTGTTGTTCTGTATCTTCAGTATAACGAAAAAAGAAATGTACTGCCTTAGCTTTGGCTTACATTTCTTCTTTCAACCTTTCATTCCTGTAAGATTCGCTGCCCTGCACATCCAGATTCAGATCCACCATATCCATACCGATACGCACGGTGGTTCCCTGTCCGGGCGCGGAATCGATGTAAATCCGGTGGGAGAGCCGTCCCAGAATACGGCTGCACAGATACAGTCCCAGCCCGGTGGCCCGCTTCTGACTGCGGCCGTTAAAACCGGTAAAGCCTCTCTCAAAAACCCGTGGAAGATCCTCCCGGCGGATACCGATGCCGGTATCCGAGATGGCCAGCGTCTGCGGTCCGTCCATCCAGATGCGGATGGTTCCGCCCTCCTTCGTGTATTTTACCGCGTTGGAAATCAGCTGCTCCAGCACGAATTCCAGCCATTTTTCATCGGTAAGCACCTGGGTATTCACCGGTTCATAAGAAAGCCGCAGCTTTTTCGCGATGAAAAACCGGGAATACTTCTTCACTGCCTGCCGGATAATCCCATCCAGATCATAGGTTTTAATCAGAAGATCCCCGTTCATATCCTCCAGCCGCAGATAGGAGAGTACCATCTGTACATACTGCTCGATCTGAAACAGCTCCATTCCCATTTCCCGCTTTCCCGGAAACTCCTCCTGCTGCATTAACAGGCGCAGGGCGGAAATGGGCGTCTTAATCTGATGTGCCCAAACCGTATAGTATTCTTCTCTTTCCTTCTGCCGCTGCGTCATCATTTGTTCCTGCTCCTGGGCCTGGCGGAAGATTTTTTCCACCAGCGCCTGGTAATCCCGTTCCAGAAGATTCTCCGCCGGTGGAAGCTCTTCCCCGTAAAAATATTTCTGACGCAGAGCATCTTTCAGCATCCGGTGACGACTGCGCGTTTTCAGAAAATCCCTGGCCAGCCAGATCAGAAATCCGGCCAATGTCAGACAAAACGCGTACACACATCCGCCAACCGGCAGACGGTACAGCCAGCAGGTCAGGAAAAAAATACCGCCAACCGCCAGATAACCGGCTGCTATTTTCATCTTGTCCTGAAGCCACCGCAATAAAAATCTGTCCTTTTCTTCCATAACCTGTTCACTTCACCAGATATCCCGCACCTTTTTTGGTGGAAATAAAATCCTTAAGTCCCGCCTGATCCAGCTTTTTCCGCAGCCGTGCCACATTGACGGTCAGGGTATTGTCGTCAATAAAATTATCTGTTTCCCACAGACACTCCATGATGGCATCTCTGGAAACCACCCCGCCCCGGTGTTCCAGCAGAAGTTTCAGAATCCGGTACTCATTTTTCGTCAGATCAATACGGTTTCCTTCAAAGGAAAGCGTCCCGTCCGACAGATTCAGCAACGCGCCCCTGTGTTCCAGCAGTTCTGTCTGTCCGCCAAATTCATAAGTTCTGCGAAGAACAGCCTGGATCTTTGCCATCATCACGTTGAGATCAAAAGGCTTGGCAATGAAATCATCTCCGCCCATATTCATGGCCATCACAATATTCATATTATCCGAAGCCGATGAGAGAAACACCACCGGAACCCGGGAAACCTCCCGGATCCTGCTGCACCAGTGAAAACCGTTAAAAAACGGAAGCGAAATATCCAGCAGCACCAGATGCGGGCCACAGGCCGCGAATTCTGCCATCACCCGCTCAAAGTCCTGTGCAATCACCGCCTCATAACCCCAGCTTTTCAGATGCGCCGCCACCGCTTTGGCGATCACCTCATCATCCTCTACCAGAAAAATCCGGTACATGTCTCCTCTCCTTCCCTCTTCAACGTCCGGACGGTCGTCCCTGTCCGCTCTGTCTTCTATCCTCGTTGTCCCGTCTTGTGACGTTTACAGAATCTCCAGCGTGTATCCCGCCTCAAAGGTTCCGTGGGGCTCTGCCTGCTGCTCCCATTTCCGCTCCTCCAGGGTCCCGGAAAAATCCACCCCGTCGGGAACCCCGTACCAGGGTTCAAAACAGACAAAGGGGGCATCCGTTTTTTCCGGTGACCAGAACGCTGTCACCGGTGCCTGAGTATGAAGCCGGACGTAAGGCTTTCTGTCAGGCCCGGCCAGATATGCCACCTTTATCTGATAGTTATCAAACATCAGAGCGTCATAATCGAACATTCCGGGTGTAATCCGGTGCAGGCCGTCTTCCAGATGAAAACTGTGCACTTTGTCTCCCACCCGGTTGGTGGCCTGATCCACCATCAGATAATCCAATGTGTCATCGTCATCCTCAAATCCCAGGTATGCCTTCGTCTTATCCGGCTCCCCCGACAGCGGACAGCGAAGCGCCGGATGGCCGCCGATGGAAAAATACATCACCCGGTCCTCCCGGTTTTTCACTTTCCACATCACCTGCAGGGTATTCCCTTCCAGACGGTAGCCCGCTTCCAGCCGGAAACGGAAAGGATACTGGCTGTATGTCTCCGGATCGTCCTCAATCGCCAGCCAAAGTTCATTTTCTGTCCGGGAAACCAGAGAAAATTCCTTTTCTCTGGCAAATCCGTGCTGCTTCATGGTATACGTTTTCCCCTGATAGCGGTACTGCTTATCCCGGAAATTTCCCACCACTGGAAACAGCAGCGGCGAAATTCCGGTCCAGTATTTCGCATCTCCGCTCCACAGATACTGCTCCCCGGTCTCCTTCTTCACCAGGGAACAAAGCTCCGCGCCGTATGCTCTCACAGATGCCTTCAGGATTTCATTCTCTATCTCAAACGTCCTCATACTCCGTCTCTTCCTTTCATATTTTCTGGCCGCATGCCCATAAAGGGATCCTTCAGGGTTTCATATTTTCTGGCCGAATGGCCATAAAGGGATCACGGCCTACGGCTGTGTGCTGCTAACATAGTCCTGATATACATAGGCTTCCTGTCCCTCATAAAGGATCTTCACCCATCCGCCTTCCTGCCCCAGACGTTCCACCGCGTCGCCGGTACTCAGCATACCAATCACATTGGAACCTGTGGAGGCGGCGTCTCTGACATTTACCGGAGAGGTGCAGTAAACCATCTCCTTAGCCTCCTGGGTGGGCGTAGGGGTCGGCGTTGCCGTGGCTGTAGGCAGCTGCGTGGGCTTCACCGTCACCTGACGTTCGGGAAGCTCCTCCTCATCCGCCGATGAATAGGAGTCTTCCTCATCCTTGCCGGTATCCGCCACACTCAGCGACAGAATATCACCGGCCACCTCAAAGGCCTTGCCGCAGCCGGCAGTCAGCATCAGGCAAAGGGCCGCCGCCAGCATCAGAATCATCCGTTTTTTCACCATATCATCTCCTTATCTGCTGGTAATGCTTCCCACATTTTTAATCAACACCGAGATGGTCCCGTCGGGATTCGTGATAAATTCCACACGGTTCTTGTTCTGGTACTGATCCATGGGGATACGGATCTCAATGCCCGTATCGGTTACCAGATTCTGCTTGCCGAACTTCCTGGTGGTGGCCGGGTTCACCGGTTCCATACAGGCGTCGGTCAAATGATATTTATCCAGTTTCCGGACGACTTCCTCCTTCATCTCTTCCTGTTCTTTGAATATTTTATCCACCAGCGCAGGGATCTTGACAGGCCCCTCCTCCAGCGCCTGGCTGATGATGCTCTTGGCCTCCATCTGAACCTCAAACTGCTCCGACTCGTTATAATATTTCTTCTGCACATCATCCACCGCCCGGGTGACCACCGCCAGCTGAGATCTGGCGGACATGGGGCCCCGGCATTCCAGAAACATCTGGGAAAAGTAATTGGTTTTCACGCCGTTGACATCATACTTTTTCTCCACCAGGCGGATGGCACAGTCCTCCAGACGGATCAGCGCCGCCTCCGACAGCTTCTGATTTTCCCCCGGCAGAATCGCTTTCTGCTGAATGATGGAATTGGTATTTCCCCAGGGATCGGAATCCGTCATGTGGGTGTAAGAGCTTCTGTAATTCATTTTCAGCAGGGCCAGATAGTCCTTCTGTTCCAGCCGGCACCGGGCGATCACCAGATCTGCCGGCGGAATATCGATATTCCGGTTCATGATGCCGTAGAGATGCTCCCCGATTTTTCCGGTAATCTCCACAAAATTCTCCTGGTTCAGGCTCCGGATCAGTTCTCCTGTCACCGAGTCCTCCGCAAACACACAATCCCTGGCGTCGTCGCTTTCCAGCAGGCGGAAAATATGTGCCCGGAGAAAATCCCCGAAATCCGATCCCCAGTCCAGAAGCTGGTCGGAGAGCACGGGGATCCCCGTGGAGGAATCCATAATATGTACAATCACCTGCTGAAGCTGTATATCTTCTTTCTGCATGTAGTTCCCCTCTTCTGTCTACTGAAGGAAATCCGCCCCTCTGCGGCAGTCCGGCCTTCCGGCCGCACTGCTGCGGACCCGCCTGCCCTACCCTTTCACAGTGAAAAATCCGGCTCAGCTTCCGGGCAGCTTCCTACCAGACTAGGATACTACAAAAGCGGTATTTTCGCCACCCCAAAACTGCTGTATTTTCCAGATTTCATTGCTTTTTTTCTCACATTATTCTACAATAGAATCATAATTTTGCAAAAAGGGAGAGGATGTATTTATGCACAGTACCACCGCAGACAGTGATTTCAGCAAAGGAAGCGTCCGGGGCAATATATTAAGGCTTGCCGGACCCATGACGCTGGCGCAGCTGATCAATCTGCTCTACAACATTATTGACCGGATGTACATCGGCCATCTGCCGGAAAATTCCACCCCGGCGCTGACCGGCCTGGGGCTCACCTTCCCCATCATCACCATTGTGACGGCCTTTTCCAATCTCTTCGGAATGGGCGGATCACCTCTGTTCTCCATCGCCCGGGGAAAACGCGATGAGGAACAGGCGGGACGCATCATGGGAACCACTTTTTCCATGCTGGTGATCGCCGGACTGGTACTGACGGTGGTGGTAACCCTCATCAAAGAACCGCTGCTGTATCTTTTCGGCGCCAGCGATCAGACCTTCCCTTATGCAGACCAGTATCTGTCCATCTATCTGCTGGGAAGCACCTTTGTGATGATCAGCCTGGGAATGAATAATTTCATCAACGCCCAGGGCTTCGCCCGTAAGGGTATGCTGACGGTGCTGATCGGAGCCATCCTGAATATCATTCTGGACCCCATTTTCATCTTTGTGCTGGATATGGGCGTGCGCGGGGCAGCGCTGGCCACCATCCTGTCCCAGCTGGTATCCGCCCTGTGGGTTCTGCGTTTCCTCACCGGAGGGCAGGCGGTGGTCCGGCTGACCCTTCCCAATCTGCGGGTTCACTGGCCATTATTGAAAGACATTCTGGGGCTTGGCACCTCCGGCTTCGTGATGTCTGTCACCAACGGCCTGGTACAGATCGTCTGCAACGCCACACTGCAAAGCTGGGGCGGCGATATCTATGTGGCTGTCATGACCGTCATCAACTCCATCCGGGAGGTGGTGTCCATGCCGGTGAACGGACTGACCAACGCGGCGCAGCCGGTGTTGGGATTTAACTACGGCGCCGGGGAATATCCCCGGGTGAAATCGGGCATCCGGTTCATGTCCGTCATCTGTGTGGTATATACCACGCTGATCTGGATCATCCTGCTGATTTTGCCGCGTCCATTCATTCACATTTTCAACAGCAGCGCGGACCTGCTGGAACTGGGCGTCCCTGCCATGACCGTGTATTTCTTCGGATTTTTCATGATGTCCCTGCAGTTTTCCGGCCAGTCCACCTTCGTGGCCCTGGGAAAGTCAAAAAATGCCGTGTTCTTCTCACTGTTCCGGAAAGTGGTCATCGTGGTTCCCCTGACCCTTCTGCTGCCCCATGTGGGCGGACTGGGCGTCTACGGCGTATTCCTGGCGGAGCCCATCTCCAACTTCATCGGCGGAGCTGCCTGCTTCCTCACCATGATGCGGACGGTATGGCCGGCGCTGGGCGAAAAAAAGAAAGCGGAGGGCCGGTAACAACAGGAATTTTTCTGAAATAACCCGGAAGTATCCGGTGTCATCGGATGCCCGCTCCTACAGGCATGGCGGTGACTCTCCGGGCGTATCACAAAAAAATCCGGAATCCACCGGCGAAAGAGAGCTGCAGCGGCATTTCTCTCTCCCGCCATGGATTCCGGATTTTTCTGTCAGATCCGGTCGGTTCTCACAAAGATTTTCCGGATCACGGGGATTTCTTTTTTCAGTCCCTCCAGATTGGCGATCCGCCATTCCCAGTTGGGGCTTCCCACGGTTCCCGGCGTATTAATTCTGGCTTCGTCTCCCAGATCCAGGATATCCTGCACCGTAATCACCGCCAGCTGAGCCACGCTCTGCATCACCGCCTCGGCGAACCGGTGGGCGATCTTCGGTTCCCGGCATCCCTTCTTCTCCAGGATCTGATCCACGCCTTCCTGTACGTCCTCCTCCTGACCCAGATACCATCCTTTGATGGTCTGATTGTCATGGGTTCCCGTGTAGAGAATCAGATTCTCCCGGTCGGGGAAATCATTATTCTCTTCCTTGGGATCCAGGGAAAACTGATAAATCTTCATTCCCTTGAAGCCGTAATGGTCTCTCAGCACACCCACCTCCGGACGCAGCATGCCCAGATCCTCGATGACAATCTCAATCTCCGGGTACAGTTTCAGAAGCTGGTCGAACACCTCGTAGCCGGGCGCCTCCACCCACTCCCCGTCCATGGCGGTGGGGCAGTCGGCGGGAATCTTCCAGAAGGTGTCGAAAGCCCGGAAGTGATCGATCCGCACAATATCAAACAACGCCTTGTTATAGCCGATCCGCTCCGTCCAGAACCGGTAGTCGGTCTTTTTCATGTAATCCCAGTCGTAGATGGGATTTCCCCAGCGCTGGCCGGTGGGGCTGAAATAATCCGGCGGAACCCCCGCGATGTACGTTGGGCGGAAGTTTTCATCCAGCAGGAAATTCTTCGCGTTGGCCCACACATCCAGGGAATCCAGGCCCACATAGAAGGGCAGATCACCCATGACGCGGATTCCCAGACCGTTCACATAGGATTTCAGTTCCATCCACTGGCAGAAAAAGGTGTACTGGAGAAACATCTGGTACTGGATTTCCTCCTCCAGCTCCTCCGGAAAATCTCCCTTCTGCTCCTGGATCCAATTTCTGTCATCCTCCTCCCAGTCCAGCCAGCAGACGCCTCCGTTTTTATTTTTCAGGGTGATAAATACGGCGTACTGGTATACCCAGTCCTGGGAAGCAAATTCCTCATAATTCTCGTCCGGCACAAATCTGGTAAATGCCCGGCGCAGATAGGGCTCCTTGTGGGCCCGCACCCCCTGGTAATCGATGGAAGCCGAATCCTCTCCAAAAGCTTCCGGTTCCTGATCCAGCAGCCCGTCCTCCCACAGTTTTTCCAGGCTGATATACAGCGGATCTCCCGCGAAAGATGAGTAGGGCTGATAAGGCGAATTGCCGTAGCCCAGGGGATTCAGCGGCAGAATCTGCCAGATCGAAGCCCCCATTTCATGGAGAATATCGGCAAATTCATAAGAAGCCTTTCCGAAATCCCCCACCCCGCATCTGGACGGAAGCGATGCCAGCGGCATCAGAACCCCCGCCTGTCTTGTGTTGTTCATACCTTCCTCCTTCCGGAGCCGCCCGGCGGCTCCCTGTTTTTATTATTTTCTGCCGGACAGACGGCATCCCTGAGGATGCCGAAAACCGCATCAGCGTTTCCCGGCGTATCTTTTATTCATAACAATGGAAATTCGCGAAACACGCTGTCCATTGTTACAGTATGTTCCCCAATACCTTGCCGAAGACCATGCGCTAATCCAGCTTAATATTTTTCAGCGCGGCGGCAAACGCATTGTTCAGAGGCTCTTCGGCCTCCTTCTGCTGTTTCTTCATATAGGCTGCCACATCCCGTTTCGAGACGCCGCCTCCTTCCTTTTTCCGTCTCTCCTGGAATTTTGAGAGGCGTTCCTTGTGGCCGCAGGAGCAGACAAACATGCTGTCCTCACCTTTTCCCACCATTTCCATCCGCTTGTGGCAGACGGGGCAGCGGGCGTTGGTGACGCGGGAGACGGTCTCCCGGTAGCCACATTCCCGGTCCTGGCAGACCAGAAGCTTTGCCTTTTTGCCGTTGACTGCCAGAAGCCGCTTTCCGCAGCGGGGGCATTTCTTATTGGTCATGTTCTCGTGGCGGAAGGTGCCTTCCTCCGTGCGGATTTCATCCAGCAGCCGGTTGGTGTAATCCCGGATTTCCCCCATAAATTTCCCATCGTCCAGCTGGCCTTTGGCAATCCGGGACAGTTTCATTTCCCAGTCTGCCGTAAGCTCCGGCTTTCTCAGATCCGCCGGCACCAGCTTCAGAAGCTGCCGGGCCTTGGAGGTGAGATGGATTTCCTGGCCCTTTTTCTCCAGCAGGAAGCTATTAAACAGCTTTTCGATGATATCCGCCCGGGTGGCCACCGTCCCCAGGCCGCCGGTCTCGCCCAACGTTCTGGCCATCTCGCGGCTGCCGCTGGTCATGTATTTCACCGGGTTTTCCATGGCGGAAAGAAGGGTTGCCTCCGTGAACCGTCCCGGCGGCGTTGTCTTCCCTTCCCTGAGCTGGATACGGGAAACCGCCAGTTCCTCCCCTTCCCTGAGGCTTGGCAGCAACTGCCGGCGCAGCTCCTGGTTCTCCTCTTCCTCTTCTTCCCGGTTTTCATAAACCTCCCGCCAGCCGCTCTGCTTCACCACATCGCCCCTGGCCGCCAGCTCTTCGCCGCCGCAGCGGACGGTGAGCATGGTCTCCTCGTAAATACAGGGCGGATACAGCACCGCCAGAAATCTTCGCACCACCAGATCGTAAATCTTCCGCTCCCGGTCCGTCATATGGGTCAGATCCACAAACTGTTCCGTGGGGATGATGGCATGGTGATCGGAAACCTTCGCGTCATTCACAAAGGAAAGCTTCTTCGGGTCCAGCTTCTGCCCCCTGATTTTGGCCGCCAGCTTCCGGTAGGGCCCCGTCCCGCAGGCTTCCAGCCGCTCCCCTATGGTTCCCACCACGTCGCTGGTCAGATACCGGGAATCCGTCCGGGGATAGGTGAGCACCTTGTGGGTTTCATAAAGCTGCTGCATGATGTTCAGGGTTTCCTTGGCGGAATAGCCAAACTTCTTGTTGGCGTCCCGCTGCAGCTCCGTCAGGTCATAGAGAAGGGGCGCGTACGTTTTTTTCTCCCGCTTCTCCACCTTCTCCACCACCAGAGGGCTGTTCTTCATTTTTTTCAGCAGCTCCTCCATCCGCTCCTTCTGAAAAGAACGGGTGCTGCCGGATTTTTTATCCCTCCAGGTAAAAGTCACCTGCCCGGCCTGGGCCGTGATCCCGTAATAACTCTGGGGCACAAAGCTGCGAATCTCTTCCTCCCGGGCTGCGATCATGGCCAGCGTCGGCGTCTGCACCCGGCCGCAGGAGAGCTGGGCATTGTATTTGCAGGTCAGCGCCCGGGTGGCATTGATGCCCACCAGCCAGTCCGCCTCCGCCCGGCACACCGCCGCGTGATACAGATTGTCATACTCCCGGGCATCCCTCAGATGGGAAAATCCCTCCCGGATGGCCTTGTCGGTGACGGAGGAAATCCACAGCCGCCGGCAGGGCTTCTGATTTCCCGCTTTTTTCAGAATCCACCGGGCCACCAGCTCCCCTTCCCGGCCCGCGTCAGTGGCAATGACAATGTCCTTCACATCTTTCCGGTGAATCTGCTGCTTCACCGCCTGATACTGCCCTCCGGTCTGCCGGATCACCTGGATTTCCATTTTCCGGGGCATGATGGGGAGATCCTCCATCTTCCACTCCTTATATTTCTTATCGTATCCCTCCGGATCCGCCAGCTCCACCAGATGTCCCAGTCCCCAGGTGACCACATACCGGTCCCCTTCCATGTAGGCGTTATTCTTTTTGGAGCATTTCAGCACCCGGGCGATATCTCTTCCCACCGACGGTTTTTCCGCAATTACCAGTGTTTTCATTTATCCTCCTGCACCACCAGCGTGGCCACCGCCCGCTCATTATACTGGGAAGAAATGATTCCCCCCGTGGAAAGCCGGGAATAGATGCCGGCAAATTCTCCGTTGTACACATACAGTCCCGACATATTGGTGTAGGGAACCAGCTGGGGAACCTTATCCCGGAAACAGATATTGTCCGTCCGGTACGGGTGGTAATACTCCTGGAAAATGTAATTCTGATTCCAGTGCTCCCTGACAATGGCTTCCCACTCCTGCTGTCCGAAATCGATCCCCGCGTACACGCCTCTGGAGGCGTAGGAATCCAGCGGTTTGAGAATCCACCGGTCTTTCTGGCGGATAATCTCCTCCTGCGTACTGTACCGGTCATCCATCAGATTGGTATAGGGAATGTGATCCTGAACAAACGCCTGCTCTTCGGCGGTCAGAAGGCTCAGGGTCGGCTCCTCCCTTAAAATCTTAAACAGCCACTTGTTGTGGGGGATCTGGGTGCAGAGGGATCCGATCACACAGACATTCTGATCCTTCACCGCCTGGATGAAGGGCTGGATCTCCTCATAATGGGCCATGATATCGCAGGTCACCGCCCGGCGGTAAATCACATCCACCGGATGTCCCGCCGCCGAATACAGAACCCCATCCCGGTAAGTCATATCCCGGATATTGCAGATCTCCGTCTCGCAGCCCGCCTTCCGGAATCTGGCTGCAAATTCCTGAAATTCATTGACGCAGCAGTGATCCATAAAATCCGTGATCACCACATAGGGATGCTCCACCCGCTTCTCATAGGTGGCGTACAGATCCAGAAACGTCCTGACCCAGCTATCGTACAGCTCGAAACTTTTGAAACGGTACTTTTTCAGCATTTCCTGATGCACGTTGTTCAGAGACAAAGCCTGGTTCAGCACATAGTCCTCGTTCATGGCACTGGTGCCGTCGGTATTGATCTCGCAGAACTTGAAGCTCCAGTCCTCTTCGTTGAAAAAAATATCAAACCGGGCGATGGGCAGGAGGGAATCGTACAGGTTGGGAACCAGAATCAGTTCCTCCAGTTCCCGGGAAAAGGGAAAAATCTCCCTGTACCGGGGATTTCTCAGGTATTCCCGGATCACCTTTTCCAGAATCCCGTAGGTGGTATGTACCACCTGCCGGAAAAAGGCAATCTCCTTTTCTGTGAAAATCTTGGGGATGTGGAGCGTATGCACCACCAGTCCGTTGTAGGCCGCTGTTGAGTGATCCAGATACTCTTTGATGGCCGCCCCGGAATCGGTGCTTTCCTGAAAATGCTCCTGGATATACGTCTTATATTCCGCAGCGATCTGCTGCATTTTTTCACTCTTCATAATATTGTGTCAAATTCCTCTTTTCTTTTATCGCGGCAGTTCCGCTTTCACTGTTCTCTTCTATCATCTGTTCCATCGGATGCAGAAGCGCCTGCTCATCCGGCCGCAGATGGCTTTTGGCCATCCGCACCACCATCCGGCAGTATTCCGCCGCCGGCATCCCGTAGATTTCCCCGGCAAATCCCTTCTCCATCAGGCTATCCTCCGCCGCCAGGATCTCTTTTTCTCCCACCGGCGCCGCCAGGATCCGGGCCAGCGCGTCTTCATGGAAGAAAATGCCTTTCACCAGCGCCAGATAGGCGCACACATGGGAAAAAGGCATACTGTCCGCCGCCCGCAGCTCCAGATAATGCTTCAGCCGCACATCCAGAAACGTCATGGAAAGGATATGCTCCACCTGCCCGGGAGACAGCGCTTCCTCCTTCCAGATATCCGCCGCCGTCCGGTCTCTCACATAGGAATCCTGCCCTCCGGCTTCCGGCACAAAAATCAGCGGAAGCCGCATCAGATATTCCGCGTAGGACCGGAATCCGAAACCTTCCGAAAACAGGCCGGGACAGATCCCGCACCGTTTAGGGTCCACATCCCGCCAGATGGCGGTGCGTGTCAGGTGACCCTTTGCCGGCTGACCCTCAAAGACCGGGGTGCAGTCGGTGAGCAGCTTGATGGCCGGCCCCAGAATGTAGGCCGCCCGCATCTTTCTCACACAGTCCTCCTCGCTGAAATAATCGATGGAAATCTGGGCTGACGCGGTGCCCCGCATCATATGGAGCCCCCGGCTTCCGGAGGTTTTAAAATAATCGTCCATGCAGGCGTACCGCTTCTTGGGAATCAGCGGAAGCTCAGCCGCCCGGCTTACGGGCTGATATCCCCGGGTCACCAGCCGGTACCCGTATGATTCCAGAACCGGTGTGATCTGGCTGATGAAATGGCGGTAAATCTGGCGGATATGGCTGATCTCCCCTCTGGGATTCACACTGATCTCCAGCTGGGCCGCCGGTTCCAGGGACAGGGAGTAATCACTGTTGTACAGCCCCAGAAGATGATCTCCCTCGTAATAGGAATGGGGATACTGTCCCTCCATCTCCCGGAGAATGGCCTCCACGCCCCGCTCTCCGTAATAGGAGACGCTCTTTCCCGTGGATTTGTCCACGATAAAATGCTCCACCTCCAGCCCCAGCTTCTGGAAACAGTCCATCTTGCAGCCCCGCTCAAAATGGCGGATGAGGCGGGAGAGATTTTCCTCATAATAATTCATATTCTCTGATTTTCCAGTCATTTTTCTTTTTCGCAACACTCATAAAATCTGCTAGTGTTAGTATATCGAAATCATGGGAAATAATCAAGTTTTCACTACAATTGTTTTTTCCGCGGCTGTATGCTATCATCAAACAAGAGCAATCGTAACCGTGAGGCCGGAAGGCCAGACTGCAGCAGACAACTAACTCATCATTGAGGTAGGAGGGATTACAAAATGAAGACACTTTCCGAAATATTTTCCGACGCGGGCGTATTTCAGTACGGCACCGTAGATACGGCTTCCATTTTTATCTCTGCAGCGAATGTACCTACCCGGAGGCCCCCTGCCGTTTTCCGGACCGTTCCCACGGCTCCATAGAAGGCTACGGCATCATGGTATCCGACCTGGCCAATCAGGCAGGCATCAATTATATCAACGGCGCCAACACGGTCACCTACTTCGGGGCGCTCTTATGTGACTCCGGGGGACTGCAGCTGCTGATGCCGGAAGCGGCCTGCCCCGCTACAGAAACCGCCGGAAGGGAATAATCACCACCCGGAGAATTCCGTAAAAAATCTTCTTGGGCAGGCTCATTTCCCTGGAAACGTAATTTTCCCCGTAGGAATAGCTGCCGTTTTCCATGACCTTGCTGTACGTTTTATCCCGGTCCGCTTCCTGGCGGATCCGGGCGTTCAGCTGGGGACAGTCCACCGCCAGCATCTGAGGATACGTCTCCTCCAGCCAGTCTTTGTGTTCCCGCAGCCTTTCCTCATACTCCTCCACCTTTTCCGTCACTCTTCGGCAGACATAGGGTTTGCTGTCATTCAGTTCCCAGATACGCTCAAAATAGTCCACCAGCTGGTTCAGAGAAGAATCCTGGCTGGTTTGCGCCTCATATACAAACAGCTCCGGTCCGTATTCCTGGAATCGGAATAATCACCCAGAAACAGATTCGTGGTATTTCTTCCTCCCAGAAGATACATTTTACGGTCCGCGATCAGGTATTTGTCGTGAAGCCTCGCCTGCATTTTCCAGGGTTTCAGGAAATTCACCGGGTTGTAGACGCGGATTTCCATATTTTCACAGGCTGCCGCCGCCTGGAACCAGGGGCTGCCCCGAAGATCCAGAAATCCGCTGAGGCCATCCACAATCACCCGCACGGAAACGCCTCTCTGGGCAGCGTCCGTCAGGGCCGCCAGAATATCCTGCCCGGCATGGTCGTCGTTGAAATCAAAGGTGGACAGAATAATCTCCTCCCGGGCCTCCTCAATCATCCGGAGACGGTACAGAAGCGCTTCCTCATTGTCATCAATATAGGCTACCCGCTCCCCGCCGGTCTGCTTCCCGTAAAACTCTCTGTCCAGAAAAGATTTCCGGAAATCCTCCGACACCTTCTTGTGGGGAATATAGGGTACAATCAGCGCAGCGAAATACAGAAGGAATAGAAAAAGCAGGATTCTTTTTCCGTTCTTTCTTAACCGGTGCATATCACATCAGCCTCCCGCGTCGATACGTTTCAGAGCCTTCCGGAATTGGAAGGTAAACAACACTGCAGTAAAGGAAACCGCCAGGAAATCTGCCACGGGCTCCGCCATATATACGGCCGTGGTCTGATTCTGCGAAAAGATCAGCGGCATCAGATAAATAAGCGGAATCAGCAGTACAAATTTCCGCATCACTGCCACCACAATGGATGCTTTCGCGTTTCCCAGAGCTGTAAAGGTCATCTGGCAGGCAACCTGAATACCGAACAGGAACATACATCCCATGTAAATCCGCAGCGCCCCCGCAGTGAAATCCAGCAGCTGAGAATCGGAAGTAAACATGGCGGCAAAGGCATGGGGAAAAATCATTACCAGCAGCCACAACGCGACGGAATAGCACAAACTGCTTTTCAGCAACAATTTGAAAGCATCCTTTACCCGGCCCGGATTTCTGGCCCCGTAGTTATAACTGATAATCGGCTGGGCTCCCTGTCCCAGCCCCTGCAGCGGCAGCATGGCAAACTGCATGACACTGGTAAGAATGGTCATGGCTCCCACCGCCACATCGCCTCCATACTTCAGCAGCGAGGAATTAAAACAGACGGAAATTACACTTTCACTGGCCTGCATGATGAACGTGGAAAATCCCAGCGCCAGGCTGGGTAGAAAAATCGCCGGCTGAAGAGCAAAGTATCCGGGACGGATTTTCAGAATCGTTTTCTTTCCAAAGAGGAACGTCAGTACCCACACGCAGGACATCCCCTGGGAAATTATGGTGGCCAGTGCCGCTCCCTCCACGCCCATATGAAATCCGAAAATAAAAATAGGGTCCAGGATAATATTAGCCACCGCTCCGATCAGTACGGAGAGCATACCGGTCCGGGCAAAGCCCTGGGCGGTAATGAACGCATTCATTCCCAGCGTCATCTGGACGAAGATCGTTCCTATGGCATAGATATTCATATAAGCCACACCGTATTCAATGGTATTTTCGCTGGCTCCGAAGGCCAGCAGAAAATCCCGGTTCCAGATCAGAAGCACCGCGGTAAGCAGTACGGAAACAATGATCTGGATAACAAAGCAGTTACCCAGTGTTCTTTCCGCGGATTCATAGTCCTTCTTTCCCATAAAAATAGAAGCTCTGGGAGCTCCTCCAAATCCCACGAAAGCCGCGAAAGCCGACACAATCATGATCAGCGGCATACAAACGCCCACGCCGGTAAGAGCCAGAGCGCCCTCCTTGGGAATGTGGCCAATATAAATACGGTCCACAATATTGTACAGCATATTGATGATCTGTGCGGCCACGGTGGGCAATGCCAGTTTCATCAGAAGTTTCCCTATGGGTTCTTTACCCAGAAAATCCTTGTCCTGATCCATTTTTCTACTCCTTTCTCCATGATGGTCAGAAAACGCCAAAGATCTTGCATACCCTTCAGTGGAAATCCGTCAGGAATCCATGGCTGACTGTATATTTTCTTTTATTTTTCTGTTCAGACTGTGAAAAATCTCAATCTCTTCTGCTGAAAATCCCCGAAAAATATCCTCCCAGAATTTTTCCTGCAGCCGGTCCACCGCCTCCACAACGGGAGCCGCCTGCTTTGTCAGGGCAAGATGAATTTTCCTTCTGTCCTCCCTGTCCTGACACCTGTCCAGCATGTTCCGCTGATACAACGCCTCAACGGCGATGGAGACATTACTCTTCTGCAGCCTCCTCAGCTCTACTATATCCGCCGCTGTATCCTTCCCGGGATTATTATGGAGGAAGCTGATTACCGCCGCTTCCGTCAAAGTCATCTGATAATCCCGGCAGATTTCCTTCAGCAGTTTCTCATGCATCCGTACAATCTCCCGGAGATTTACTAAAAATTCTGTTGTGTAGCTCATTGCATCCTCCTTTCCGATGTTTTCAGTTATAATTATAACTATTATTTCCGATA
>HHCFR02800__coassemble_1658_pt1 | contig 18198 bp, 16 predicted proteins | sample HHCFR02800__metabat2_high_PE_078 | metagenome-assembled genome bin HHCFR02800
CAAACACCGGAAAGCACGCAGAGCGTGCTTTCCGGTGTCACAAATAATCCTATATCGTCTGTACTATAGCAGCATCACGGCCGCTTTGTAATTCCCCGGATGTGCGGCATTACCACAGTTTCCGGTAAATCTCCTTCAAATCCTCCGCATCCAGCTGTTTTCTGGTGTTGGAGGGGCTTCCGCTGGCCATGGCGTCTTCTGCCATCTTATCGATCTGAGAGAAAAATTCTTCCTTATTAATACCGTACTCTTCCAGTGTGGGGATTTCCAGCAGGCGGCACAGATCCACTACGGCCTCCAGGAATTTCCGGCTGGCTTCCTGGTCGCTGTCACGTTTGTCCGCGGCATGGACGGTTCTGGCCAGGTAAGCGAAGCGCTCGTACAGCTCGTCGTCCGCGCCGTCCATTACAAAACTGAAGCACTCCTTCAGCAACATGGCGTTGGACATGCCGTGGGGCACATGGAACAGGGCGCCGATGGGGCGGCTCATGCCGTGTACAATGGTCACGGAGGAGTTGTTGAAAGCGATTCCCGCTTCCAGAGCTGCCACTGCCATCCGGTCTCTGGCTTTCACATCAGATCCGTCTTTGAAGGCTCTGGGAAGGTAACGGAAAATCTTCCGAACCGCGGACACCGCGAAGGTATCGGAAAGGCTCTGGGCCTTTTTGGAGGTATAGGCCTCAATGGCATGAGTCAAAGCATCCAGTCCGGTGGCCGCAGTGATCTTCGGCGGAGCCGTCATGGTGAACCGGGGATCGATAATGGCCAGATCCGGCATCAGCACACCACCCTTCAGCAGCATTTTCACATCATTCTCCGTATCGGTGATGATGGTAAACTGTGTGGCCTCAGATCCGGTTCCCGCCGTTGTGGGGATGGCCGCCATGGGAGGATTCTTCTTCTCAAAAGTTTTTCCCATATAGTCGGAAATCTTACCCTCATTGACGGACATGGCTCCGATGGCCTTCATGGAATCGATGGGGCTTCCGCCACCCAGGGCGATCAGAAAGTCACAGTTTTCCTGACGATACATGTCCAGACCTTTATAGATCATCTTATCTGTGGGTTCTCCGCTGATTCCGCTGTAAACGGCATATTCCACGCCCGCTTCCCGGAGGGTCTCCTCCACGGCAGCCACATTTCCCAGCTGCACCATCACTTCATCGGTCACAAGCAGGGCTTTCTTTCCCATATCTTTCAGATAACTCTTCGCCTCGTTCAGTGCATGTTCCCCGGACACGATGTGGCCCGGCATAATGAATTCTCTTGCCATTTTTTCTCTCCTCGTTTTCTCTGTTTTGCCAATGTTTCCGGCAAAGCCGCGCATCTTGCGGCTTTGCCGCTCGATGGTCTCCGCTCCGGCCTGCGTTAAGCGAACGTCCACCGGACGTTCAGCGCCGTTGGCTGTCGAATGTCCGCATGGCTGTGCAAGCAAGCTTGCCCTTCCATGCGGCCGCTCTCCGGTCGTATCGCGCAAAAACGGGAGGCCGGCTGGTGGGCCGGCGCTCCCTCAGAGATTATATTTTGTTTTGATGTTGATATCAGTAAACAGATACTCCTGATCGGGTTCTTTTCCCCGAACCAGGATGTCATAAAGCAGTTTGGGCGGGTAGTTTCCCTGGACATAGGCTTCCTGGTCAATGAGGAAATCCACAGTTCCCTCCATGAGAGCCTCCACATTTTCCCGGGTGAGATCATAGACGATCACATGGGGCCGCCGCGTGGCGGTAATTTCCAGCTTTTCAAACGCGTTCCGGACGCCCTCCTGCCCGGCGGAGGCCACAAAAATCCCCGCCAGATCCGGCGTCCGCTCCATGGTTTCCGTGACAATTTTTTCCACCTCGCGGGCGTCGTCAAAGCTGCTCTGAACCCCCAGAAGCTCCGTCTCGGGCCAGGAGGCTTTCAGTTCCTGGATAAATCCCTCGATCCGCAGGCTGTTGACGCTGTTGGTAAAGTATCCGGTCACCGCCAGGATTTTTCCCCGGCCTCCGGTCAGCATTCCCATCAGGCCCGCGGCAGCCCGGCCGCTCTGCTTATTGTCCAGACCCACAAAACAGCTGCGGCCGGCTCCCACGATATCGGAATTAAAGGTCACCACCGGGATTCCCTGCTCCTTGGACAGCCGGCTCAGCCTCGCCCGGATGCTCTCACACTGAATCGGCATCAGCGCCAGCCCGTCGATTCCCTCATCCACCAGCTGATCGATCACCTCCAGCTGCTGTTCCTCGTCGATGGTTTCCAGATTTCTGCAAAGAAGCGTAACCCCCTGCTGTCCCAGCAGCCTGGCGGCATCCTCGATGCCCTGGTTGATCCGGATCATAAAGGAAGAACCTGCCAGCTGCGTTACCACGCCGATCTTCAGATGCTTCCTGCCCTTTTCCGAACTCTCTCTGGGTTCATAACCCAATTCCCGGGCGATGGCCCATATACGGTCCGCCACCTCCGGGCGGATTCTCCCCCGCTTGTGCAGCGCCCGGTCCACAGTTCCCCGGGATACCCCGGCCTGCTCTGCAATATCCTGTATTCTGACCGCCATTTTTCTCACCTGCCTGTCAGCGGGCATCCGGCCCGGCGCCGGACACCCAAACAGTTCCGCCCTCCGGCTTTCCTGCGCTGTATTTCTGATTATAACCCGGTATTTTCAGCAATAAACTTTCTTGCCCGGATCGCGTACTCCAGCGGATTGGCTTTGGCAGGATCCTGCTCCGCCTCAACTACCATGTAGCCCTGGTATCCGGCCTCCTCCAGCACCTGGAAGATGGGAGCGAAATCGATGCAGCCGTCTCCCGGAATGGTGAACGCGCCTGCCCGAACGCCGTCCAGGAAGCTCATGTCTTTCGCCTTCACTTCTTCCACCACTTCCGGGCGGATATCCTTCAGATGTACGTGTTTGATCCGGCTGATATGGGTTTTCACCATTTCCAGCGGATCCTCTCCGCAGTATGCGAAATGTCCCGTGTCAAACAGCAGGCTCATATATTCCGGATCCGTGTTTTCCATCAGGCGCGCCGTCTCCTCAGCGGTCTGTACCACAGTACCCATATGATGGTGGTAGGTCAGCGAAATGCCGTACTCCTCTTTCGCGATTTTGCCCAGCTTGTTAAGTCCTGTGCACAGCCGCTCCCACTCCTGATCATTCATCACATATTTGTGGCCGAAGATGGGGGTATCCAGCTGTCCCTGCACGCTGTAGCTCTGCTCGGAAGCGCCGATGACTTTCGCGCCCATGGCCTTCAGAAATGTCAGCTGTGCCCGGAACTCCTTCTCCACTTCCTCAAAGGGCTTGGTCAGCAGGAAGGAAGAAAACCACTGGTTGCAGATTTCCACACCTCTCAGATCCAGCGCTCTCTTCAGCACCTCGGGATCCTTCGGATATTTATTTCCCACCTCGGAACCGGTAAATCCTGCCAGCGCCATCTCGCTGACACACTGCTCAAAGGTATTCTCTTTTCCCAGATCCGGCATATCGTCATTGGTCCAGGCAATGGGGGCAATCCCCAGCTTTACTTTCTCTTTATCAAACATATTTCTATTCTCCTGTATTCCCGGCAGATTCACGGCCATAAGCCGTTCTGCCGCATTTTATTCATCAAATTTGGCGTCATGCAGCCAGACGTATTTCTCATCCTCGCAGCGGTCGGTCTGCAGCCAGGGATTTCCGTCCAGATGGCGGATCATCCAGCAGGTGTACATCTGATATCCGGGAGCCACCGCCTGGGGATGCAGCTCGCCTCCCGGGATGGCGGAAAAGCTTCCGTCCGTGCTCTTGAACACCTGATCACCCACGAAGCTGGCGCCGAATCCTTCCGGATGGTCGAATTTGAAATAGTAGGTCTCCGGCTGGGGATGACGGTGGGGCAGATAGCCGGACCAGTTTCCCCGGTCATTGAGCACCTCGCCCAGCACCATGTTGGACCAAGGAGCGATATCGTGATCAAAAATCGTGTTTACCCTTCTCTTGGCCACATTTCCGAACTTGCCCACACAGGAGTAACCCCAGGGCGCATCCTCGGGCGCATACAGTTTGGCCGCGAAATCTTTCTCATTCTTTGTGGACTGTACCAGGATCTCCGCCTCCGTCACCGCTTCCACGGAAACCTCCTGTCCCGTGCACACATGCACGGCCCAGGGGCCTTCGGTAAATACATCCTTCCGGGAGACTTCCTTCTCCTGTCCATCGAACCGGAACACAATCTTTCCTGCCAGCAGCAGGACCGCGGTCTCCTCGCCTTCCTTCCGGAAGCTTCTGGTCTCTCCCGCTTTCATCCGGTATACGCGGATATCCATCATCATCGCGCTGTATTCATTGTCGTAGGTGGTAAGAATCTTCTCGCCGTTTTCATCAAACTTTGGATAACCAAATACTTTTCCCATGGCTTAATACCTCCTTGCCGCGTCTCTTCCTTCTTTTACCTCATCCCAGGCTTTTCTCGCGCTCTCCTTTTCGGATACCTGGGCCATTCCCACATTCCACCAGGACTCATAGCCGTCGGTCATGGTTTTGGGAATTACTTTCAGATCGAACAGGCAGGCAACCGTCTGCTTCTTCGCATCTTCCAGATCGTCCACCAGCTCCTGAATGGTACGGCAGGTGTAGCTCTTCAGGCCGTAGCCCTCTCCGATCTTCGCATAGTCCACCGGGATCAGATCTCCTGTGGGCTTCTTTCCGTCAGTATAGCGGAACTCGGTGGCCAGGCTTCCGATTCCATGGGTCATTTCCAGGTTGTTGATGCAGCCGAATCCACAGTTGTCAAAGATCAGAATATTGACTTTCTTTCTCTCCTGCATGATGGTCATGATCTCGCTGTGCATCATCTGGAAGCTGGAATCTCCCACCACACAGTAAACCTCGTTGTCCGGCTCCGCCATCTTCACGCCCAGAGTGGCCGCCACTTCATAACCCATGCAGGAATAGCCGTACTCCGCATGGTAGCCGCCTCTCTTGTCCGTTCTCCACATCCGCTGCATACAGCTGGGAAGGGAACCGCCCGCGGTGATAATGGTAGCGTCCGGATCGATGGTCCGGTTGATGGCAGCCAGAGCCGCAGTCTGGGTAATCTTTCCGCTGGTCAGCTTCACGAACTCGGGAATAGTTCTGGGATCTCTCTCCTTGATAATGGGCTCAAAGTCCTCTCCGGTATACTCGATGCCGCCCAGACGCTCCATCTCCTTATCCCAGGCAGCCTTCGCCGCTTCCACTTCTCCGTTATAGGCAGATACATATCCTCTGGCCCGCAGCTTCTCTGCCAGTGCCAGGACAGTGGCCTTCGCGTCGCCCACCGCCTTTACCGCATCCATCTTGTAAGCATGGAACCGGCAGTTGTTGATGGCCACGAACTTCACATCACCATTCTGGAACAGCCATTTGGAGCTGGTGGTGAAATCGGACATTCTGGAGCCGATGGCAATCACCGCGTCTGCCTTCTGGGCGATCACGTTGGAAGCCAGGGTTCCGGTAACTCCGATACCTCCCAGACAGTAGGGATGGCTGGAACGGCAGGCGCTCTTTCCTCCCTGGGTCTCACCGAAGGGAATATGGAACTCCTCGCAGAACTTCTCCACTTCCTCGCCGGCTTCGGAGAAGCGCACGCCGCCTCCCACGATCACCAGCGGATGTTTGGACGCGGCGATCACTTCCGCCACATCCTCCAGTTCTTCCTCAACAGCCACCGGGCGGGTGATCCGGTGTACTCTCTTCTTGAAGAAATACTCCGGGAAGTCGTAGGCTTCTCCCTCCACATCCTGGGGCAGCGCGATACAGCAGGCGCCGGTCTCCGCCGGGTCTGTCAGCACCCGCATGGCGTTGATCAGTGCTGTCATCACCTGTTCCGGACGGGTAACGCGGTCCCAGTATTTGCAGACCGGACGGAACGCGTCGTTGGTGCTGACCGCCAGGCTGGAACTTACCTCCAGCTGCTGCAGCACCGGATCCGGCTGGCGGGACGCGAAGGTGTCCGCCGGAAATACCAGCAGCGGAATGTTGTTTACCGTGGCAGTGGCGCAGGCAGTCACCATGTTGGCAGCTCCCGGTCCCACGGAGGAGGCGCAGGCGATGATTTTTCTTCTTCCGCTCTGCTTTGCGAAGGCAATGGCCGCATGGCACATACCCTGCTCATTTCTTCCCTGCATCACCCGCAGCTGTCCCGGATTGGTATCCAGGGCCTCACCGAGACCTACCGCGATTCCGTGTCCGAAAATGGTGAAAAATCCTTCCACAAATTTTGTCTCCACCCCGTCCATGGACACATACTGATTGTCCAGAAAGCGGACAATGGCCTGGGCGGTGGTCATTCTCTTCGTCTCAACCATAATATTCCTCTCCTTCTTTATACCCGGGCGATCATTTCCCCGTACTGCTCTTTTTCTTCTTTAATAAATGCGTGAACCTCCTCCGGTCCCGGAAGGGAATCGGAACAGTTGTTGCTTCTCACCATCATGGACGCCTCCGCGGAGCCGAACTCCAGGCAGTCGATGATATCCCAGCCCTGATACAGTCCGTACAGGAAACCGGAACCATAGCCGTCGCCGCCGCCGAAGCCCTTTCTGGCCTGCACCGGGAACGGTTTGATGGAGAACTTCTCCCCGTCGCAGGTGTAGGCGGTGGATCCTTTCATGCCGTGCTTGATCACCACGATTTTCGCGTGATATCCCTGCCAGTAAGCCGCGGACTCCTCGTCCGTCATGCCCGGACGGATCAGCTTCTCGGTCAGGTCAAACTCCTCCCGGGAACCCATGATGATATCCGCCTCTTTCGCCACGATGGAATAATAAATGGAAATTTCATCCTCGTTCTTCCAGTTATAAGCCCGGTAATCGATATCAAAAATAACCTTCGTATCATTTCTCTTGGCCAGCATCACCGCTTTGATGGCCGCCTCCCGGGAGGGGCTTTCCGCCAGTGAAGTGCCGGAAATCAGAATCGCCTTGGCGCTGCGGATATATTCCTCATCGATATCATCCACCGACAGCTGCAGATCCGCGATGCAGTTTCTGTACATGAGAATACTGCTCTCGCTGGGCGACAGCATCTCGGTAAAGGTCAGTCCCAGCTTCTCCCCGTTGGTGCATCTGGTGATGTGGGAGGTGTCGATGCCCTGCTCATTGAAATAATCTACCACATAATCACCGAACTGATCGTCGGAAACCTTGCCCAGAAATCCCGCTTTCATTCCGTGGCGGGTAACGCCCACCGCGATGTTTGCCGGAGAACCGCCCACGAATTTTTCAAACATATGAACATTTTTCAGCGGTTTAAACTCCTCCTTCACCTGATCGTTGTAGGCCGGATTAAAATCAATGGCCACCCGTCCCAGCAGGATCAGATCGAAGGGTCTGCTCTCGTCAAATGTAATGTACTTCATCCTCATTCACCCTGTCCTTTTTTATTTGCGTGCTTTTTAAACCGCACGCGAAATTCAGGCCTCTCTCTGCTCACATCATAGCACAGCCCCGGCAAAAACTTCAATCCCTATTTGATTATCACAGCTGTATTCTCATATTTTCCACAATTTACGCATTTTATATTTGTGCATTTTTTCATTTCCCTCAAAAAGCACGCAAATAGCACGCACAAATTGCATTTATTTTTCTGTTATTCACAACAATAGACTTTCCTGCTCTGCCGCCGCGGAAGCACAAATTCACAGAAGCTTCTTTCTGCCGGTTATGGTATAATACTGTTCACACAGAAAACGATTACAAGGAGGACCTGAAACCATGAAATTCTGGATATCCGGCTACAGCAAAAAAAATTATCCTTCCGCTGCCCTGTACGATTCCAAACGGTCCGCCGCCCTGTGGACGGCGGATCTGGAAAATCCGTCTTATCTCTGTTTTCGCGGGCCATATCTTTTCGCCCTGGGGGAATTTGACAATTACGGTACCCTGTCGTCTTTCCGGCGGGAGGGAAATACATTTCTTCCCGTGGACACACTGCGCCTGGAGGGCGGAGCCTTATGCCACATCACCACAGACCCCGCCATGACCTTTCTGGCAGGATCCTGCTGGGGCACCGGCCATTTCTTCACGGTGGCCCTCCGGCCCGACAGCACCTTCGGCTCCCTTCTCTTTTCCCAGGTGCTGGACGACGGAACCGGAAGGAAATCCCGGATGCACTTTTCAAAAATCCTGGGCGATTATCTTTACGGGGTAAATATTGAACTGGACGCCATTTTCTGCTTCCGGCAGGAACAGGGACAGCTTACGCCCGTGTCCATTCTGCGGCTCCCCGAAGGATGCGGCCCCCGGCATTTTTACGCAGATGAGAAGCGCCAGCTCTTCTACTGCGTCACCGAATATTCCAGCGAACTGCTGGTAATCGACAGCAGCCAGCCCAAACAGCTGCGGCTGGTGAGCAGACACCCTCTGCTGGATCCGGGATTTTCCGGGGAAAGCACCGGGTCTACCCTGGCTGTCAGCCGGGACGGCAGCGATCTCTACGCTGCCAACCGGGGAGAAGATACCATCGCACATTTCCGCCTGTCGCCGGAGGGCCGGCCCACTCTGGCCGGACGGTATTCCTGCCACGGCAAATGCCCGCGGCATATCGCGCTTCTGGATCAGGACCGGATTCTGGGAATTGCCAACCAGAACAGCGACGAGGTGATCCTTCTGCAACGCGGCAGAGACGGAACGCTGGGGACAGCCCCCGCCACACGCATTCCCTTCGCGTCGCCTTCCTTTGTGGCGGAAGAGCCGCTGGAACGACTGTAACCGTAACCATAACTTCCCGAACGCTTCACAGAGTTGTTGACTTTCCACCGATATAGAGGTAAAATATATTCAACACTTACCAATAAGTTACTCATTTTGTTTCAAAAAGGAGAATTTTATCATGGGAGAAATCAAAAAACTGGGTTACTATGTAAACGGTTCTTTTAAAGAATCCAAAACCGACAAGTACACCGACGCCTACAATCCCAGTACCGGGGAAGTGATCGCCAAGGTTCCCTGCTGTACACCGGACGAGGTGGAGGAAGCCATCGCCGCCGCGAAAGCCGCATTTCCCGGATGGTCTGCCACACCGGTGAAAAAGAGAGTGGCTATTCTGTATAAACTGCGGGATCTGCTGTATCAGCACATGGACGAGCTGACCATGTCCGTGGCCAGAGAGAACGGAAAGAACTGGGCAGAGTCCGAGGGTGACGTGCTGAAAGCCATCGAAGGTACCGAGCAGGCCATTTCCGCGCCGTCTCTGATGATGGGCGAAAGTCTGATGGACGCTTCCTCAGGCTACGACACCGTATCCTACCGGATGCCGCTGGGCGTATTTGCCGGAATCGTTCCCTTCAACTTCCCGGCCATGATCCCCATGGGCTGGATGACCCCCATCTGCATCGCCTGCGGAAATACCATCGTGCTGAAGGCAGCCACCTTCACACCGCAGACCTGTATGAGAATCGCGGAGCTGTATAAGGAAGCGGGACTTCCGGACGGTGTCATCAACATCGTTACCTGTTCCCGTCATGAGGCTGAGATCTTCCTGAGCCATCCGGATATCAGCGGCATCACCTTCGTGGGATCCACCTCCGTAGGAAAGCACATTTACTCCACCGCCGCAGCCAACGGCAAACGGGTACAGGCTCTGTGCGAGGCCAAGAACCATGCGCTGGTTCTGGAAGATGCTCCCATCGAGCGTACCGCGGCAGGAATCATCAACGCTTCCTTCGGATGCGCCGGCGAGCGCTGCATGGCGCTTCCCGTTGTGGTAGTACAGGAAAGCATCGCTGACGAGCTGGTGGCCGCCATTGTGGAAAAAGCCAAAACCCTGAAAGTAGGACCGGCCTACGACAAGTCCACCGGACTGGGCCCGGTAATCAACGCGAAACATAAAGAATCCGTCATCAACTGGATCAACAAGGGCATCGAAGAAGGCGCCCAGCTGATTCTGGACGGCCGTGACACTGTAGTGGAAGGATATGAGGGAGGCTTCTATCTTGGGCCCACCATCCTGGATCATGTGAAACCCGGCATGACCGTAGGTGACAGAGAGATCTTCGGACCGGTGCTGTGCATCAAGAGAGTTAAAGACTTTGAGGAAGGTCTGGCCGTTATGAACGCCAACCCCTTCGCCAACGGATCCGTAATCTTCACCCAGAACGGCCATTACGCCCGTGAGTTCGTCCGCCACACCGACGGCGGTATGATCGGCGTAAACGTAGGTATTCCGGTACCCATCGGAATGTTCCCCTTCAACGGCCACAAACAGTCCTTCTTCGGCGACCTGCATACGCTGGGCAAAGACGGCTACCGCTTCTACACCGAGCGCAAAGTGGTAACCACCCGCTGGTTTGACGAGGAAGAAAAGAAAGCGAAAACGGTAAGTACCTGGGACGGAACCATCTGATCCCGGCCTGTAAGCGGACGCTGCCGTAATAGGCAGGGTCCGCTTTTTTCTCAGAACCGGAAAATCTTTGCGCGCAAGGAAAGGAGGCGTTATGCGTTCTCAAAGAATTGCGGAAATCGAAAATTATATTTACGAACACAAAACCGTATCCCTGGATCAGCTGTGCCAGGTCTTTCAGGTGTCCAAAAACACCATCCGGCGGGATGTGGAGGAAATTATAAAAAATCCTGACATCGTCAAAACCTACGGCGGCGTCATGCTGAACGGCCAGACGAAAAAAATGCTGGTCTCCTTCAGCGAACGCACCATCAGCCATCAGGACGCGAAAAAATCCATCGCCCGGCGGGCGGCTTCCTTTGTGGAGGACGGCGACAGCATTTTCATCGATTCCGGAACCACCACGCTGTATATGCTGGATTATCTGCAGGACAGGAATATCACCATTCTCACCAACAATATTGAGGTGATTGTCCGGGCCATGCCCTACGAAAATCTCCGGGTCATCTCCCTTTCCGGCACACTGAACAGGAAAACCTGCTCATTCACAGGAAACAGCGCCGCCCGGGTACTGTCCTCCTACAATGTGAAAAAAGCTTTCATGGCCGCCACCGGAATTTCCCCGGAAAACGGCGCCACCAACTCCTCCCCGGAGGAAACCTGCATCAAGGAAATGGCGGTACAGAAAAGCGCCGAGACCTACCTGCTGGCGGACGCCGGGAAATTCCGGGTGGTGTCTCTGCTGACCTTCTGCCGTACGGAAGATTTTACCGGAATCATCACCGACCGGCTTCCGGATCCGGATTTCTGCCAGTACGCCAGAGAGCATCAGGTACGGATGATTGTGGCGGAGTAAAGAAAAAATGAGGAACACAGAAAATTCAGGGAATATTTCTGTGTTCCTCATTTTTTGTTCCTTTCCGTTTTCACAGAATTCTTTGGCCCGGAAGACAGACGGGCTGACGAATTATCCAGAGTCTGGCGGACTTCGCTGTTCTCCTCCTCCAGCTTTACCACCTGACTGATATCACAGTCCAGCGCTCTGCAGATACGCTCCAGGGTAACCACTGTTGTATTCTCATTTTTCTTCAGCCGGTCCAGCGTTCTGGTGTCCACAATTCCATCCTGAATCAGACGGTACTGGCTGATGCCTTTCCGCTTCATGGTCTCCCATAAAGGACTATAATTGAATATTGTAATCACCGCCTTCTGTTTGGTGATTACAATTATATGGGGCCATCCGCCGGTTGAATATTATGAATATATTCACAATATCATTTGCAATGTATTTATATATTTTTATAATGGGATTGCTGTTTGCAATTTTTCTTCGCAGGTCTGTGGAATAAGATTTTCCGGAGGGCGGAGTGGCCGGGAATCGGATTTGGATTAGGTTCGGAGGGAATGTTTCAAAATGAATGTGCCATTGTTGGGCTTCACCGGGCTTGGGGCAATGCTGTGGTTTTTATCCGCCGGGTTAGTTTTAGTATAGCGCGGCGGATGGGCGGTTGTCATTCAGTTTGTAACTGAATTTACCCGAATGTTACTATCCGTTGCTTGTGGCAACAGGCAGTTTTGCGTACAATATCAGTAACAACGGAAGGGAGGTTGTTCTTGATGCTCAGCGAAAATATTAAAGCAATCAGAAAATCAAAAGGACTCTCGCAGCAGGAGCTCGCTGTCAAACTGAACGTCGTGCGGCAGACGGTCTCCAAATGGGAGCAGGGATTGTCGGTTCCCGACTCGGATATGTTAATCTCCATATCGGAAGCGCTTGAAACACCTGTGAGCACGCTGCTGGGAGAAACGGTTATCGAGACGGAGGCGGATACCTTAAAAGCTATTTCCGAAAAATTGGAAGTGATAAATCTGCAGCTGGCCCAAAGGAAAAACACGAGAAGAAAAATCATCCGCTGGATGCTGATTTCATTATGCGCAATCCTGGTCGTGGGCTTTGCGGCTTTGGCAATCCTAAACAGTCCTTATTTGGGCTGGGACTACAGCGACCCTGAAACCGCTGTTCTCGGAGTGGCATTTCACTCATTGGAGTGGCTGTTTGTCAGAGTTGCGCCGATTATTTTTCTTATCGCTGCCGTTGGAATTTTCCTGACACGGAAGAAGGGATGAAATTTTCTCTCAACGTCTTTCATACCGTGGAATTTCCATTGAGCAACATTGGCCGAAATGATATACTGACACCAGACAAACACGAAAACACAGACCATTTCAGAAAAGGCAGGGCGGAAAATTCATGAAAAAAGAAATCAGTATTCAGGAGATAAAAGGAATAAAAATCGGTCAGTCCGAAAATCAGGCGGCAGGAACCGGATGTACCGTATTTCTTTCAGAAACGGGAATGCGGGCAGGGCTGGATGTCCGGGGCGGCGGCCCGGCCTCCCGGGAGTCAGAACTTTTAAATCCGCTGGCGGCCGCGCAGGTGATCCATGCAATCGTACTGGCGGGCGGAAGCGCCTACGGACTGGGCGCCGCGGACGGCGTCATGAAGTATCTGGAAGAAAAGGGGATCGGCTTTGAAGTGGGGCCCTCTCTGAAGGTTCCTCTCGTATGCCAGTCCGATCTTTTCGATCTCACTGTGGGGGATCCCTATATAAGACCGGATAAGGCCATGGGCTATGACGCCTGTCTGCGCGCGGAGGAGAACGGAACGGGAAATTACAGAGACGGCAATTTCGGCGCCGGCTGCGGAGCAACTGTGGGAAAATTCGCCGGCATGGATTACTGTATGAAATCCGGAATCGGCAGCTACGCGGTTCAGATTGGCGAACTGCAGGTGGGCGCTGTGGTTGCGGTAAATGCGCTGGGGGATATTTACGACTGGAAAACCGGCAAAAAGATCGCCGGACTGCTGGCGGAAGGCCGGAAAACCTTCCGTTCAACGGAAGAACTGATGTATGCCAGCACAGAGATTGTGGAAAACAAATTCACGGGAAATACCACGATAGGCGTGATTATCACCAACGGAAAGTTTGAGAAAGCTTCCCTGTGCAAAATCGCCGGTATGGCCCACGACGGATACGCCCGCTCCATACGGCCGGTGCATACGACGGCTGACGGGGATAGTATCTATGCGGTATCCGTGGGAGATGTGGAAGCAGATCAGGATCTGACGGGAGTACTGGCAGCGGAGGTCATGAGCGAGGCGATTACCCGGGCGGTGATGAGCGCGGAAGGCGCTTATGGGTATCCTGGGGTGAGGGATTTACCTTAAAGCAGAATTACTCTTCTGCCACCGCAGAAAACATCTGAAAGGAAATGCCGCACTCTTCAAAGCACGGCATTTCCTTTCAGATTATCTACTCTATGTTTTACGCCAGCCCCTTCTCTTCCATCCAGTCGATCAGGAGCTTCTTTCCCGTTTTACGGCAGCGTGTCATATGCTGAAACTGCAGAATGGTCAGGCCTGTAAAAACCAATGTGAGAACCACCAGCGGTGTCACGGAAGGAAGGATGCTTTCTCCTCCACTTATGGCGCTTCGAAACGCATCCACTGTACAGGTAAACGGCAGAAACGCATGAATACGGGAAACAAACGGCGGGGAAATCTCCACCGGATAAGTCCCTGCAGATCCCGACAGCTGTATCACCATAAAAATCAGCATCAGAAAGCTTCCCACTTTTCCCAGCGTAATATTGAAAAAATACATGATTGAAGTAAAGGACACTGCAGTCAGACACGCAAAACATATCGTTTCCATCATCCTGGCCGGTTGGAACCCATCCGCAACATGAAGAAGCACAATCAGCAGGATTCCCTGCAGAACAGCCACCGGATAAAGCACAACAGCTTTGCTGGCCCACCAGGAAAAACCGGATTTCAGTCTGCCGGTGTATTGGGTAAGAGGATACATCAGACAGAATGCCAGGCATCCCACCCAAAGGCCCACCGACATCATATACGGTGCCATTCCGTGCCCGTTGTTTTCTACATTTGTTATCTTTTTTTCTTTTGCTTCCAGCGGCGAGGCAAGCATGCTTATAGTCTCTTCCGAGAATTCCTGCCCGTTCAGATCACCGACACCATCTTCCAGCGCTGCTGCCAGGGTCTCTGACCCCTCCATCAACTCCTGCATTCCCGCATCCAGTTCTTCTGATCCCTGGTAAAGCCGGCCGGCTCCTGTCTGTATCTGTTCCGATCCGTCAGCCAGCAGCTTTGCGCCCTCTGTAAGCTGTCCGCTGTTCTGTGTAAGCCGCGAAACACCTTCATAAAGACTTTCCGTACCACCGGCAAAACTGTCCATACCGGAAATTAATTCATCAGAGCCTTCCAGAAGCTGCCGGGTTCCTCCCGTCAGGGCAGCGCTGTTTCGGGCAAGGAGGGAAACGCCCCCCGTATATGCCCGGACTCCGCCGTCAAGGCTACGCATCCCTTCCGCAAGTGTGTCTCCGCCTGAAACGGCTGCGCGCAGGCCGTCATCCAGATCTGCTCCTGCCTTATTCAGCCCCTTCGCCCCCGCAAGCAGCGCCTCATTGCCGGAGGTAAGCGTTTCAAATCCCTCCTCAAGGCTTTTTACTCCCTGCGCGGCCGCCGGAAATCCGGATGTTGCCGTCTCCAGCTCTGTAAGCTTTTCTGACGTTGTATTGACCCCCGATGACACCTGACACGCCCCTTCATAAAGCTTTCCGGCAGCACCAGTCAGGGAGCGAAGAGTATCCGGCAAGGATCCAGGATCTGTCCGGGCAGCTATTTTCATTTGACCGGCAGTTTTTGCCATATTTTCTGCCTGTGCTTTTATGGAATCCCCCTTTTCCGTCAGGAGATCAGCCGCGCCATTTAAATCGCCGGCTGCCTGTTCCAGTTGGTCATATACGCCGGCATCCACCGCTTCCCATTGATCCAGAGCCCCTGAAATATTTTCATAAGCCACCTGCACACTCCCAAGGTATGAGGATTGATCAATCCCGGAAATCTCCTGCAGATTTCCGGCAGCCGTATTCATGGATGTCATAGTCTGGCTCAGCGCATCCAGGGTGTCCTGTGAAACTGTCCCCTGAGCGGCAAGCTGCCCATAAATATTTTCCAGACTGGAAGCTGCCGATGCCATGGTTTCCCGTGCGCTCTGTACCTGCCGGTTCGCGGATTCGATTTTGCTGTCCGCGTCTTCCGCGCAGCTTCCCACCGCCCCCTTCATACTCTCCGCCGCAGCCGCAGCCGATGTCCGGACGCTCTCCATCTGCGCCGTCATATCTGTCAGACTGCTTTGGGCGGAAGCGGCCAGCGCCGCATACTGGCGGAGATCTGCCGCCGTTCCATCCATTTCCATGGAAATCTGCGTCACGGCTTCCCCTGCTTCCTGCGACCATGTCCGGGTTTTCTCCATATTTTCAGCAAATTCCCGGATACTGCTGTCTGATGTTTCTTCAGAGATCCTCTGAAGCTGCTCATATAAATTTCCCAGCCCATCCTCCAGCTGCCGGGTGCCTGACTTAAGGGAATTCTCTCCTTCGGTTACTGATGCATTCAGCCGGGAAATTCCTTCTGATATCTGTCTCAGATTTTCCAGATCTTCCAGCTGTGCAGCGCCGTCTGCCAGCTGCTTTGTCCCCATCGCGTAGCGGACAGCATTTTCCGCAAAGGCATCCACCGCACGAACATACTGTGCTGTACCATTTTCCGCCGTGTCCAGGCCCTCTGTCAACTGCTCAGCTCCCTCATTCATTTTCCCGGATCCGTCCAGAAGCTGCTCTGACTGTGCGTCCAGCGCGGCTACCCCGCCGGTATACGTTTCTGTTCCCTGCTGCAGCCGGTGAATACCCTCCGTCAATTCCGGTATTTTTTCTTTCATGGTTTCCGTACCTGTATTCAGCCGGGAAGCTCCTTCTTTTACGCTTTCCACACCCCCTGTATATTCTTTCAGCCCTTTCGTCAGCTGACCGGCTCCATCTGAAAAGGTAAGCGTGCTGTCCGCAAGCTTCCGGAGATTCTCCTTCAATTCTATACTTCCTCCGGCCGCCGTGGAGACCCCGTCCGCAAGCGCCCTGGAACCATCCGCCGCTTCCCGGATTCCATCTTTCACCGAGGCAAGCTGTTCAAACAAAATTTTCGTATAGGTTTCAGTAACCTGAGATGCCGTTTCCTCACACAATTTTTCCGCTGCGCTCTCTCCCATTTTGGAAGCGATGTAATTTGTTCCCGGATTTGTCTCAAATGTCAGCTCCATCTTTTCCGGTTTTTCATCCAGAAGGGTGGCCGCATTTCGGGAAAAATTCTCAGGGATGGTAATCACCATATACCAGCTTCCGTCCGCCAGGCCCTTTTGGGCCTGCCCCTCATCCATAAAACGAAAATCCAGCGCGTCACTCTCCCTGAGATTTTTCACCATCTCATCTCCAATATTCAGCGTTTTCCCTTCATATTCCACAGGGCGGTCTTCATTTACCACTGCCACCGGAAGATTTTTCAGATTCCCATAAGGATCCCACATGGATTTCAAAAAGAGTCCCGCGTAAATAAACGGAATCGCGATGATCGCAATGACCACAACAAGCAGTATTTTATTCTTCCGCAGACTCCGTATCTCATTTTTAATCATATACTTCCTTCTTTCTGTTTTTGCTGACAAGAACTATACCATGAGCCCGCCGGATTTTATACAGACATTCAAAGCCCTGTGTCCGAAAATCAGACACAGGGCTTTGAATGTTTAAAAATTTTTATTTTCCTCCAACCGCTGAATCATCCCTTCCACGGTTCCCTTTTTCAGTTCATAAATTCTTTCATAGAAGTCCCGGATCTCTCCGCGAAGTCCGGACTGCAGCCACTGTGAAATAATGCCAAAGCTCACCGCTTTCAGATATTGAATAATAATATGACGGTCCGATTCACTGATCTTCCGCCCGCCCAGGACTGAATCCACATAGAGAGCAACGATGTGGCCACATACCTGCCAGAGATAGGATTCGAAAATTTCTCTGTTGGCCGAATGATAAATATGAAGAAGCAGGTTTTTATGTTCCAGAATATAATTGATAACCGTATCGAAAAAATCTTCTATTGTTTCCGGCGAAGGATATTCCCGGATAATTCTTTCCGCTTCCTCCATCACCATATCCTCAATCAGCGATGGAATATCATGAAAATAATAATAGAAGGTATTTCGGTTGATTCCGCAATCTTCCACAATGTCTTTGACCTTTATCTGCGAAAGGGGGGCGCTCATTCAGCAACTTTAAAAAAGAATTTCTAATCGCATCCCGCGTAAATTTTGACATACCGCAGCAGTTCCTTTCCTTTTGCCTGTTAATATAGAAAACACAGCCAAATGACTGAGGCAAAAATACTTTTGTACAGAATATCCCCGGTTTACTGCGTCTCTCCCAAAATAATCCGGATCAGGGTTTTGTCAAGCATAAGCGTCCGATTCCAGGGATTTACAATAATTCCGTCTACTCCATCTGTTTTTAAAACCGCATCAAACATCTGCCTCATATTTCCCATAAAGGTAGACATCACTTTATTTGCCCCCTTTATCTCCTCTTCAAAGCTGGTAAATGCCATCCACCAGCTGCTGCCATCCTCCAGGCGGAGCACATGAACGTTCAGCTGAGAACCTTCCAACGCAGGATCCACGGCAGCTCCGCGTCCTCTTTCATCCGACGGCGAATCACTGTCAGCGCATGTGCCAGCATTTCCTGGGTTGGTTCCTTCCTGAGGCCTTCAATGGCCGTCTCAATCTTTTCATTTCCCTGTAATTTTTCGTCTTTCACTACCAATCTCCTTTCAGATCCGTCTTGATAAGACCTGCTATCAGCAGGCCAATAAATACAGCCGTATCCACAGCCAGGACCGCCACAATATTTTTTACCACGCCATAAATAAAAAGGACGGAAAAGACCTC
>HHCFR02800__coassemble_1682_pt1 | contig 17966 bp, 14 predicted proteins | sample HHCFR02800__metabat2_high_PE_078 | metagenome-assembled genome bin HHCFR02800
TCAGTCCTCTGCTCTACCAACTGAGCTATCTGGGCGAGAACAAATGAATCTTATCATATTTCTGAAATGATTTCAAGTAGAAATTTACAAAATATTACAGTATTCCTGCCGGTTTGGGCTTGTACTGGGGAAATGGGGTGTGGTATAATCTGTTCAATTGTTATAATACACGAATGTGATAAAGAAAGGAGTCTATCATGTATTCGTTTCACGAGATTGAAAAAACGGACCCGGAAATCGCCGCTGCGATTCAGAAAGAGGTGGAGCGTCAGAACTCGCATATCGAGCTGATTGCTTCGGAAAACTGGGTGAGCAAGGCTGTTATGGCAGCCATGGGAAGTCCTCTGACCAACAAATACGCGGAGGGCTATCCGGGAAAGAGATACTACGGCGGCTGCGAATGTGTGGACGAAGTGGAGAACCTTGCGATAGAGAGAGCGAAAAAACTGTTCGGCTGTACCTATGCCAATGTACAGCCCCATTCCGGAGCTCAGGCCAATATGGCGGTATTTTTTGCCATGCTGAAGCCCGGGGACACGGTGATGGGTATGAACCTGGCACATGGCGGGCACCTGAGCCATGGAAGCCCGGCGAATTTTTCCGGAGCTTATTTTAAGATTGTTCCCTACGGGGTCAACGAAAAGGGCTTTATCGACTATGAGGAAGTGCGCCGTCTGGCTCTGGAGAACCGGCCGAAAATGATTGTGGCAGGAGCCAGCGCTTACGCCAGAATCATTGATTTCAAGAAATTCCGCGAGATTGCCGATGAGGTAGGCGCGTATCTGATGGTGGACATCGCTCATATCGCCGGACTGGTGGCGGCAGGCCTGCATCCCAGCCCCATTCCCTATGCCCATGTGACCACGACCACCACCCATAAGACTCTGAGAGGCCCCAGAGGAGGACTGATCCTCTCCAGCCAGGAGATCGCGAAACAGTTCAACTTCAATAAAGCAGTATTTCCGGGAATCCAGGGCGGCCCGCTGATGCATGTGATCGCGGCAAAGGCCGTCTGCTTCCAGGAGGCTCTTCAGCCGGAATTCAGGACATATCAGGAGCAGGTGGTGAAGAACTGCCGCACCCTGGCAGAAGGACTTACCAGAAGAGGCATCCGCCTGGTATCCGGCGGTACGGACAATCATCTGATGCTGGTGGATTTGAGAGATACCGGCATCACCGGAAAAGAGATGGAGAATCTGCTGGATGAGGTCAATATCACCTGCAACAAAAATGCCATTCCCAACGATCCCCAGTCTCCCTTTGTCACCAGTGGTGTGCGTCTGGGAACCGCTGCGGTTACCTCCCGGGGAATGAAGGAAGAAGATATGGAGCAGATCGCAGAAGCTATCTCCATCGTACTCCAGAGACCGGAAGAAAAAGACACCGCAAGACAGATCGTAAAACAGCTGACGGACAAATATCCCCTGGAAGCCTGAAATCCGGCACCGGGCAGCTAAAAATGAAAAAACGGGACCGCGCGTAAAAAGGCGGTAAATATGCCCCCATTTCCTCCCTCCCAATGCGAAATATCCATTGAGAAAGAAATGGGGGCATGGTATAATAGCCGCAGAAGCGGCTGTTATACCTGCGCATAGGCGATTTCTGCGGACCCGCAGAAAGTCGCTGCGCATCCGCCGGAGGCATCGTGACCGCGGGAGCGGTCAGGGTATAATAGGCGCACAGGCGATTTCTGCGTGCGGGAAAGCCGCCGCATATCGCGAAATTTCGGAGAGAAAAGAGGAATTTACAATGTTTGATGTGACTGCCTTAGGAGAGGTACTGATTGATTTTACTCCCTGCGGAAAATCGGAGGCGGGGATGGCGCTGTTTGAGCAGAATCCGGGAGGAGCTCCGGCCAATGTGCTGGCGGCTCTGGCGAATCTGGGTTCAAAGACGGCTTTCATCGGAAAAGTGGGAGACGACATGCACGGAAAGCTTCTCAAGGATACCCTGGACGCGGCGGGAATTGATACCACAGGCATGGTGGTGGATCCTAACTTTTTCACCACGCTGGCTTTCGTGTCCCTGAATAACGGGGAGAGAAGCTTTTCCTTTGCCAGAAAGCCGGGAGCGGATACCCAGCTTAACCGGGAGGAAGTGAATCTGGATATCGTGAAGAATACGAAGATCTTCCACTGCGGTTCCCTGTCCCTGACGGACGAACCGGCCAGAAGCGCCACCTTCTACGCGGTGGAGGAAGCGAAAAAGGCGGGAGCGGTGATTTCCTACGACCCCAATTACCGTCCGCTGCTGTGGCCCGATGAGGAGACGGCCATCCATCATATGCGTTCCATGGTGCCCTATGCGGACATCATGAAGATCTCCGACGAGGAGACCGTGCTGCTGTCCGGAAAAGAGGATCCCAGAGAGGCCGCGAAGGCGCTGCTGGAAGCGGGTGTGTCCTGCGTGGTGGTGACACTGGGAGGAGACGGAGCGCTTTTGATGACAAAGCAGATTGAAGTTCAGGAAAAAGGAAAAGCCAGAAACGTGGTGGATACCACAGGCGCCGGGGATTCCTTCTGGGGAGGTTTGCTGTCCCGCCTGGCTCTGAATAACGTGAAGCCTGAGGATCTCACAGAGGAGCAGGCCAGAGAGTACCTGAAATTCGCCAACGCGGTGGCCGGCCTCTGCGTGGAGAAACGGGGAGCCATTCCCGCCATGCCCACCCTGGAGCAGGTAATGAACGAGTTATGAAGCTTCTGCTTGTAGCCATCAACGCGAAATACATTCATTCCAATCCCGCGGTATACAGCCTGCGGGCCTACGCCGGAGAATACGGGGAACAGATTTCTCTGGCAGAATACACCATTAACCAGTCCATAGACGTGATGCTGAAAGGAATCTTCCGGCGAAAGCCGGAAGTCCTTTGCATTTCCTGCTATATTTGGAATATTTCCATTGCCAGGGAGCTGGCGGAGGAGGTGCACCGGGTGCTGCCGGACACGAAGATCTGGCTTGGCGGGCCGGAGGTGTCCTACGACGCGAAGCAGGTGCTGGAGCGTAATCCGCAGATTACCGGCGTCATGATGGGAGAGGGAGAGGAAACTTTCCTGGAACTGGTGCGCCATTATGCTGACGGAGCGCCCGGGATTTCGGAAATCCGCGGGATCGCCTGGCGCGGCAGGGACGGCCTTATCCGGGACAATGGATTTCGCGGGCCGGTGGATCTGGATACGGTGCCCTTTATTTATCAGGATCTTTCCGGATTCGAAAACCGGATTCTTTATTATGAGTCCAGCAGGGGATGTCCTTTTTCCTGCAGTTACTGCCTTTCCTCCATCGACCGGAAGCTGCGTTTCCGTTCCATGGAGCTGGTGAAGCGGGAGCTGCAGTTTTTTCTGGATCACAAAGTCCCCCAGGTGAAATTTGTGGACCGGACGTTCAACTGCAGCCATCAGCGGGCGTTGGAGATCTGGCGGTATCTGACGGAGCATGACAACGGTGTGACTAATTTTCATTTTGAGATCGCCGCAGATCTGCTCAATGAGGAGGAGCTGGAGCTGATTGCCTCCATGCGTCCCGGAATGATTCAGCTGGAGATCGGCGTGCAGTCCACCAATCCGGAGGTGATCCGTGAAATCCGGCGGAAAATGGATTTTGACCGGGTGGCCCGCGTGGTGCGGATATTGTCGGAAAACCATAACGTACATCTGCATCTGGATCTGATCGCCGGGCTGCCGCTGGAGGATTTCACTTCCTTTGGCCGTTCCTTCGATCAGGTATATGCCCTCCGGCCCCAGCAGCTGCAGCTGGGATTTCTGAAGGTACTCAAGGGGGCCTATATGTACGAAAAGGCAGCTGATTACGGCTGCGTGTACCGGCAGAAGGAACCGTATGAAGTGCTGTTTACCCGCTGGATTTCCTTTGAGGAGATTCTGCGGCTGAAGCAGACGGAGGAAATGGTGGAGGTCTATTACAACAGCGGCCAGTTTGCCCGGACGCTGGAGGAGGCGGAGAAATATTTTTCCTCGCCCTTTGCCTTTTACGACAGCCTGGGAGCCTTCTGTGACCGGAAGGGGTATCTGGAGATTTCCCACACCAGAGTCCGTAGATACGAGATTCTGGAGGAATTTCTGGAAAACGCCCTGAAGGAGAGGCAGGATCGGGAGGATATTCTGGAGACGGTGCGGGAGAAGATGGTGCTTGATCTTTATTCAAGGGAAAACCTCAAGTCCCGGCCTCAGTGGGCCGGCAGTCTGGAGGACTGCCGCGGACGGATCCGGGAATTTTACCGCAGGGAGACACAGACACACCGGTATCTGCCGGAATATGAAGGCTATGATGAGAAACAGCTGATGCGGATGACGCACCTGGAGCGGACGGGCGCCCCCGGCGGGGAGCGGTTTTGGCTGTTCGACTACCGGAAACGGGATCCCATCACCCGGGAGGCAGCCTGTACGGATGTAACAGAGGCGGTACGGGAGCTGTAATTGCCAGGTGACAATTCGGACTTCCACTGTCCCGCGAGGTGTCACGCTGCTTTTTGCAGCGGGATCCCGAGGCCTGCGGGCGCCAGGCTGCGTTTTACGCATCCTGTGTGCATACTTTTGTGACAGTGAAGCCGGAAGGCGGAACTGTTACATTGCCGGGGAAAAGATACGGATGGAGAGAAGTATGACGGAGAGAACAGAGATGGAAGAGAAGACATTTCCCGATTCCTATGTGGTGGTGGACCTGGAGACCACCGGATTGTCCCCCCGGGAGGACAGTATTCTGGAAATCGGGGCGGTGAAAGTGAAAAACGGGCAGGTGGCCGGTACCTACGCGGTTTTTGTGGATCCCCAAAGACCCGTACCGGAGCAGATCCGGCAGCTGACAGGGATCACCGACGAGATGGTGCGGGGGCAGCGGACGGCCAGCCAGGCCTTTGAGGAATTTCTGACATTCTGCGGCGGGGCGGATCTGATGGGACACAACCTGCCCTTTGACTATGGATTTTTAAAGCAGCAGGCTGTGGTGCAAAGACTGCCCTTTGAAAAGAGAGGCATCGACACGCTGAAGATTGCCCGCTGCCTGCTGGAGGGGCTGGAGAGCAGAAGCCTTACCAGCCTGTGCGCTCATTTTCATATAGACAGGAGCCGGGCCCACCGGGCGCTGGACGATGCCCTGGCGACCCATCAGCTGTACTGCCATCTGAAAGAGCTGGCGGGAGAGGATAAGATGGAGCTGTTTCTTCCGGCGCCGATGTTTTACCGGGCCAGAAAGATCAGCCCCATCACCGATTCGCAAAAACGATACTTGAAGGATCTGGCGAAATATCATAGAATAGAGCTGGACGTGGAAATGGACAGCCTCACCAAAAGCGAGGCGTCCCGTCTGATTGACAGAATAATCATGAATTATGGAAGAATAATGAGGTGATGGAATTGTTCAATAATAAGGCGAAAAGGATCGTTGCGTCTGTGATCGCGATTCTTCTGGTGATCGCCATGGTGGTCCCCATGATGCTGGAAATGGTGCTGTAGCACAGAGCGCAGGGATTTGCCGTCTTGCGCCGGTTGCAGCCGGGAGGTGATGCCGGGGTGCGGAATGCACCCCGGTTCTGCGGTGTGACGGGCACGGCCGGGGCAAAAAGGTCCGGCAGGTTACGGCGGATAAGTCTGTACAGATAAGAGAGAAGCGCCCGGCGCGGCGCATGCAGATTCTGGAAAAGAGGGCAAAAGATGAAGGCAAGGAAAGTATGGACGGGACTTCTGGGCCTGGGTCTGCTTCTGGTGCTTCCGGCGGCGGCATCCGGCAGTGAGCCCACGGTGCTGGAGGCACAGGAGCCGGAGATTGCGGCGGCGGCTCCCACGGAGCCGTCTCCCAACGCGCCATCGGTGGATCTGCCGGTGCTGGATCAGGTGTATCTGGAGAGTGTGAACCTTTCCGGGATGACCACTGAGGAGGCCGGCGCGGCCGTCCAGCGGAGAATGGAAGAAATCAGCGGTTATCAGATTACGCTTCATATGGATGACGAGTCGGTGGGAGTTTCCGCGGGAGAGCTGGGTCTTTCCGGGGATAACGAAAAGATGGTGGAATATGCCGCCAGAATCGGACAGACCGGCAATGTGATCAAACGGTATAAGGCGAAAAAGGAGCTGGAGGAGGAATCCATTCAGCTGCCTCTGATTTATCAGGTAGACCAGGAGGCGACGCGGACGGCGCTGGAGACGTACTGTGTGCCGCTGAACCGGGAGGTATCCAATTACGGGCTCACCCGGGAAAGCGGAGAATTTGAAGTGGTGAACGGCCAGAGAGGCATCACCCTCAATGAAGAGGAATCGGTGCAGATTGTCACGGATTATCTCACCAATATATGGAAGGATGGCAGCGGCTCTGTGGAACTGAGCGTGGAGCTGACGGAACCGAAGGGTTCCCGGGAGGAGCTGGAGAAGGTGCAGGATGTGCTGGGAACGTGCAGTACGGATTATTCTGCCAGCAGTTCGGCCAGAGCCACCAATATTAAAAACGGAACCTCCAAACTCAACGGCATTGTGCTCTATCCGGGGGATTCTCTGTCTGTCTGTGACCAGATGGTGCCCTTTGACGAGGAAAACGGATATGAGATGGCGCCTTCCTACTCCAACGGCAGCGTGGTAGAGTCCTTTGGCGGGGGAATCTGCCAGGTTTCCACCACCCTGTATATGGCCGTTCTGCGGTCGGAGCTGGAGGTGACCGAGCGGTACAATCATTCCATGATTGTCACCTATGTGAAACCTTCCATGGACGCGGCCATCGCCGAGGGTTCCAAGGATCTGAAGTTTACCAACAATCTGGAGGCGCCCATCTATATTGAGGGCGTGGCCTACGCGGGAACGCTGGTCTTTACTGTTTACGGACAGGAGTACCGGCCGGAGGGACGGACGGTGACATTTGAGAGCGAGACACTGGAGGAGATCACCCCCACCACAGAGCTGGTGGCGGATACAGAGTCGGCGCTGGGAGCCATCCAGCAGACCCAGTCGTCGCATACCGGATATGTGGCGAAGCTGTGGAAGGTTGTTACGGAGAATGGCCAGGAGACCCGGACGGAGGTCAACAACAGCAATTATCAGATGACACCCAACCGGTACAAGGTGGGAGTAAAGACAGACAATCAGGAAGCTGCCGGCGCCATGTACAGCGCCATCAGCACCAATGATCTGAATGAGGTATATAAAGTGCTACAGCAGTATTCCTGATCCGTAATACCGAAGCAGGAAACAGCGAAAAACAGGCGGACCAGGCCAGAGACGGCTCGTCCGCCCAGGAACGATGGGAGACTGAAATGAAGATAGGAAAATTGCCGGAGCCGGTACTGATCCGCTCCGTACTGAAACAGGTGAAGCACCGGAGACCGGAGGTCCTGGTGGGACCGTCCGTGGGACAGGACTGCGCAGCCCTTCAGGTGGGGCCGGAGGAGGTTCTGGTAATGTCCACAGACCCCATCACGGGAACGGTGAAGGATCTGGGAAGCCACTGTATCCATATCACAGCCAACGACCTGGCTGCTTCCGGGGCGGAGCCGCTGGGCGTGATGCTGACCATATTGCTGCCGGATACCATGGAGGAGCCCCAGCTGCGGCGGCTGATGCAGGAGGCAGAGAAAACCTGCGAGGAGCTGAATATCGAGGTGCTGGGCGGCCATACGGAGATCACCAACGTGGTGCGCCAGCCGTTGATTTCCGTCACCGGAGTGGGAAAAATTCCCCGCCGGCAACTGACAACGCTGCGCCATATCGAACCCGGGCAGGACGTGGTGGTGACCAAGTGGATCGGCCTGGAGGCCACCGCCATTCTGGCCAAGGAATGTGAGGAAGAGCTGAGTGCCCGGTTCCCGGCAGGTCTGGTGGATGTGGCCAAGGGCTTCGGAAAATACCTTTCCGTGGTGAAGGACGCCCGGATTGCCGTGGACTGCGGCGTGACCGCCATGCACGATATCACCGAGGGCGGCGTCTTCGGCGCACTCTGGGAGATGGCCAGCGGCGCGGGCGTGGGGCTGGAAGTGGATATGAAGAAAATCCCCATCCGCCAGGAGACGGTGGAAATCTGCGAATATTTCGGGCTGAATCCCTATCAGATCATGTCCAGCGGATCAATGATGATTGTCACGGATCAGGGCCATGAGCTGGTGCGCAGGCTGGAAGCGGAGGGCATCCACGGAACCGTCATCGGAAGAACCACCGGCGGAAACGACCGGATTCTGCGGAACGGGGAAGACGTCCGCTATCTGGACAAACCGCAGCCGGATGAACTGTACAAGGTTCTGGGCTAAAAAATCAGAAAACTGGAAAGAAAGAGGGAAGCTTCATGGCGAAACTGAATATTGTGCTTCTGGAACCGGAGATCCCCTCCAATACGGGAAATATCGGGAGAACCTGCGTGGCGGCCGGCGCCCGTCTGCATCTGATTGAACCGCTGGGCTTCCGGCTCAATGAAAAATCCATCCGCCGGGCGGGAATGGACTACTGGGAACATCTGGATGTGACGAGATATATCGATTATCAGGATTTCCTTGAGAAAAATCCCGGGGCCAGGATTTATATGGCCACCACCAAAGCCCGCAGGCTTTATACGGATGTGAAGTATGAGGATGACTGTTATATCATGTTCGGAAAGGAGAGCGCCGGAATTCCGGAGGAGATTCTTCTGCAGAATCAGGAGAGGGCTGTGCGGATTCCCATGCTTTCGGATATCCGCTCGCTGAATCTGGCCAACTCCGTGGCCATCGTGCTGTATGAAGCGCTGCGCCAGCACGGATTTGATCATATGCAGCTGGAGGGCCAGCTGACAAAATATCTCTGGTAAATGCCGGAGGAGCCGCGGCAGTCCGCAGGCGATTCGGGGCAGTTTGGTCTTTCGGCCAAACTGCCCCATTTTTCATGACAATGGAAAGTTCGTGCGGCGTACTTTTCATTGCCTGCCGTTATTTTGCCTGATCCAGGGTAAAGATAAATTCTGTTCCCACCCCTTCGGTGCTGATGACGTTGATGTTCTGGTTGTGGGCAGTGATGATTTCCTTCACGATGGAAAGCCCCAGTCCGGTGCCCCGGCGGTCTCTGCCCCTGGAGGAATCCTGCTTGTAAAAACGGTCCCAGATCTTCGGCAGGCTTTCCTTGGAGATGCCGGTGCCGGAGTCCTTGACAGAGACGAAAACCTTTCCGTGATTTTCCGAGGTTTCCACCTTGATGACGGAATGATCGCTGCTGAATTTGATGGCATTGTCGATGAGGTTATACAGCACCTGCTGAATCTGTTCCAGATCCGCGTGAACCATCAGCTGCTCCGACTCCTGGTGCAGCTCGATCACCAGGGATTTCTGCTGGCAGATGGCCTCAAAGGCCGCGGCCGTATTTTTGATGGTCCGGTTGATATCGAAATCCGTTTTATGGATGGGGCGGCCCTTGGCGTCCAGCTTATCCAGGGTCAGAAGACTCTGGGTGAGCTTTTCCAGCCGCTCCGTCTCATTGATGACGATTTTCAGATATTTTTCCTGCATCTCGGGCGGAATGGTGCCGTCCATGATGGCCTCCACAAATCCTTTGATGGATGTGAGGGGAGAACGGAAGTCGTGGGATACGTTTGCCACAAACTTATGCTGATAATCGCCCATCTTTGCCAGCTCGTCCGACATATAGTTCAGCGTGGTGGCCAGATATCCCATCTCATCCTCCGTGGATACGGGGATATTGTAGGAAAGATTTCCCGAAGCGTATTCGTTGGCCCCCACCGTGATCTTTTTCAGCGGCCGGTAAACGCTGAAGGAAAACAGCGCCAGAATCCCCAGAGACAGAAGGAACAGCACGGCGAAAATCAGATACACCGGCCCCAGAACCGCCTCCCGCCTTGCAATGATTTCCGTCATGGGAAGGTGGATGGAGAAATATCCCTTCGTGTACAGGTTCTGGGTGACAGGTACCATCACATTGACCATCTCCTGGTCAAAATACCGGTAAAAATTACCCACCTGATAATAGCCGGTCCCCATGGAAGCGGGATCGAAATTTGTCAGCTGCTGCTTTTCCGCTTCCTTGTCCTGGAAAGAATAGCCGGTATCAAAATAGGGCTCCCCCTGAGGATCAAGAAGGAGAATCCGGGCGCTTTCATAGTCCGCCAGGGCGGTACAGATGTCGTAAATATCCTTCAGATCGGAGGCGCTTTCATAGTCCTGAGAGGCCTGGGAGTAGGAAAGGGAGGTGGCCTCCTTGTACAGCTCCTCCCCGGTGGAATCCAGGATCTGCCGCTGGATGACAGCGGACCCGGCGGTGGAAATCAGAATCAGTCCTGCGATGGCCAGGGCCGCGTAGGCCAGGACAAATTTAAAATACAGTGCGTTTTTCACAGGTTATTTCACCTCAAATTTGTATCCGATCCCCCAGACAGTGCTGAGTGACCAGGACTTGTGATCCTTGATTTTCTCCCGAAGCCGCTTGATGTGCACATCCACGGTTCTGGTATCTCCTATGTACTCATACCCCCAGATGTGATCCAGCAGCTGTTCTCTGGTGAACACCTGATTGGGAGAGGAAGCCAGGAAATACAGCAGCTCCAGCTCTTTCGGCGGCATGTCGATGGTCTCGCCGTTGTAAATTACCGAATAATTGGTGAGATTAATGATCAGATCCGGGTACTCCACATATTTTCCGGCCGGTTTGGCATCCAGGGCCGGCGCCGGCTGGAAGCGGCGCAGAACCGCCTTCACTCTGGCCACCAGTTCCTTGGAATCAAAGGGCTTGATCATGTAATCGTCGGCGCCCAGCTCCAGTCCCAGCACCTTGTCAAAAATTTCTCCTTTTGCGGAAAGCATGATGATGGGCACGTTGGATTTGTGCCGGATCTCCCGGCAGACCTGATAGCCGTCCATTCCCGGCAGCATCAGATCCAGCAGAATCAGGTTGGGCTGAAAGGAGGAAAATGCCTTCAGCGCTTCTTCTCCGTCATTGACGATCTGACACTCGTAACACTCTTTTGTGAGATAGAGAGAAATCAGCTCCGCAATGTTGTTATCGTCGTCTACTATCAGAATTTTCTGTTTAGCTACCATGCTTGACCTTCCTTCCGTTATTATTTATTACTGGCTCAATGGCCGCAAAGGGATCCCCTGGGGGATTTCCGCATTATTTGAATTCCACAATCGTCACGCCGGCATCCCCCTCGCCAAATTCTCCCAGGCGGAAGGATTTGACATGTTTCTGGCGGCGCAGATACTGATGAACGCCTTTTCGCAGGGCGCCGGTTCCTTTTCCGTGTACAATGCGCACGCTAGGCAGATGGGCCAGATAGGCATCGTCCAGATATTTATCCAGCTCTGCCACAGCCTCGTCCACCGTCTTGCCCAGCAGATTGATTTCCACGCCCACGGAGGCGGATTTTGACATCTTGATTTTTCCGGTCTGGGTCCGCTGCAGATTGGGAGCGGTGATCACCGGGTCATCCTGAAGAATGGCCAGATCGGAAATGTGTACCTTGGAGCGCATGATTCCCATCTGTACAAACAGATATCCCCTGGAATCCGGCAGGGTGCTGACCGTGCCTTTCAGATTCATGCTCAGCACCTTCACGCCGTCACCCAGATGAAGATCGGAGGGCTTCAGGGTTTTGGTGGGGGCTGCCTTTTTCTTTATGGACATCTTCTTTTCCACTTTGTTCATCTTTTCCCGCAGCCGCTGACGCTCCTGCTCCATTTCCTTTACGGAAATGTTCTCTTTTCCGAACCGGTGGAAATCTTTCATGGTCTTGTCCGCGTACTCCTTGGCTTCCCGGAGAATGGCGTGGGCCTGTTCGTTGGCGTCCTGCAGAATCTTTTCTTTTCTGGAATCCAGTTTTTCCTGGCGGGCTTCCAGATCCTTTTTCAGTCTGGCGATCTCTTCTTTGTAACGGGAGATCTCTTCCTGCTCCCGCTCCAGGGTCACCCGGCTTTCCTCCAGCTGGGAGATCACGTCCTCGAAGGACTCCGCCTCCTGGCTGATCTGTTTTCTGGCTTCATCAATGATGAAATCCGGCAGCCCCAGCTTTCCGGAAATGGCGAAGGCGTTGCTTTTTCCCGGCACGCCGATCAGCAGCCGGTAGGTGGGCCGCAGGGTCTCCACGTCAAATTCGCAGGAGGCGTTTTCCACCCCGGCAGTGGACAGGGCGTACACCTTCAACTCGCTGTAGTGGGTGGTGGCCATGGTGCGGATTCCCTGTTTCTGCAGATAGTTCAGGATGGCGATGGCCAGGGCCGCGCCTTCGGTGGGGTCCGTTCCGGCGCCCAGCTCGTCGAACAGCACCAGGCTGTCACGGTCAGCTTTTTCAATGAAGGACACCACATTGGTCATGTGGGAGGAGAAGGTACTCAGCGACTGCTCAATGCTCTGCTCGTCGCCGATGTCCGCGTATACTTCGGTGAAAATCGAAAGTTCTGACCGGTCCAGAGCCGGAATATGAAGCCCGGACTGTCCCATCAGCGTCAGAAGTCCCACGGTTTTCAGGGATACGGTCTTTCCGCCGGTGTTGGGGCCGGTGACGATCAGCAGATGAAATTCCTTTCCCAGATGGATATCGATGGGAACTACCCGGTCTTTGTCGATCAGCGGGTGGCGGCCCTTGCGGATGTTGATATAACCGTCCGTGTTGAACAGGGGGCGGGTGGCCTTCTGGTCCATGGCCAGAGAGGCCCGGGCGAAAATGAAATCCAGCTCCGTGAGGGTTTCCAGATCGTACTGGATGGACTCCCGGTTCTGGGCGGCCAGCTCGCTTAAGGAAGCCAGAATGGCTTCGATTTCCGCCTGCTCCTTCAGTTCCAGATCCCGGATATCGTTGTTCAGCTTCACCACCGCCATGGGCTCGATGAACAGCGTGGAGCCGGTGGAAGACTGGTCGTGGATCATGCCGGGCACCTGGTTTTTGTATTCCGCCTTGACGGGGATACAGTAGCGGCCGTTGCGCATGGTGATGACGGCGTCCTGCAGGTAGGAGCGGGCGCTGCCGTTTACCATGCCGGCCAGCTGGTTGTGGATCCGCTCGCCGGTGTTCTTGATGGAACGGCGGATCTGGCGCAGGGCGGGGCTGGCGTCGTCGCTGATCTCATCCTCCGAGAGAATACAGCGGCGGATCTCCGCCGAAAGCGTTCCCAGCGGCTCCAGGGCGTCGAACAGATCATCCAGGGAATCCCTGGGGATATCGCTGTTTTCCCTGCGGCCGTAAGCCTTTACCCGGGAGCTGTTTTCCAGAACGGAGCAGATGGACAGCAGCTCCTGAATCCCCAGACTGCTGCCGATTTCCAGCCGCTTCAGGGAACCCCGCACATCCCTGGCGCCGCCGAAGGAGATGGTCCCCTTCTGAAACAGGCGGGTGAGCGCGTCCTGGGTCTGCCTCTGCAGATGTTCGATCTCCCCCAGAGAAGCGGAAGGCTGCAGATTTTCACACTTCCTCTTTCCCAGAAGCGAAGAAGCACGGCTGGTCAGCTGCTCTATGATTTTATCGTATTCCAACGTTTTCAGTGCTTTTTCATTCATGAGTATAATCCTTTTCTTTGTTATTGGCCGGATGGCCATAGAGGTTACCCTTTCGGAAATTATATCCCGGAAGGGCAGTTCTCAAATCCATTTTACTCCATATGTTTCAGAATGAAAAGGGATAAATTTGTTGGGACAGAAAGCGGAGCAGAATTTTATATTTCTTCATAAAAAGTTCATAAGTTTATTGTAAAATAAAAAAGTAAGTCAGGCAATTTTTACAGGAGATTACGATTATGGTACTGAAAAACAATCGCAGTCCGAAAAAAGAGAACCGGCAGGAACAGGATCCCAAGGATTATTATTTCCTGCGGGAGGTAATCAAGGAGAAACCCCTGGATAAAAAGAAGCTGGCTGTGCGTGCAGGGGGTATTGCCGCGGGAGCGGTGCTTTTCGGTGTGGTAGCGGCTTTTGTTTTCGCGAAGACGGAGCCGCTGTTTCGGGAGGAAGAGACTTCTTTGCGGGTGAGTATTCCCGAGGAGGAGCCCACCGCCACGCCCACTCCGGAGGCCACCCAGTCCCCCACGCCGGAGCCGGAAACATCGGCGGATGAGGCTTTGGAATTGGATGATTTTCAGAATATGTTCGACCGGGTGATGGATGTGGCCGAGGAACCGGAGAAATCCCTGGTGAGCGTGCAGGGATTCACCAGCGGGGAAGAGTGGCTGGCCGGGGGTGGCAGCCAGGAAGCCATTTCCGGGCTTTTGGCCGCGGACAACGGAAAAGAGTATTTTATTCTGACGGAATACCGGGTGGTGGCGGATGTGGACCGGATTCTGGTGACCTTCCAGGACGGAAGCACTGTGGACGCCAATTTCCAGAAGCAGGATCCCAGCACAGGTCTGGCAGTCCTGAAAATTGCCAAAGAGGACGTGGATAACGAGACGAAGGATCAGATCGAGGTGGCAGAACTGGGAAGTTCTTATTCCGTTTCCCGGGGAACGCCGGTGCTGGCGCTGGGGAGTCCGGCTGGCTACGGGGATTCCGTGGCCTGGGGCATGGTGACATCGGTGACCAACACGAAAGCCACAGTGGACGCGGAATATCATCTGCTGACTACGGACATCATGGGAGATTCCCAGGGCAGCGGTATTCTGGTGAATCTGGACGGCGAAATCGTGGGGATTATCGCCCAGTCTTTTGCTATCGAGGATAATAAAAATGTGGTGACCGCCCTGCCGATATCGGAGCTGCGTGATCTCATTGAGAAGCTGTCAAACAACGAGGATCTGATTTATCTGGGCGTTACAGGCCAGGATATCGGCAGCGAGCTGTCGGAGAAAACCGGTATCCCCAAAGGGGTATATGTCAATGCGGTCAGCGAGGACTCACCGGCCATGGAGGCGGGGATCCAGAACGGCGATGTGATCGTGCGGATCGGAAGCAGCGAGATTTCCACGCTGAAACAGCTGAAATCAGCCCTGGACAACTGCGAGCCGGGCCGCAGAGTGGAAGTGGCAGCCATGCGGAAAGGCGCGGAGGGTTATGTGGAAATAGTGTTTGACGTAACACCTGGCGCGTTATAAAATAGAACACATACGGCGGGACGCCGAAGGCAGATAACCAGACTGTGGAATACGGCCTGGTTATTTCTGTGGACAGCGAAAAAAGGAGAATATAATTATGAAATATATCAAGGATTTTTTTGAGGGAGCCAGAATCACGGGCGTATATCTGTGCAAACACCGCCAGTCCGCGGTGACTAAAAACGGAAAGCCCTACGAAAATGTGATCCTTCAGGATAAAACAGGAACCATCGACGCCAAAATCTGGGATCCCAATTCCCAGGGAATCGAGGAGTTCGACGCCATGGATTACATCGACATCATGGGAGATGTCAGCAGCTTTGCCGGCGCGCTGCAGATCAGCATCAAGCGGGTGCGGAAAGCGCAGGAGGGAGAGTATGTACCGGCAGACTACCTGCCGGTGAGCAGCAGAAACATCGAGGAAATGTACCGGGAACTGCTGGACTTTGTGGACTCTGTGAAAAATCCCCACCTTTCTCAGCTGCTGAAGCTGTATTTTGTGGAGAACGAGTCCTTTGTGAAGAAATTCAAATTCAGCTCCGCGGCCAAAAGCGTGCATCACGGCTTTGTGGGAGGACTGCTGGAGCATACCCTGAGCGTCACAAAATTGTGCGATTACTATACCGGAGCATATCCGCTTCTGAACCGGGAGCTGCTGATCACGGCGGCAATCTTTCATGATATCGGGAAAACCCATGAGCTGTCGGCATTTCCGGTGAATGATTACACCGACGACGGCCAGCTTCTGGGTCACATCATGATGGGAGCGGAGATGGTCCATGACGCGGCCAGGAAGATTCCGGGATTTCCCGCGAAGCTGGAGAGCGAGCTGAAACACTGCATTTTGGCCCATCACGGGGAGCTGGAGTACGGTTCCCCCAAAAAACCGGCGCTGATGGAAGCGGTGGCGCTGAATCTGGCGGACAACACGGACGCCCGGATGGAGACCTTCCGGGAGATTCTGGAAGGGGCCGGGGATCAGAACGACTGGCTGGGATATAACCGGATTTTTGAGTCGAATATCAGGAAGAGTAGTCTGTAACACAGAGGGAAAACAGCTCAGAGAGGGGTGTGCGATTTGCCGGATGGAATTATGATTCTGGGCGCTTCCGGAGTGGGAAAAACTACCCTGGGAAGAATTACCGCGCGGAAATTGGGCTTTGCCTTTCTGGACATCGATGACTTTATCTGGAGGAAAGATACAGAGCTTCCGTTTACCGTCCTGTATTCCCGGGAGGAAAAGATCCGCCGTCTGATGGCGGCGGTGGAAAGCGCGGGAAAATTTGTGATGGCAGGCTCCATGAGCAGTTTCCATGAATATTTCGACCAGTTTTTCCGGCTGGCCGTATTTCTGACGGCGGATGAGAAAATCCGGACGGCCCGTGTCCATGAACGGGAAGTAAACGTATTTGGGGAACGTGTTCTGCCGGGAGGCGATATGTATCAGAAACATCAGGAGTTTCTGCGGGATGTGGCCGGCTATGAAAACGGCACCGGTTCCTGCACAAGACTGCAGCACGAACAGTGGATGGAGCAGCTTTCCTGCCCCATTTTGCGGCTGGACGGGATGGCGCTGCCGGAGGAAAACGCGGAAATTATTGTGAAAGCTTATAGAGCGCAGTGAGCACCGGTGCGGGATATGCGGCGCCCATCGCCGAAACACAGCAATCATATATTTGGAAAACGAGAAAAAGGAGAAGGTATGGAGTTTAAGAAAAATGATCTTCTGACGGTGACCATCGAGGATATGGGACACGACGGGGAGGGCATCGGAAAATGCGACGGCTATACGGTATTTGTCAAGGACGCGGTGATCGGGGATACCGTGCGGGTGAAGCTGATGAAAACCCGGAAGAATTTCGGATATGGCCGTCTGATGGAGATCCTTACCCCATCCCCGGACCGGACGGAGGCACCCTGTCCTTTCGCCCGTCCCTGCGGGGGATGCCAGATCCAGGCCCTTTCCTATGAAAAACAGCTGGAGTTCAAGGCGCGGAAAATCCGGAACAATCTGAAGCGGATCGGAGGATTTGCCGATGAGGAAATTTCCATGGAGCCGGTGATCGGCATGGAGCATCCATTTGGTTACCGGAACAAGGCGCAGTTCCCGGTGGGTACGGACCGGGAAGGCCGTCTGGTGACGGGATTTTACGCGGGAAGAACCCATTCGATTATCCCCAACCGGAAGTGTCTGCTGGGGGTACCGGTCAATGAGACGATTCTGGATACGGTGCTGGATTTTATGGAGGAGTTCGGCGTGACGGCGTACCAGGAGGATACCGGAAAGGGGTTGGTGCGCCATGTGCTGATCCGGTATGGATTTCACACGGGCCAGGTGATGGTTTGCCTGGTGGTGAACGGGACAAAGCTGCCCCACAGCCAGGAACTGGTGGAGCGGCTTCGCCGGATAGAAGGCATGACCAGTATTCTGCTGAATGTGAACCGGGAGAGAACCAATGTGATTCTCGGCAGCCAGGTGCGTCTTCTGTGGGGGCAGGAGTATATCACCGATACCATCGGCGGGATCCAATATCAGATTTCTCCGCTGTCATTTTTCCAGGTAAATCCGGTGCAGACCGAGAAGCTGTACGGCAAGGCGCTGGAGTTTGCGGGGCTGACCGGAGGGGAGACCGTCTGGGATCTGTACTGCGGCATCGGGACAATTTCCCTGTTCCTGGCCCGGAAAGCCGGGAAGGTGTACGGGGTGGAGATTGTGCCGGAGGCCATCGCAGATGCGGAAAAGAACGCGGAAATCAACGGAATCGAGAATGTGGAATTTTTCGTGGGCAGGGCGGAGGACGTGCTGCCGGAGAAGTATGAGAAGGAAGGAATCCGCGCGGATGTGATCGTGGTGGACCCGCCCCGGAAAGGGTGCGAGGAGAGCGTGCTGGATACCATGGTGAAAATGGGCCCCGAGCGGATCGTGTATGTGAGCTGCGATTCGGCGACGCTGGCGAGGGATCTGAAGTATCTGCGGGAGAGA
>HHCFR02800__coassemble_1700_pt1 | contig 17811 bp, 15 predicted proteins | sample HHCFR02800__metabat2_high_PE_078 | metagenome-assembled genome bin HHCFR02800
GGTTGATCAGGTTGGTGATGGTGGTTTTGCCCGCCCCGGTGGAGCCCACGAAGGCAATCTTCTGTCCCGGCTGAGCATACAGCCGGATATCGTGAAGCACGATTTTCCGGTCATCGTATCCGAAATCCACCCCGTTGAACACCACATCACCCTCCAGTTTCCGGTAGGTGGTGGTCCCTTCCGCCTTATGATAATGCTTCCAGGCCCAGCATCCGGTATGTTTTCCGGTTTCCCGGATCTGTCCGTCCGGGCCCATCTCGGCATTTACCAGCGTCACGTACCCCTCGTCCTTTTCCGGTTCCTGATCCATCAGGGCAAAAATCCGCTCCGCCCCCGCCAGGGCCATCACCACAGAATTCAGCTGCATACTCACCTGATTGATGGGGCCGCTGAAGCTTTTGTTGAAGGTCAGAAAGCTGGCCAGCCCGCCCAGCGTCAGGCCGCCCACGCCATAGATGGCCATAATGCCGCCGAAAATGGCACAGACCACATAACTGACATTCCCCAGCTGCGCGTTGGCCGGTCCCAGCATGTTGGCGTATTTGTTGGCGTTGTCGGAGCTTTCAAACCACTGATCATTGATCTCATTGAATTTTTCAATACTCTCTTCCTCGTGGCAGAAAACCTTCACCACCTTTTGTCCTTCCATCATTTCCTCAATATAACCGTTCACCTTTCCCAGATCGGTCTGCTGGGAAAGAAAATAGCGTCCGCTCAGTCCCGCCAGTTTTTTGGTGGTGACCAGCATGATAGCCACCATCACCATATTGATTACTGTCAGCGGGATACTGAGAATGATCATGCTGATCAGCACGCTGACAATGGTGATGACACTGTTGAGGAGCTGCGGGATACTCTGGCTGATCATCTGCCGCAGCGTATCGATATCATTGGTATACACGGACATGATATCTCCGTGAGGATGGGTGTCAAAGTATCTGATCGGAAGGCTCTCCATATGAGAGAACAGATCCACCCGCAGATCCCTCAGCGTTCCCTGGGTCACGTAGACCATGATCCGGTTGTAGGCAAAGGTAGAGACAATACCCACCGCGTAGAAACATGCCACCCGCAAAATAGCTGCCAGCAGCGGGCCGAAATCCGGATCGGATTGTCCGATCATGGGCATGATATAGCTGTCTATCAAATCCCTCATAAACATGGTACCCTGTACATTTGCCAGCACCCCGATAAAGATACATACCACCACCACAATGCACTGGATCAGATACCGCTTTCCCACATAGGCCAGCAGCCTGCCCAGCAGCTTTCCCGGATTCTGCACCTTAGGCGCAGGTCCTCTCATTCTTCCCGGTCCGGGCATTACCGGTCACCTCCCTTTTCATCGAAATCGCCGCCGCCCTGGGTCTGAGATTCATAGACCTCCCGGTAGATGGCGTTGGAAGCCAGAAGTTCCTCATGGGTTCCGAAGCCGTTCACCCGTCCGTCCTCCATGACGATGATCCTGTCCGCATTCTGCACACTGGAAATTCTCTGGGCGATAATCAGTTTTGTGGTATCGGGAATTTCCTTCGCGAAAGCCTGACGGATCTTCGCGTCGGTGGCCGTATCCACAGCGCTGGTGGAATCGTCCAGAATCAGGATTTTCGGTTTTTTCAGCAGTGCCCGGGCGATACAGAGGCGCTGCTTCTGTCCGCCGGAAACATTGGTTCCTCCCTGCTCGATATAGGTGTGATATCCATCCGGCAGTCTGGTGATAAATTCATCGGCGCAGGCCAGCTTACAGGCCCGGATACATTCATCCTCCGTGGCGTTTTTATCACCCCACCGGAGATTTTCCAGAATGGTTCCGGAAAACAGCACATTTTTCTGCAGCACCACGGCCACCTGGTTCCTCAGTGTCTCCATGTCGTATTCCCGCACATCCCGGCCGCCCACCCGAACGCTTCCCCGGGTCACATCGTAAAGCCGGCTGATCAGGCTTACAAGACTGGATTTCGCGCTTCCGGTGCCTCCGATGATTCCGATACATTCCCCGGAACGGATTTCCAGACAGACATCCTGCAGCACGGATTCCTTTGTGTTCTTTTTGTAACTGAAATCCACATGATCAAAAACGATACTGCCGTCCGCCACCTCCATCACCGGATGCTCCGGATTGGAAAGGCTGCTCTTTTCATTGAGCACCTCCGTAATCCGCCGGGCGCTGGCGGTACTCATGGTCACCATTACAAAAATCATGGACAACATCATCAGGCTCATAAGAATATTCATGCAGTAGGTGAGAAGGCTCATCAGTTCTCCTGTGGTCAGGGTGTCCGCCACAATCATCTTCGCCCCCAGCCAGCTGATTCCCAGAATACAGGAATAGACGGTAAACTGCATCAGCGGCGCGTTCAGGGTGAGGATTTTCTCCGCTCCCACAAACATCCGGTAAACGTTGTTGGTGGCCTTTGCGAATTTTTTATCCTCGTAATCCTCCCGCACATACGCTTTCACCACCCGGATACCTGCCACATTTTCCTGGACACTGGCATTCAGGTCGTCATACTTGCGGAACACCTGCTGGAAATATTTTGTGGCCCGGCTCATAATCAGCAGCAGACAGATGCCCAGCAGTATTACCGCCGCCAGATAAATGGAAGCCAGCCTGGCGTTGATGACAAAGGCCATCACCATAGCGCACAGAAGGCTTGCCGGCGCGCGGGTGAACATCCGCAGAATCATCTGATAGGCATTCTGCAGATTCGTTACATCGGTGGTCAGGCGGGTAATCAGTCCCGCCGTACTGTATTTGTCGATGTTGGAAAAGGAAAATGTCTGGATATTTTCATACATGGCCCGCCGGAGATTTCTGGCAAATCCCGCGGACGCCCGGGCGCCGTACTTGCCTCCCATGATTCCGGCAAACAACCCCACCAGAGCAGCCAGAACCATTCCCAGCCCCACCAGACAGATATGCCGGATATTTCCTTTCTCCACGCCGTCATCGATGATAGATGCCATCAGCAGGGGAACCACCATCTCCATGATAACCTCCAGAATCATGAACATGGGTGTGAGGATGGATGGCAGTTTAAATTCTTTTACCTGTGCTCCCAATGTTTTCAGCATCAGTCTCTCCTCCTGTCAGTTTCTTTGTGGCAGTTCTCCACGTTGGACCGGATTGTGCGGATCACACGGAAAAACGTGTCCATGTCATCCGGAGAAATGCCGCTGCGCATCTTCTGTTCCAGGTTCCGGATGGCCTTCATGGTATTCTGCTGTAACTCTTCCCCCTTCTCCGTCAGCATCACCCGCTTCAAGCGGGCGTCATAGGCCACCGGCTCCCGCCGGATATAACCCTTCTTCTCCATCAGCTGCAGAATACCCGTAGCAGTGGATCTGGCAATGGAAAAATTCGCCTCAATATCCTTCTGAAAAATCTCCCGTTCTCTGTTGGCATAGAGATAGCCGATGATCCAGCTGTGCATCATGGTCAGCTCCCCGGCCCCCATGGCTGCCCGGGTCAGGGCCACATAACTGTGGATCTCGTTGTCCAGTCTTTTAACCTCAAAGCCGATATCATCCTTCTCCACTTCGCAGCACCTCCTTTCGGTTTTCCTTTAGTTCGGTTCCGAATTGTTCACTCTGAGAACATTATAAAATTCTTCCGTAAAGCCGTCAAGATAAAACGTTACCGTTCAACCTTCCGCGAAAAAAACCTCCCTGTCCGTTGGAACAGGGAGGAATCCTATGTAAAATGTTCTATATCTGTTTTTTTATTTCTCTTTGGAAATCAGATGATACGGAAGCGTCACAAAGACGATGGCTCCGATCATATTTCCCACAGTTGCCAGCAGAACACTGTAGCAGTACTGTCCGATGGTGATACCGCCGTTTGCCAGGGCCACGCCCTCAATGCTCATGTTTGCGATGCTGTGCTCAAATCCGCATACCATGAAGACGAAGATACACCAGAAAATCATGATCAGCTTTCCGGATTCGGATTTCAGTTTGGTACCGCACCATACGGCCAGACATACCAGAATATTACAGAAAACAGCTCTTGCCAGCAGCGGCAGCGGCGCGTAACCGACCTTGCCCACAGAAACCTGCGTAAAGTATGCGGCCACCTCTCCTTCTCCCGCGGTGGGAATTCCGGTCAGCTGGAAGATGCCCACGCAGATCAGAGAGCCGATCAGATTGCCGATCCAGCAGAAGATCCACAGCTTGATGGTATCTCCCCAGGTCACTTTCTTCCGCAGAGAAGCGGCGCTCATCACGAAGTTATTTCCCGTGAACAGCTCAGCGCCGGCCATCACCACCAGGCTGAGGGCGGAGGCGAAAGCAAACGCCTGCACCGGCTTCGTCCAGGGCGCCGCGTCTCCCGCGGAAATCACCTGTCCCAGCGTAAATGCCACGAAGCTTCCGAAAGAAATAAACATACCTGCCACCAAAGCGGCCACGAAGTATCCCAGCGGATTCTTCTTCATCAAGTTAACTTTGCCTGCTCCTGCATTACAGACTGCCTGAAACTCATCCTTAAACATATTAACTCCTCCTTTAGACTTGTTTCATTTTCGCCCTTTTTTCATGTGCTGTGATTTCATGAAAAAAGGGCAACATTTGTAAAGGTACAAATGCTGCCCAGACGGTCGGCTCTTATTCAGTATCAATTCCCCTGTGGTATGCTCCACACTATCCCGTCAGTAATTGGTACCGTTTTTTAAATCTGTCATTAATTTAACACACACCTTCTGTTTTGTCAATCCATTTTCTGTCGATTTTTCGTCCGAATTTTACCATCGGATTCGCTCCCGGGCCGGAAGCTTTCCGAAGCCCCCGTCGCTCTCCGGACCGCCAGTTCCCGGGCCACTTCCTCCTTCATGCGTCCAAACGCAGAATTTTCCAGATCCACCGACAGCACATACTGGATCCTTCCCGCCAGACGTTCCAGATAATGCTCCGGAGATTCCTCCAGACCCGTCTGTTTCAAATGCTCCTCCACCCCGTACATTCGGCAGTAATGCCATTCCTGCCGCAGCCTGCGGCGCGTCTTCCCGGGCACCTGAAGTTTTTCGTTCACCACCAGTCCGGTCACCTCCTGCCGGGCTCCCCTGGTGAATACCCTGGTTTTTTCCCTGTTGACGGAAAAATCCATGGCTTCCAGAAAGGCTGTGGCTTTGCGGATCACCTGACCGGGATCAAAATCTCCGGAAAAGGTCAGATCGTCACAGTAACGGGTGTAGGCAATTCCCCTTTCCCGGCACCAGCTGCCCAGCGAGCAGTCAAAATCCCGCATCACCAGGTTGGAGATATACGGCGAGGTGGGCGCTCCCTGGGGAAGTGTTTCACGGAAGCAGCACAGGGAGGCAAACAACCCCCTTACCGGATCCGGAAACAGCCACGGGGGAAATGCCTTCCGGTAAACCGTCAGATAGCCGATACTGCCGAAAAAGTCCTTCACATCCATCTTTACCACCACCGGTTTCCCCACATGAGGCCGGGCGCCATCCGCCAGTCCCATCCCTTTTCGGTAGGCCGCGGCATATTCGGAAACTTCCATGGTCTCCAGCACCCGCCCAAGAAGCCTTCTCTGAATCCCTGCCAGCTGACCGTCCGGAATCCACAGGGTACGGTATCCCCCGCTCTTTTTTGGTATCCGTCCCTTTCGGTAATGCTCCTCCTGGCAATTGGAAAAATGATACAGCACAGCCATCTCCTTTTTCAGGGGAAGATTACTGCCGCCAAGATGAAGAGAAAGCAGGTAATCCTGCCACTGATCGGTTGTACAGTATTTCCATAAATTTCCACTCATCGCTTCCGGATCCCCGCTTCCCTTTTTGTCTCTCTCCCGGACACAATACTGTGATACAAAACGGCGGAGGCGTGCCAGCCGACGGCGGCCTGGCACACCGCAAGGTGTGCAGTCGTACGCTGCAGCCGTTTTTTATGACAATGGAAGGAAGTTCCATTGTCATGCAGACCGTGTCTGCCGGTGCTTTCTTCTTTCTCAGAAATGCGACTCGCATTTCCCGCAGTTTTTTCAGGAGCCGCCCCCGAAGAGGGCGTTCCGTCCATTTCCCGCTTTCCGCTGTCCGGGGTCAGAGACCATCGCTGTGGAATCATTATAGCGCCATTTTGCTGGGAATACAAGTAACTATTCAGCCCTCCAATGTTCCGCGGGGTGTCCCGCTTCCCTGTCACAAATACAATTCAAATTTCTTCCGGAGAGATAGCGATAGCCGGGAAGATATGATACACTGAAAACAGCAAAAAATGTGACATACGTCACGGCAATTTTTTTCATTTCCCGTTATACTCGTTTTACATGCAGTCAGGAGGTATTATGGAATTTCATCCCCAGAATGTCCGAAAGCTTCCCTTTTTCCGGGATCTTCCGAATTCTTTGACAGAGAAACTTTTTCAGAATGGCCGTCTCGTCCGCTATCGGAAGGGAGCCACGGTTTTTTCTTCCGGAGAACTGCTCTCCTGCGCCTATCTTCTTCTGGACGGCGAGGCGATGATTTATAATCTCACCAGGAGGGGAAACCGGAAGATCATCTTTATTCTGGGCGGCGGCCATCTGCTCAACCACAATCTGGCCGCGTCCCGGAGGACAGCCATTTTCTGCGAAGCCTCTTCGCCTCTGCTGATGCTTACGCTTCCCGTCAGCTTCTTTCTTCAGACCATGGACGAAGAACCTCCGCTGGCCCGGGCAGTTCTGGCAGAGTATGAACGCTACATCTGGCGGCTGGATCATCAGCTGAAGAACACGGCCGGCAGTATGCGGGTGGAGCGGAAAATCGCCGCAAAGCTCTGGAAGCTGGGGAGGGATTTCGGCGTTTCCTGTCCGGAAGGGATTCTCATTCGTCCGGAACTGACACTGACCGTTCTGGCGGATATGGTGGGCGCTCCCAGGGAAACCATTTCCAGAGCCTGCAAGCAGCTGTCGGCCCGACAGTTACTGCTATACCGGAACCGCCATTTTATCCTTCCGGATCCGGAAGGACTGGCTGCTTTTTACAAGACCGTCTGAATCCCCGGACGGCTTTTGGCATCTGCCGGAAACGGAACCGCAGACGGCCAAACAGTCACCGAAAACATCAAAAGAAAGGATTACTGTACTATGGGAAAATTATGGAATCGCCACCAGGCCCGGCTTCTTCTGGCCCGGTGGCAGGAAACCTACGACATTTACGCCCCGGTGCGGATGCCGGGCGACGGCTGTTTTTCTGACACCGATACCGTCCGCTACGGCCTCATTGATTCACTGGAGGAAATCGTCTGGGATCAGAAATCGGATTACAGCTTCAAGGAGGCGCTGCTTCCCATTTCGGAAACTCTGTTTTATTTCACCGATGACAATGCCTCCGTTCCCGAGGCTCCCAAAAAGAAACGGCTGATCTTTCTGCGCAGCTGTGAAATGAACGCTCTGCGCCGTCTGGATCAGATGTATCTGAACAACGGTCCGGAGGATTTCTACTACAAAAGGATCCGCCAGGATGCCAGATTTGTGCTGATGGGATGCGACACCCCCTTTGCCTCCTGCTTCTGCGCGTCCATGGGAACCAACACCTGCGAAGGTTACCATGCCTATGTGCACCCGGATGGCGATCGGTTCTATCTGGATATTCCGGACAGGGAACTGGCGGCCTGTGCCGATGGCCTTGCGGCCGAAGACGCCAGCCAGCCGGTGAAATCTGTGACAAAAGACGCCGTCTCCGTAAAGATCCCCGACGCCCTGCCGGAAAACGCCGCCACCCTGGATTTGTGGAAGGATTACTCTTCCCGCTGCATCAGCTGCGGCCGCTGCAACTTTGTCTGTCCCACCTGCACCTGCTTCACCATGCAGGATCTGTTCTACCGGGACAATGATCATGGCCGTGCGGGGGAACGCCGGAGAGTCTGGGCCTCCTGTCAGGTGGACGGCTACACGGATATGGCCGGAGGCATCTGTTTCCGGAAGGATCCCGGAGAGCGGATGCGTTTCAAGGTGCTTCACAAAATTTCCGACTATAAAAAACGGTTCGGATACCATATGTGCGTGGGCTGCGGCCGCTGCGAAAATATCTGCCCCGAGTATATTTCCTATACGGAATGTCTCAACCGGCTGGACGCTGCCGCCAGATCTTCTGCGGAAGGAGGAGAACAGTGATGAGAAACGAATACATACCTTTTGCTTCCCGTATCTGCCGGATCATCCGTCATACCGACCTGGAATATACTTTTCAGATGAGTTATTCGGGAGAGGTGAAACCGGGACAGTTTTTTGAAGTATCCATCCCCGGCTACGGGGAGGCGCCCATCTCCGTCAGCGGCATCGGAGAGGATACCGTAGATCTCACCATCCGCCGGGTGGGTAAGGTGACCGGAGAGATTTTTGAGCACGGCGAAGGACGCTCCCTGCTGATGCGGGGGCCCTATGGAAACGGCTTTTCCCTGGAGGACTACCGGGGACGGGAACTGGTGATCGTTGCCGGCGGAACCGGCGTCTCCCCGGTGAGAGGCGTCATCGATTATTTTGGCAGCCACCCGGAAGAGACCGCTTCCCTGCAGGTGATTACCGGCTTCAAATCTCCCCGGGACATCCTTTTTGGGGAGGATCTGAAACGCTGGGAAGATCAGATGGAGCTGACCCTCACCGTGGACGCCGCTGATGAGGGGGAAAACGTGAAAGTGGGGCTGGTGACAAAGTATATCCCCGATCTGCACTTTTCCGATATGACTAATGCCGCCGCCATCGTGGTGGGACCGCCGGTGATGATGCGGTTTGCCGTGGCGGCCTTAAAGGAGCTGGGACTTGCGGATGAACAGATCTGGATCTCCCAGGAACGGAAGATGTGCTGCGGCCTGGGAAAATGCGGCCACTGCCGTATGGGAGACACCTACATCTGTCTGGACGGACCCGTTTTCAATTATACCAAAGGCAGAAATCTGCTGGATTAGGAGGCGCTGTATGGATATCAATACAAAGAAATTAAAGAAAAATGCATTTCGCGTGACGAAAAAAAGAGGGATCGCCGCCTCCCGCGTCCGTGTTCCGGGCGGTCTTTGCAACGCGGAGGTTCTGGAGCAGGTGGCAAAAATTGCCCGCGAGTACGGGGACGGCAGCGTTCACCTGACCACCCGCCAGGGCTTTGAGATTGAAGGGATTTCCATGGAGGACATGGACAAGGTCAATGCCCTGCTGCAGCCCATCATCGAAAATCTGGACATCAACCAGACAGAGCCGGGCGCCGGCTACCCTGCCTCCGGCACCAGAAATGTCAGCGCCTGCATCGGCAACCGGGTCTGCCCCTTCGCCAACTATAATACGGCCGCTTTTGCCAAACGGATCGAGGACGCCATTTTCCCCAACGATCTTCATTTCAAAATCGCCCTCACCGGATGCGCCAACGACTGTATCAAGGCCCGGATGCATGATTTCGGCATCATCGGCATGACGGAACCCCAGTATGATCCCACCCGTTGCGTCAGCTGCGGCGCCTGCGTAAAAGGCTGCGACAGTTTATCGGTGAAGGCGCTCCATACGGAAAACTTCCGGGTGGTCCGCAGCCATGAAAAATGTGTGGGCTGCGGCGTCTGTGTCACCAAATGCCCCACCCGGGCCATGACCAGAAGCGGCCGGAAGTATTACCGCCTGACGATCATGGGACGGACGGGAAAAAGAAATCCCCGCCTGGGCGAGGATTTCCTGATCTGGACGGATGAAGACACCATCATCAAGGTGATACTTAACACCTACAAATTCGTGGAAAAATACATTGATCCCAAAGCTCCCGGCGGGAAAGAACATGTGGGCTACATCATCGACCGGGTAGGTTTTCAGGAGTTTAAGAAATGGGCTCTGGACGGCGTGGATCTGCTGCCGGAGACCATCGTAAAGGACAATGTTTACTGGAGCGGCATCCATTACCGCTGACAGTGATCAGAGGGAGATGCGCCGAAGCGGCGGATCTCCCTTTCTTTTTCTTCACAGATTTCCTGCCACTGGCAGTCCGGGCAGACCAGGGCCCGTCCGGCGCCGTGGATAATCTTCTCTTTCACCAGCTCCCGGAAAACCTCCCATGTCATCTGCTCCCCTCCGGCAAGCCCGCAGATCTCCAGAACCTTCCGGTCATAGCTTCTGACCTTCTCATCGGAAATGCAGCCATGCCCTTTCCGGTTGGGACAGCGGCTGCAGATTTCATCGTCCGCCTCTGTCACCGTGATCCGGGCTCCGGCTTCCAGAAAGGCTTTTACCTGCCCCATGTGAGCCGTAAATCCGTCGCTGTATCCCTTTCCCTCAAAGAACTGAAGACAGAGTCCATGATGGGGACGAAGGGAAATCACGGGGCCTTCCCGGGCGTTTTCTCCGGTTTGCCGCACATCTTTCATGCCTTTGTCTGCCTCCATCAAAGGTTCCTCAGGATGGGTGAAAGCCGGCGGGTCATAAGAACAGCCAGGGCTATTTTCACCAGATCCGGCACAATAAAAGGAATCACACACCAGCCCAGCACCGTGCCGATTCCCACGGTTCCGGTGTTCTGTCCGTAAACCACCAGAAACCAGGCGGTTCCCACCGCATAACAGACCAGCAGTCCCAGCACCATGGAAGCCGCCTGCACCCACAGTCTGGTGCCGGCAATCCGCTCGATTCCCCACATCACCAGCGCGGAGAACAGAAATCCCACGATATACCCTCCGGTCTGTCCCGCCAGCACGCCGATACCTCCGGAAAATCCCGCGAACACCGGAACACCCACACATCCCAGCAGAATATAAACCAGCACCGCCAGGGAACCGCGCTTTCCACCCAGCACGCCAACAGTCAGAAAAACAGCGAAAGTCTGCAGGGTAAACGGCACCGTGGTGGGAATGGAAATCCAGGAACAAACGGCAATCAGCACGGCGAATACCGCGATATAAGCCATGTCCTTCGTCTTTGCGTACCCCGGGGTCTTTGTTGTTGATTGCATAATGATATCCTCCATCCTTAAAAGTCTGGAGTAACTATAACATGGCTTTTTTAAATTGTCAACCTGTTATTTTTCGTGGTTTACGTTCAATCTGCGCCCGGTCTCTTATCTCTGCATGTCAAACAAGGAAAGCTGCTCCCAGGCGTCCTCCGCCAGTTCTGCCTTCAGCTCCCTGGGCTGCCGCCCGAGAATTGCCCGGGAAACCTCCGGATCCCGCAGCCATCCGCCGATTTCCTCCGCTCCCATCAGCACCGGCATCCGGTCATGCACCGGGAGCATCGACCGGTTGGCGGCGGTGGTGATCACCAGGAAACGGCCGCTGTCGCCCTCCGGCCGGAAAATGCCCGCCAGGAAGAGAATTTTCCCGGGATCCGTGAATTCATATTTGACGCGCTCCCTTCCGGTCCGTTTCCACTCGTAGAATCCGGAAGCCGGGATCACACAGCGCCGCAGGGCATAATCCTCCCGGAAAGCCGGCCTGGAATCGATGGTTTCCGCCCGGGCATTGATCAGCAGACGGGTGTGAGGTGCCATCTCATATCCCCACCGCATGAGCCGGGCCGACACCGTTTTCGCCGTCCCTCCTCTGCCATCCGACAGAAAGAGAATAGCCGCCTCCCGGGAAGGGTACACATCCCCCGCCGCAGGCTTTCCTGAAAGATTCGGAAAATGATTCTCCAGCCTCCGGATCAGTTCCTCTCCCACATGAAATCTTCCGCACATACACAGTCTCCCATCTGGTCTTTTTCACAGCATATCCCGTTTTTCCCGTTCTATGCTTTCCGTCTTTCCACGGAGCCGTCCAGCAGCTCCAGAAGTTCCTCTTTGCTGAAAGTGGTCTGCCCCATCTCCTGGCCTCCCAGCACCTGATCCGCCAGTTTACGCTTCTGTTCCTGAAGCTCTGCAATCTTCTCCTCAATGGTTTTCCCGGCAATCAGCCGGTACACCGTCACCACCTGCTTCTGGCCGATCCGGTGGGCCCGGTCGGTGGCCTGGTTCTCCACCGCCCCGTTCCACCAGGGATCATAATGGATCACCATATCCGCTCCTGTCAGGTTCAGTCCGGTACCGCCCGCCTTCAGGGAAATGCAGAACACTGGCGTATCATCCTCATTGAAGCTTCTGGCCATCTGCACGCGCCGTTCTTTGGGGGTACTGCCGGTCAGCAGATAATAGCCGATCTGCTCCTTCTCAAGCCGGTGGGCAATCCGGGACAGCATGGAGGTGAACTGGGAGAACAGCAGGATCTTGTGGCCGCCCTCCACCGCGTTTTTCACCAGATCCATGCACAACTCCAGTTTCGCGGAACCGCCCTGGTAATCCTCATATTCCAGGGCCGGGTCACAGCACAGAAGCCGCAGCCGGGTCAGCTCCGACAGGATCTGAATCCGGGAGGTATTGAACTCCTCCTCCGTCTGTCCCGCCAGCTGCATCCGCAGCCTCTGGGCATGGGCCTGATACAGCTCCCACTGCTCCCCTTCCAGCCGGGCCGACATCTTCTTTTCAATTTTGTCCGGCAGTTCCCGCAGCACCTCCTGTTTGCGCCTGCGGAGAATAAAGGGCGAAATCATCTTTCTCAGCCGCTCCATGGCATTTTCATCCTGATATTTCACGATGGGCAGCTCCAGCTCACTGCGGAACCGCTGATACCCATAGAGAAATCCCGGCATCACATAGTCAAAGATACTCCAGAGCTCGCTGAGCCGGTTCTCCAGCGGCGTTCCCGAAAGAGCCAGCCGGAATTCTGCCTGGACCGCCTTCACCGCGTGGGCCGTCTGGGTCCCCTGATTCTTGATGTACTGGGCTTCATCGATGATCTCACAGCCGAATGGATGGCCTTCATACCATGCGACATCTCTGCGGAGCAGATCATAGGAGGTGATCAGCACATCGCCCTGCTCCTCCTCTAAAAGCCGCCGTCTTTCCCCGGCGCCGCCCACAACCGTCACCGCTTCAAGGGCAGGGGCAAACCGCTCCAGCTCACTTTTCCAGTTATACACCAGCGATGCCGGACAGATGATCAGCGCCCTCTTCCGCTGTCCAGGTTTCTGTTCCTCATACTCCGACAGCAGAAAAGCGATAGCCTGCAGCGTCTTTCCAAGACCCATATCGTCCGCCAGAATCCCTCCGAATCCGTTGGCGCACAGGGTTTTCAGCCAGCGAAAACCATGCTTCTGGTATTCCCGCAGTACCCCGGCCAGAGAAGGCGGCACCTGGGCGTCATTTGCCTCGATGGTTTTCATATCCCGGATCAGGTGGCGGAAATTCCGGTCCTTTTCCACCTGCAGCCCTTCTCCCTTCAGCCGGGCGTCCAGATACAGAGCCCGGTAGCTGGGAAGCGTAACCGTATCCGCCTTCAGCATCCGGTCCGTCAGCTGCAGGTTATCCTTCAGATCCTGCAGTACCCGGATCCCGTCCCCGTCCATCCGGATAAATTCCCCGTTTTTCAGCCGGTAATACCTTTTCTTCCGGTCGTACCGGGAAAGAATTTCCGCCAGCTGCACCCGGCTCATCTGGGGACTGTCAAGGCGCATTTCCAGCAGATGGCCCTCCAGGCGGACGCCCACCTGTACTTTCACGCTGTCGGTCACCTTCAGCGCCTTGAATTTTTCCGACACAAAAACTTCTCCCAGACCACGCAGCTGCTCCAGCCCCTCTGTCAGAAACCCGAAAACCTTCTCCTCTCCCATCAGGGCCACACTCTGGGTTCTGGGATCATAGGCGTGGAAATACTGTCTCAACACGCCTTTGACCATCTGCTCCCGCCGCAGATCCCTGCCCGCGGCGGCGGTCCCGGAGGCGGCATCCGCATAGAGATTGTACTTCTTTTCTCCATAGACCCCGAACACCCGGCAGGCTATCATATCCCGCTGGGGCGCGTCCAGATACAGCTCAAAAGCCGCCTCCGGCGGAAGGTACGTCTCCGGGAGAAAATCCTTTCGCTCCACCTGGCACACCTTTTCCAGCCGGGGCAAAACCGTCTGGCAGAAAGCCGGCAAATCCTCATTTTCAATGAAATACTCTTTTTGAAATCCCTTTTCAAGAAATTCCCAGAACTCCTGGATTTCCCGGACATCCTCCAAAGGGATCCGGCAGATTTCCGGATTCCCGGGCCCGCCCGGATAATACCAGTACCGGGCTCCCTCAATCCGGCGGCGCAGAACAGGTACAAGCCAGATCCCATCCTGGCCGCCTTCCACCGTCACACTCTGATCCGGCAGCTTCTCCTCCATCCAGGCGACAACCGTGCCCTCCGGATATTCCACCGATAGTTCCCGGTTTCCCCAGAGATCCGCAAACTCATCCAGCGTTTTTCCCTCCAGCTCCAGTTCTTTTTCGTTGGCGGGAAGCAGATACCGCATGGAACCGTAGTAGGAATACCGGGGATTCTCCCGGACTTTCCGGCAGAGAAAATCCACCAGCGGGCGGCTCTCCTGGGTAAACGCGTCCATACAGTGGAGAAATTCCAGCTGTTTCCCGTAGGAGACGGTCCGCAGTTCATCGATATCCTCCACAAACCGGAACACATTTTTCAGGACATACATCCGGTCAATACCCAGACGGAATTTCAGCCGGAACTGCCGGTAGTCACAGACCAGTACCGGCTCCACCCGCACCTGTCCGGTATGGCTTTCCGGCAAAAATGCCGCCCCGTCCCGGACAGAGTACCGGGACAGGAGTTTTTTGATTCCTTCGTCCGTGTGAGGTTTTCTTATCCGCTGTTTCCCGCTTTCTGCCGGTTCCGAAAATCCTTTTGACACCCCCAGCGACGAAAGAAGCCGGCTCAGATCCGCCTCCAGCTGTGCAGCTTCCGGATCGCTGCGCCGGTCCAGATATTCCAGAAGGACGGCCACGCAGTGCTTGCAGATGCCGCTGTATTTTTCAAAGGCGGGACATTCACAGGAAATCTCCTCCACCTCCGAGGTTGTCTCGTTAATCTCCGCCGTCACCTGATAGGAATTGTTGTAACTTCCCTCCACCCAGGCGGACACGGAAGCTTTCAGGAAATCGTTCTCGTCCTGATACTCTTCCACCTGAAAATCGTATACCTCACCAAACTGATAAAGGTCCTCTCCACGCTGATAGCTCTGGGAATTGGCCATACGTTTGACAGTCTTTTTTGTAATCATCACTCTTCTCCCGTCATTTGATCTCTTTTATCCGTTGGCGCTGGTATACTTTCTCAGTGCCAGCTTCCACAGAGCCCGGATCACCCCGAAAAGCGCCAGCGGCATCAAAATTCCATACGCCATCTGCCATCCTTTCAGATAGCCCGTAAGAAATCTCCCGGGATAATTCACCATGGGGAAAATCGGGATCAGGAAGGTACCCAGCCGCTGAATCACCTTCCCGTAGATATCCATGGGCACCTTGTTGAGATCGTGCAGTCCGTAAAATGCCTGGAAAATTCCCTCCGTCTTCACCAGCACAAAAGAAAGCAGCACCGGCACCATCTGCAGCGCGTACAGCCACACACAGCCCATCAGAAACAGCAGCAGATAACCGGCGATCTTTTCCGGAGTCACCGGCACCGCCGCCCGGCGCCAGCCTGCCACGATCAGAACAATCCCCACCGCGAAATCGGGTATGGGATACCCGAAATCAATATGCTGCGCCGAAACCAGAAACTGGGAGGATACCGGCTTCGTCAGATACAGATCCAGCTGGCCCTGCCGCACATACCCGGGGATCTGGCCCAGATTGTTGCACAGAAGTCCCATATATACCCCGGTGAGGCACAGATAGGTTCCTGCAAAAATCATCATGGTATCCCCATTCAGCCCCTCCACCTGAAGGCCGGTCTGCCAGACCACCAGCAGATACAGCAGATGGGAACAGACCCAGAAAAATTCCACAAGAATTCCCAGGCAGAAATTCACCTTGTAATTCATCTGCGCCGACAGGGAGTTTTTGAGAAAAACCCCGTACAGACGGATATATTTCTTCAGCTTTCTTCCCATCTCATCCTCCTACGGCCTCATATCTGCCCACACCTTTCTTCCACAGCAGCCATGCCAGCCCGGTAAGCAGCACAATCCATACCGCCTGGATGGCGGCCCCCTGAAGCATCTGGCCGCCGTTCAGCCTGCCGGTAAGAATATTGGTGAGAAAATAGGTGGTATAAAAAAACGGAAAATTCTGCAGAAATTCCACCACGCCTGCCCCGAAGATATCCAGCGGCAGAATCCCGCCGCTGAAAATGGTCAGCAGAATACTGATCACCCCGAAAATCCGGCTGACTTCCACCAGCCAGAAAGCCAGGAAACTGATATTGAGGAAAATCAGGAAATTCAGATAGTAGGCGGGCAAAAGATCCGCAAAATAACAGAGTACCCACCAAGGCCTGAGGCTGGCCTGGCCCCGGGCCCACAGCACCGCCAGCAGCACCCAGAGAATTCCCATGTTCACCAGGAAATGAAACACCTTTTTTCCGAAAAAGATGCAGAACTTCTGCAGCGGATACCGGACCGGCTGGATCAGGCTCCGGTTCAGGGCTCCGTCGCGGATGTCCTGCGCCACAGAGCTGTGAACCTCCGTGGCAAGGAAACGGGCGCTCATGGTGGCGGTCACCGAGTACAGCATCATCTGGGGGAAGGTATACCCCATGATGACGGTTTCCTCCGGCTTTCCGGAAAAAAGAATGGTCCAGAGACTCAGCTGGATCATCAGTGGAAAAACCACGCTGATCAGATTGGTGAGATAGTCCGCCCGGTACTGCATTTCCTCCTTCAGTCCCATAAAAAATCCCGCTGCGTACTTATTCTTCATCGGACACCGCCTTTCCGCTGTACAGAAGCTCCAGCGTCTCCTCCAATGGCGGATCCTGGATATTGAAATCCAGAATATCAAGGCCGGCGATCAGATCCGCCGCAGCCTCCTTCACCCGGCTCCGGTCCACCTCCAGCACCACCGCGCTGCCGTCGTCCTGCCTTACATTTCCCCAGCGGGCGAGACGGGCCGGATCGGCTTCCCGGCCCAGCCGCAGCGTCATCAGCTTTTTCCCGGAGGCAAACCGCCCCGCCTCCTTGAGATCTCCGTCATAGACCAGCTGACCATGGCTGATGATCACCGCCCGGCGGCAGAGTTCCTCGATATCCTGCATCTGATGACTGGTGAGCAGAATGGGGGCCTTCTCCGCCCGGTTATACTCCCGGATAAAATTCCGGATGCTTTTCTGCGCCTGGATGTCCAGACCTATGGTGGGCTCGTCCAGAAAAATCACACGGGGATGGTGCAGAAGGGCCGCGATGATTTCCAGTTTCATCCGTTCCCCCAGAGACAGACGCCGCACCTGTACATTCATCACATGGCCCACATCCAGCATTTCCGTAAATTCTCCCAGCACCCGCCGGTAACTGGCATCGTCAATGTCATAGATGCACTTGTTCATCAGCAGGCTTTCACTGGCAGGGAGATCCGGCCACAGCTGGCTCTTCTGGCCCATCACCACGGCGATCTGCCGCCGGAACTCCTGCTTCCGCTCCCAGGGTACATACCCCAGCACCCGCGCCGTCCCCAAAGTGGGATGCAGGATACCGGACAACATCTTGATGGTGGTGGTTTTTCCCGCGCCGTTGGGCCCCAGAAAACCCACAATTTCGCCATCGTCAATATGAAAGCTGACGTCCTTCACCACCTGCCGCTCCGTCTTTTTCCGGAAGAAAAAATCCCGGAAGGTGTTCTTTAGACCTGCTTCCTTTGTATGGTATGAAAAACTTTTTGTCAGGTGTTCTGCCTCAATCATTTTTCCCCTCATTGCTTGATGATAAATCTCTGTTAACTGTCTGTTTTCTGTACTACCCAAGTAAGTACGCTGGTTGTCAGCTCCGTATTTCCGTTTTCTCTGTCAATCTGATAACTCTGATCAGATACCGTATGCTTCAATATTTTCCATCCAAAGAAAATT
>HHCFR02800__coassemble_1711_pt1 | contig 17710 bp, 15 predicted proteins | sample HHCFR02800__metabat2_high_PE_078 | metagenome-assembled genome bin HHCFR02800
AAAACTGGATTTGGGTATCCAGGCTCCCTATAACAATGAATATCAGCTTTATCTGAATTCTTCTTACCGTCTGCTTCCCTGGGAAATCGGCACAGATGGAGCCAGATATACCGGGAGCACATCCGGAGAGCAGATTTCCATCCGGACAGGCGGGGAGAAGAATAAGGTAACAATCAGTCATGTGCCTTCGTTCCGCCAGGTCTTTTTTACATTGCAGAAGGATCAGCGAAAGGAAGAAGGGGCGGGAATTACCGCCAGGCTTTCCGGTACGGATCAACTGGTAAGCGGAGAAATTTTCAATGGAACCCCTTATACTATTGACTGCGCCGTTCTCCTGATGAAAAACCGGTTAGCCGTGGCGGGGACCATCGGGGCAGGAGAAACCGTATATCCTGAAAAAGTACCGTTGGAGTCCTGCAGTCCCATTGCGTTAGAGGATTTCGTGAAAGAACATTTTGATTTTTCCGGATATCCATTTCCGGATTATCAGGCGGAATATTTTGTGCAGATGCTGACAGATGCCATGTATGCCCTGGAAGATCAGGAGATGATTCTCTTTGGAATCGTGGAAAATCCGGACCTGAGTTTTCAGGAAAATTCGGGATACAAGATCTACGGCACGGTGACGGCCAATATCCGGATTCCCATAGACTGGACCAATGGCGGCCGTGTATACTGTCCCAATCTGGAGGTTTACGGAAATGCGGAGGAGGACAGCTATTATGAAATGGACAACACCATGTTTGAGCAGGAAACCACAGTTGATTACCCGGCAGGCGATGTGCAGTCGGTGTCCTTTTCTGCCGGAGGGCAGAAGGAAGGTCAGTATTACTGTCCTTTTGACGGAACGGTAGCGTTTTATTCCTGGAATGACCAAGCCTACGTGGAAGTGGAAAACTGGCAGAGGACATTTTCGGAAACGGAGCTGGCGCCTTATCTGTCGCCGGATGGTATTCTCCGGGTACAGTACAAAATGTCTGCGCAGAACATGGATGGAAGAGACGGGAAAACCAGAGTGCTTCCCTTTATTAGCGCGGTTAGAAAGGCGGATGGATAAGCATGCTGCAGATCGTGAACCTTTATAAAAAATATGATTCGCTGCTGGCCCTGGATGGCCTGAACATGGAAATCGAAAAGGGACAGCTGTATGGCTTTGTAGGACCCAATGGAGCGGGGAAAACCACGACAATCCGGATCGTGGCCGGTCTTCTCCGTCCCACCAGGGGAGAGGTGAGAATCGATGGGATTCTGGTGGAGAAAGACGTAAAGCCGCTGAAAAGTAAGATCGGATATGTGCCGGATTTTTTCGGGGTATATGATAACCTGACGGTGATGGAATACCTTGAGTTTTACGGCAGCGCTTACGGGATCTCCGCAAAGGAAAGCAGGAGACGGGCCCTGCAGGTGCTGGACCAGGTGGAACTGGGATCTCTTGAGAATCGTTTCGTGGATGAATTATCCAGAGGAATGCAGCAGAGACTCTGTCTGGCAAGAGCGCTGATCCACCAGCCCCAGCTTCTGGTGATGGATGAACCGGCTTCAGGTCTGGATCCCGGGGCAAGAAGAGTGTTCAAACGTGTGCTCCAGAATCTCTGCCAGGAGGGCTATACTGTGTTGATCAGCTCTCATATTCTGTCTGAACTGGCAGATATGTGTTCCAATATCGGGATCATTAATCAGGGGAAAATGGTTCTGCAGGGGGAAATCGAAGATATCATGCTGTCGATCGACAACTCCAATCCGGTACTGATTACCGTATACAGCCAGATGGAAAAGGCGGTGTCCCTGCTGAGATCCCATCCGCTGGTTACCAGAATGTCCATCGACCGGAACGTGATTTCCATTCTGTTTTCCGGAAGCAGGGAGGAAGAGGCCCTGCTGATGCGGGAGATTGTGGAAGCGGGGGTGCTGGTTACGTCCTTTACCCGGGAACACAACAGCCTGGAATCTGTTTTTTTCAATCTGGTGGAGCCCGAAAAATCCTGAATGAAGGGAGGAACTTTATGAAAATCAATCCAGTACTGGAAAATGAAATCCGGAGAAATATGCGTTCGATGAAGGTCTCCTGGATGATCTTCGGAGGAAATCTCCTGCTGACGCTGGTAGCGGTGGTGACCTGCTTTGGCACCGGCGCGGGAAGGGATTACATGGCGGCGGCACAGTATCGTTTTCCTGTCCAGTGCTATATGATTATGGCATATGTATTGTTCATTCTTATCTGTCTTCTGGTGCCGGGAATTGCCGGAGGCTCCATCGCCATTGAAAGGGAACGCAGGACGCTGGATATTCTTCTGACCACGCATTTGAGCCCATGGAAGATCATTGTGGGAAAACTGGAGGCTTCGCTCTGCGTGATTTTCATGCTGGCCTGTTCCGCTCTGCCGGTAATCTCCCTGGTGTTGATTTACGGCGGGATCAGTCTGACGGATCTTCTGGCGCTGGTGGCAATCCTGGTGATCTGCGGGATTTTTATTGGAAGTATCGGTGTTTTCTGTTCTGCCATCTGCCGGAAGACCACAGTGGCCACAATATTGTCTTATGTGATTGTTCTTTTCCTGGCGCTGGGAACCATTGCCCTGGTGGCGGTGATTTATTATGTGCTGGGGGTACAGGCGGAACGGATGGAGATTTACCAGGCTCCTGATGTGGGAGGATGGATTTACCTGCTGTATCTGAATCCGCTGGTAACCTTCTACGGCCTTCTCAGTCATCAGGTGGGCAGCGGCAGTGAACTGATCAATGTCTGCTGCTGTTTCGGTGATTTCGCCCAGGATCCCGGGGTGCGGCATATGTTGCCGGCGGCTATCGCCGTACAGTTGCTGCTGTCAGTGATTCTGCTGATAATTGCAGGACGGCGTATCAACCCGCTGCGGCGCTGAATGTAAATTATAACTTTATGGATATATGGACATCCTGCAACGGTAAAAGGAGGAATGTACCCTATGGAGTACAGAAAAAAGAAGGGACAGGCAGCCATTGTATGCTGCTCGGACGGCCTGGGTGAAGAGGCCTGCCGGCAGACCAGCCTGCTGTGCCGGAAACTGATGGGCATGGGGCTGGAACCGGTGGTGAGTCCGTTTCTGGCCAGAGGAGAAACGATTTTTTCAGGAACGGCTGCTCAGCGGGCCAGGATTCTGATGGATTGCTACCGGGATCCCGGAATCCGTATGATTCTGGATGTGAGCGGAGGCAATCTGGCAAATCAGATTCTGGAGTATCTTGATTTTGAAGTTATCCGGGCGTGCCGAAAGCCGTTCTGGGGGTACAGTGATCTGACGGTAATGCTGAACGCTGTATGGAGCAAAACAGGAAACTGTGGCTTCCTGTATCAGGCCAGAAATCTGGCGCGGGAGCAGGGAGAGGATCAGGAGCTCCGGTTTTCGGATACCGTTCTGAACGGGGGAAACAGCCTGTTCCCCGATGACTGGGAGTTTTTTCAGGGCAGCCGGATGGAAGGAATTATACTGGGAGGAAATATCCGCTGCTTTCTGAAGCTGGCAGGAACGGATTATTTTCCCGATCTGACCGGAAAGCTGCTGTTTCTGGAAAGCCTGGGCGGAGGTGTCGGCGTTACGGCATCGCTTCTTGCGCAGCTTCGCCAGATGGGAGTGTTTTCCAGGATCCGCGGCCTGCTGTTGGGAACCTTTACGGAACTGGAAGCGTCAAAGGCCTGCCCGAATATAAGACAGCTGGTGGCAGACGCGGTACAGGATCTCCGGCTTCCGGTGGCATTCACGCGTCTGGCAGGTCACGGACCCGACTCCAGGGCCATTCCTATTGGCGCGGAATGTAGCATTACCGCCGGTGCTACCCATGTTTTGCGGTGAAGTTATATTTGATGGTTAGTTATATTTAACAAGGTTTTCATTTGTATACCGGATGAAAATAGGTTATAATATAAACATCGAATCAAAAGACAAAGAGGTGAGGGTATGAAGTTCGATATGCACTGCCACACCAAGGAGGGATCCATGGACGGCAAAGTGATGATAGAGGAATATATTCGGGTATTGAAAGAAAAAGGCTTTGGCGGCATGTTGGTATCCGATCATAACTCTTATAATGGTTACCGGGAATGGAGAGACTCCATAAAGGGAAAAACTTATACGGATTTTGTGGTGCTCAAGGGTGTTGAATATGATACCATTGACTGCGGCCATATGCTGGTGATTATGCCGGAAGGAGTGAAGCTGAAGCTTCTGGAGCTGCGGGGACTTCCCGCCCAGATTCTTCTTATGACGGTTCACCATTACGGCGGGATTGTGGGACCGGCGCATCCCTATGGGGAGAAATATCTCAGTCTGATGAAAACACAGGCCAGGAAAAAGTTCCATGAGGAGCGGATCAAAAGTCTGATGAATCAGTTTGATTTTGTGGAGATTTTTAACGCCTGCGAATCGGAGGAGTCCAATGAGAAGGCCAGACAGCTGGCACGTATGTACCATAAACCCGGCTTTGGAGGCAGCGATGCTCATCGGCCGGACTGTATTGGAATGGGTTATACCAGCCTTCCGGATGATATCCGGTGTGAATCGGATCTGATCCGTTATGTGAAATCCACCCCCTATATTTCATGCGGGGGAACACGGTATGACCGGACGACCAAGGATAAATTGGGTAAGCTGAACCGTGTGCTGGTAGGATCCTTTTATGTATATAATAAGGGAGGCGAACGGATCAGGAGAAGAAAACGGGAAAAAGAACTGGAGAATCTTCACTGACAGGATAAAACCGCCGCGGAGGAACCGTGTTTTTCTGCTTTTTTTCTGAAATTGCTGGCAAACCTGCGGGTTATGGTATATAATCGTAACAGTTCAGCGGGAAACCGGTTATGGATACAGGAGGATATTATGAAAAAAGTAGTAAAATTTGGAGGAAGTTCTCTGGCAAGTGCAGAACAGTTTAAGAAGGCGGGCGATATTATCCGGTCTGATGAGGGCCGCAGATATGTGGTCCCTTCTGCTCCGGGCAAACGGTATGACGCGGATATCAAGGTGACGGATATGCTGTATGACTGTTACCGGGCAGCAGCGGCAGGAGAGTCTATTGAAAAGAAACTGTTTCTGATTCAGAAGCGGTATCAGGAGATCATAGAGGGTCTGTCTCTTTCTCTGACGCTGGATGATGAGTTTGCTGTTATCCGGGAGGCTTTTGAAAATCAGGCGGGAGAGGATTACGCCGCGTCCCGGGGAGAGTATCTGAACGGAATTGTGATGGCCGAGTATCTGGGTTATGAATTTCTGGATTCGGCACAGTATATTTTCTTTGACAAGAAAGGCAATCTGGATCTTGAACGGACCGATGAATGTCTTGGCGCGAAGCTGGCGGAAGTGGAGCGGGCGGTGATCCCCGGATTTTACGGATCTTCCTGGGATGGAAAGGTGAAAACCTTTTCCAGAGGAGGTTCTGATGTGACAGGTTCCATTGTGGCCCGGGCGGTCCAGGCAGATATTTATGAGAACTGGACGGATGTTTCCGGATTTCTGGTGACAGATCCCCGGATAGTGGACAATCCGGCGGTGATTTCCACCATAACCTACAAAGAGCTCAGAGAGCTTTCCTATATGGGGGCCACTGTGCTGCATGAAGACGCTATTTTCCCTATCCGCAAGGAGGGGATTCCCATTAATATCCGCAATACCAACCGGCCGCTGGATCCGGGAACCATGATTGTGGAAAGCACCTGTAATAAACCGAAATATACGATCACAGGCATCGCGGGAAAGAAAGGGTTTGCTTCCATTAATATTGAAAAGGACATGATGAACGGGGAGATCGGTTTCGGAAGAAAAGTTCTGGAAGTGTTTGAAGAGAACGAGCTCTCCTTCGAGCATATGCCTTCCGGAATTGATACCATGACGGTTTATGTGCATCAGTCAGAGTTCGAAAGTAAGGAGCAGAATATCATCGCGGGCATCCACCGGGCAGTAAATCCCGATTTTATTGATCTGGAATCTGATCTGGCGCTGATTGCCGTGGTGGGCAGAGGCATGAGAAGAAACCGCGGAACTGCGGCGCGGATCTTCGCGGCGCTGGCTCACGCGCATGTTAATGTGAAAATGATCGATCAGGGATCCAGTGAGATGAATATCATAATTGGTGTTGAAAACCGGGATTTTGAGACGGCGATCCGGGCAATTTACGATATTTTTGTGATGTCTCAGATGTAAAAAAGCCTTTTGATTGACGGCAGGGGGAGTCTGTGTTATAATATGAAACAAAGTTGCAATGAAATTGTAACATTTACCAGTAAAGAGGGACAATAAGATCAGACTTGAAAAGGGGTAATTCACGATGAAACGGATGACAAAAGGACTGCTTGCAGGTATGGTGTTCTGTTGTATGCCCATGCTGGCCGGATGCTCTTTCCGGGAAACGCTGGGTATTCTCTGGAATGGGGAAAACCAGGAGGAAAGTACGGAGGAGGAGACGCAGACGGCACAGGAAGAGACGCCGGTGGTAGATGAGAGTGTGGAGGTACCTTCCATCACCGCAGGACCGGGGGATCCGGTGACCTACGCCATGAACGCGGAGGCGGAGCCTATCACCGTGGAGGCTTCTGTCAGCGACGGAGGCACACTTTCCTATCAGTGGTATTCCAATAATGTGGATTCCAACGGAGGAGGAACCGCGCTGGAAGGAGAGACCGGTGCGTCCTTTACGCCGCCCACAACAGAGCCGGGAACGATATATTATTATGTGGTGATTACCAATACGGTGGACAATGCCATTCAGATGACCACCAGCGCCACTAAATCAGTGACTGTGGAGGAAACATCCCAGGAGGATACGGCTGCCGCGACCCAGGAGTCCGGTGATTCCGCCGAAACCCAGACGCAGGAAGCCTCCAGTGCCGGCGGTACCTGGCAGCAGGGAGACGGCGGCTGGTGGTATGAGCATGCGGACGGCAGTTACACCACCAACGGCTGGGAGGAGATAGACGGCCAGTGGTATGCCTTTGATGAGAATGGCTATATGCGCACCGGATGGTTCCAGGACGGAGATAAATGGTATTATCTGAATGATGACGGTACGATGGCCCGTGATACCGATGTGGACGGATATCATCTGGGTTCGGACGGCGTGATGCAGTAAAGAGCCGGGGGAAGAGATTCCCCCGGTTTATTCATTCGTGACAATGGAAAGCCTGATTCTTTCTTATGCTTGCAATTTAGACCAATGTCTAGTATCATAAATATAGTTTTTATGCATTGGAGCAAGACCCAAGGAAAAGGAAGGAAACATCATGAGCGAATGGATAAAAGTGGCAGTGGATGCCATGGGAGGAGATTATGCGCCCCAGGAACCGGTGAAAGGCGCGGTGGACGCAGTCAATGACAGCCCGGAACTGTTTGTCTGGCTGGTGGGAAAGGAAAGCCTGATCCGGCAGGAGCTGGATAAGTATACGTATCCTGCTGACCGGATTCAGGTGGTGGATGCCCCGGAGGTAATTGAGACAGGGGAGCCCCCGGTGAAAGCCATTCAGAAAAAAAAGGAGTCTTCCCTGGTAAAGGCGCTGAAACTGGTGCGCCAGGGAGAGGCATCCGCATTTGTGTCCTGCGGAAGTACAGGAGCTGTTCTGGTGGGCGGCCAGGTACTGGTGGGCAAGATCAGGGGTGTGGAGCGGGCGCCGTTGGCGCCGCTGATTCCCACAGCCAACGGGGTGGCGCTTTTGATTGACTGCGGCGCCAATGTGGACGCCAGAGCCTCCCATCTGGTTCAGTTTGCCCGCATGGGTTCCATTTACATGGAGAATGTGGTGGGTATCAAAAACCCCCGGGTAGGACTGGTAAATATCGGGGCGGAGGAAGAAAAGGGCAACGCGCTGGTGAAGGAGACTTTTCCTCTGCTTAAGGAATGTGAGGATATCAACTTCATCGGAAACGTGGAGGCCAGGGATATTCCCAAAGGCGTCTGCGATGTGATTGTCTGTGAAGCTTTTGTGGGAAATGTGATTCTCAAGCTGTATGAGGGAGTGGGGAGCACGTTGATTTCCAAGGTGAAAAGCGGTATGATGTCCACACTGCGCAGCAAAATCGGTGCGCTTCTGGTGAAACCTGCCCTGAAGGAAACTCTGAAGTCCTTCGATGCCAGCCAGTATGGCGGGGCGCCGCTTCTGGGACTGAAAGGTCTTGTGGTGAAAAGCCATGGCAGCTCCAAAGCCCAGGAGATCCATAATTCTATCCTGCAGTGTATTACCTTTACCAGGGAAGATATCTGCGGGAAGATCAGGGATCACATTACAACGGAGAAAAAAGAGGAGGCGTGAAAGATGGAACTGGAAAAACTGCAGGCCATTATCGCTGATGTATTGAATGTGGATACTTCGGAGGTGACGATGGAGACCACCTTCGTGGATGATCTGGGGGCGGATTCCCTGGATGTGTTCCAGATCCTGATGGGAGTGGAAGAGGAATTCGATATTGAAATTGACCCGGAGGAGGCAGAAAAAATCGTGTCGGTTGGAGATGCGGTACAGGCGATCCGGAATATTGTCGGATAAAACGGTAAGGGGATGTGAAAGCGTCCCCTTACTGTTTCTGAGCGATAAGCCCGGAGACCGTCGAATGGATTTGCCGTGAGCTGTCCGATAGAGAATGCGGAGTACAGAGTAAGGAGAAGCTATGAGAGACTGGAAAGAAATTGAAGAAAAAATAGGATATCGGTTTGAAAACCGCCGTCTGCTTCAGATGGCGCTGCGTCACAGTTCCTACACCAACGAGCACCGGATGGACCGGCTGGAGTGCAACGAGCGGCTGGAATTTTTGGGCGATGCGGTTCTGGAGCTGGCCAGCAGCGAGTTCCTTTATCAGAATGATCCGCGGATGCCGGAGGGAGAACTGACGCGCCTGCGGGCCAGTCTGGTTTGCGAACCTACTCTGGCTCTTTGCGCAAGACAGCTAGATCTGGGGGAATATCTGAGCATGGGAAAGGGAGAGGAGCTGACCGGCGGAAGGGGAAGAGATTCCATCGTATCGGATGCGCTGGAAGCACTGATCGGAGCTATTTATCTGGATGGTGGATTTGCTAATGCAAAAGATTTTATTCGGCGTTTTGTATTGAATGATATAGAACATAAAAAGCTCTTTTTCGATAGCAAGACTATCTTCCAGGAGATGGTGCAGGGGAATCTTTCGGGGGAGATTTCCTACCGTCTTGCCGGGGAAGAAGGACCCGATCACAATAAAACCTTTCTGGCCCAGGTATGGGTAGGAGAAGTATGTTTTGGTGAGGGAAAGGGGCACAGCAAAAAAGCAGCCGAGCAGGCGGCCGCCTACCATGCCATCTGCAAAATGAAACAGCAGGATGGTGACGTATGTATTTAAAGAGTATTGAGGTACAGGGCTTCAAATCCTTTGCCAATAAAATCGTATTTGAATTTCATAATGGAATCACGGGTATTGTAGGCCCCAACGGCAGCGGCAAGAGCAATGTTGGCGACGCGGTACGCTGGGTGCTGGGAGAGCAGAGCGCAAAACAGCTTCGCGGCGGTAATATGCAGGATGTAATTTTTTCCGGTACGGAAACCAGGAGACCGCTGGGCTTTGCCTCCGTTGCCATCACTCTGGATAACTCCGACCATAAGCTGGATATTTCCTATGAGGAAGTGACTGTTACCCGGAGACTGTACCGATCCGGTGAGAGCGAATACCTTCTTAACGGATCTCCCTGCCGCCTGAAAGATATCAATGAGCTGTTTTATGATACGGGTATCGGAAAAGAAGGTTATTCCATTATCGGGCAGGGACAGATCGACAAGATTCTCAGCGGGCGGCCTGAGGAACGGAGGGAACTGTTTGACGAGGCGGCCGGTATTGTGAAGTTTAAGCGGCGGAAAAATACCGCATTGAAAAAGCTGGAAGAAGAAGAAGGAAATCTGGTCCGGGTGACGGACATTCTTTCCGAACTGACCCGCCAGCTGGGACCTCTGGAACGTCAGTCAGAGACGGCCAGGATCTATCTGAAGAAAAAAGAAGAACTGAAAAATCTGGATGTGAATATGTTTCTTCTGGAAACGGGGCATATCCGGGAGCAGATGGGTCAGGTAGATGAGAAGCTGGCACTGGCAAAGGAACAGCTGGAACAGACCAGAGGAGACTTTGAGAGAACTAAGGCGGAGTATGAAGAGCTGGAAAAGAGTATTGAGGAGCTGGACGAGAGAATTCGCCAGGCGACCCGGCAGGCTTCTCAGAACGCTTTGAAAAAGCAGGAGCTGGAAAACAGTGTCAAGCTGTATCAGGAGCAGATCCGCGCTTCCAGGGTCAGCACAGATCATTACCGGCTAAGACAGGAGACTATTGTTCAGGAACTTGAAAAACGCCGCCGGGAGATGGAGGATTTTGAAAATCAGCGGAATACGCAGCAGACGCTTCTCGATGAGGCTGCGCTCAGGCGTAAAGAACAGCAGGAAAAACTGGATAATCTCCGGGAGGAGATCCGGATTTGCATGGAGAAAATTGATGCCGGAAAAAATGAGCTGATCCAGATTCTGAATCAGCGGGCGCAGACCAAAGGAAAGATGCAGCGGTACGACGCCATGCTGGAACAGATCGGGATCCGTAAGGCTGAGCTGAGCCAGCGGATCCTGAAACTGAAAAGTGAGGAATCGGAGCAGGAAGAGATCATAGCAGGGCACCGGGAGAAGTTCACGAAAATCAGTGAGGAGCTGGACGGCCTGAACCGGGAGTACCGGAAGGCGGAAACCCAGGTGCAGGCATTGGGACGGCAGATCGACGAGCAGATGCGTCAGATGGAAGTGGGACAGACGGCTTACCACCGGGAGGCGTCCCGGCTGGAATCTCTGAAAAATATCGCTGAGCGGTATGACGGCTATGGCAGCAGCATCCGCCGGGTGATGGAGCAGAAAAACCGCAGACAGGGGATTCACGGCGTGGTGGCGGATCTGATCAGGACAGAGAAAAAGTATGAGACTGCGGTGGAGACTGCTCTGGGAGGCAGTATTCAGAATATTGTCACAGATAATGCGCAGACCGCAAAGCATCTGATTGAATTTTTGAAAAAGAACCGGTACGGAAGGGCAACCTTCCTGCCGCTGACCAACATGAAGAAAAACAGCTTTTCCACACCTGCCGCCCTGAAAGAGGCGGGAGTGATCGGACTGGCGGACACGCTGGTGGAAGCGGAAGCTCAATATCGGGTTCTGTTGTCCCAGCTTCTGGGTAGAACTCTGGTAGTGGATCATATCGATCATGCCATTGCCATTGCCCAGAAATATCATCATACGCTGCGGATTGTTACCCTGGAGGGAGAATCTTTAAGTCCCGGCGGTTCCATGACCGGAGGCGCGTTCCGCAGCAGCAGCAACCTGCTGGGCAGGAGACGGGAGATCGAAGAACTGGAAGGCAGCGTGAAGGCGCTGGCTGAGGATTTGAAAAAGGCGCAGGAGTCGGTGGCTTCCCACCGGAAGCAGCGGAATGTGCTCCGGGAACAGATGAGCCGGCTGATGGAGCAGCTTCAGAAGAAGCAGCTTGAGCAGAACACGGAGAAGCTGGGGATTTCTCAGGCAGAGAGCAGGATTCGCCAGATCCGTACCGGATACGGTTCCCTGCGGTCGGAAGGACGGGAAATTGAAGACCAGATTCAGGAGATTCGCCGAAACAGCAGTTCTATTGAGGAAGAGATCAGTCGTTACCAGGATCGGGAAAAACAGCAGCAGCAGGCGGTGGAGGAACAGCAGAAGCTGCTGGAGGAGAGGCAGGACAGGGAAGAGACGTTTGTGAAAGAAAGCAGCCGGCTGCAGGTGGAATATGCTTCCCTGGAGCAGAAGCAGACATTCATCCGGCAGAATATGGAGCGTATCGCGCAGGAGGAAGCGGCGCTCAGGCAGGAACAGGAAGAAATTGCCGGTTCCAGCCAGCAGCAGGAGGAGGAGATTCTTCAGAAAGAGGCACATATTCAGGAAACGCTTGCCGCCATCCGGGAGGCAGAACGGATTCTCAGGGAGGATGAAGAACAGGCCTCACAAAGCCAGAAGGAAAAGGAAGAGCTGAACCGGCGGCACAAGAGCTTTTTCGCCAGACGGGATGAACTTTCCCAGCAGGTGAATCTGATGGATAAGGAATGTTTCCGCCTTACCAGCCAGCGGGAAAAGCTGGAGGAGCGTCAGGATGCCCAGACGGATTATCTTTGGGAGGAATATCAGATGACACCCGGACAGGCGAGAGAGTATCAGATGGAAGAGGCCGGGGACAGAAACCAGCTTCGCCAGCAGATCGGAAGGCTGAAGGATGAGATCCGGAAGCTGGGAAATGTGAATGTGAATGCCATCGAAGAGTACAAAGAACTTCTGGAGAGACATACTTTCCTCAGCGGCCAGCACGAGGATCTGGTGAAAGCGGCGGAGACCTTAAAGGGCATTATCACAGAGCTGGACGAAGGAATGAGGAAGCAGTTTACCGAGAAATTTGCTCAGATCCGCCAGGAGTTTGACCGGGTATTCAAGCAGCTGTTCGGCGGCGGGAAAGGAACTCTGGAGCTTACCGAGGACGAAGATATTCTGGAGGCAGGAATCCGTATCATATCTCAGCCGCCCGGGAAAAAGCTGCAGAATATGATGCAGCTTTCCGGCGGTGAGAAAGCACTGACGGCCATTGCCCTTCTGTTTGCCATCCAGAATCTGAAACCTTCACCCTTTTGTCTTCTGGATGAGATCGAGGCGGCTCTGGATGATTCCAACGTTACCAGATTCGCTCAGTATCTTCACAAGTTGACAAAAAATACACAGTTTATTATTATAACACATAGAAGAGGTACCATGAACGCGGCAGACCGTCTGTATGGAATCACCATGCAGGAAAAAGGAGTGTCCACGCTGGTATCCGTCAACCTGATCGAGAATCAGCTGGATAAGTAGAACTGTTTACATCAATTCAAAAGGAATGAGGAATTTATATGGGAGAGGAAAAGAGAGGATTTTTCAGACGGCTGGTGGACGGCCTGGCGAAAACAAGAAATAATATCGTAGCAGGCATTGATTCGATCTTCAGCGGTTTTTCCAGTATCGATGAGGATTTCTACGAGGAAATCGAGGAAATTCTGGTGATGGGGGATATCGGTATTTCCACCACTACTGCCATTATTGAAAATCTGAAAAAGGAAGTGGCAGAGCGGAAGATCAAAGAACCCTCTGAGTGCAAGCAACTGTTGATTGACAGTATCAAGCAGCAGATGAAAGTGGGGGATACGGCATATGAGTTTGAAAACCGGCGGTCCGTGGTACTGGTGATCGGCGTCAACGGCGTGGGAAAGACTACTTCTGTGGGCAAGCTGGCAGGCAAGCTGAAGGATCAGGGAAAGAAAGTTATTGTTGCCGCCGCGGATACTTTCCGGGCTGCCGCCGGGGAGCAGCTTGGCGAGTGGGCCCTGCGGGCCGGCGTGGAGCTGATCGGGGGGCAGCCGGGAGCAGATCCGGCGGCCGTGGTCTATGACGCGGTGGCCGCCGCAAAGGCCAGAAACGCGGACGTACTGCTGTGCGATACAGCGGGGCGTCTGCATAACAAAAAGAATCTGATGGAAGAGCTGCGGAAGATTTACCGGGTGCTGGAACGGGAATATCCGGAGGCATATCTGGAGACATTGGTGGTACTGGACGGAACCACAGGACAGAATGCGCTGGCGCAGGCCCGTCAGTTCAGCGAGGTGGCAAATGTCACAGGTATTATTCTCACCAAGCTGGACGGAACCGCCAAGGGAGGAATCGCCGTGGCCATTCAGTCAGAGCTGGATATCCCGGTGAAATATATCGGTGTGGGAGAGAGCATCGATGACCTGCAGAAATTTGACGCCGATCAGTTTGTCAATGCACTGTTTGACGTGCGGGGACAGGAGCAGGGAGCGTAAGACAGAATATTCATACCAGAGCAGGACAGAGGAGGAAGACAAAATGCTGACATTGGATAAATTTGAAGAAGCCTCAGAAATCGTAAAACAGGTTACCCAGGAGACAAAGCTGATTTACAGCGATTATTTCAGTAAGAGTACCGGAAACAAGGTGTATTTTAAACCGGAAAATATGCAGAGGACAGGTGCTTATAAGCTGAGAGGCGCTTATTATAAAATCAGCACCCTTTCTCAGGAAGAGCGCGATAAGGGTCTGATCACAGCCTCTGCCGGCAACCATGCCCAGGGTGTGGCTTATGCCGCCAAGGCTTACGGAGCCAAGGCCGTTATTGTAATGCCTACAACAACACCTCTGATCAAGGTGGAGCGCACCAAAAGCTATGGAGCGGAGGTAGTGCTTTACGGCGATGTATACGATGAAGCCTGTGATTACGCCCTGAAGCTTGCCCAGGAGAACGGATATACGTTTATTCATCCTTTCGATGATCTGGCTGTGGCTACCGGCCAGGGAACCATCGCCATGGAAATTATCAAGGAGCTGCCTCTGGTGGATTATATTCTGGTACCTGTGGGCGGCGGCGGACTGGCCACAGGGGTATCCACACTGGCCAAACTTCTCAATCCCCATATCCATGTGATCGGTGTGGAACCGGCAGGGGCTAATTGTCTGCAGGTATCCGTGGATAAAGGCGAGGTGACTACCCTTCCGTCCGTCAATACCATTGCTGACGGCACGGCGGTGAAAACGCCGGGAGAGCATGTATTCCCTTATCTTCAGGAAAATCTGGACGGTATTATCACGGTGGAGGATGATGAATTGATCGTGTGCTTCCTGGACATGGTGGAGAATCACAAGATGATCGTGGAAAATTCCGGCCTTCTGACTGTGGCGGCCCTGAAACATCTGAATGTGAAAGGGAAAAAGGTAGTATCTGTACTCAGCGGAGGAAATATGGATGTGATCACCATGGCATCTGTGGTGCAGCTTGGCCTGATCCAGAGAGACCGGATTTTTACTGTTTCTGTGTTGCTGCCGGATCGTCCCGGCGAGCTGAACCGGGTATCCGGTCTGATTGCCGAGGAGCAGGGAAATGTTATCAAACTGGAACACAACCAGTTTTACAGTACCAACCGGAATGCGGCGGTGGAACTCAGAATTACCATGGAGGCCTTTGGAACGGAGCATAAGCAGCAGATTGTACAGCACCTGGAGAAAGCAGGTTATCGGGTAAAACTGGTTCGCCCCAGCCTGTAACAGTTTGATGCGTCTGTGAAAGAAAATAAGAGGGAAACAGAAGTGTTATTCCCGGGGTCAGCGGCCTGGATATTCGCGGCAAAAGCACTGCGAATGTCCGGGCCGCTTTTCTTTTAGAAAAAAATGTTACATTTCAGCCTTCCACTATCCCGCGAAGTGTCACGCTGCATTCGCAGCGGGATCCTGAGGCCTGCCGGGAGATAATTTTGTATTGACAAACAGAAATAATTGAACTATACTGTACTTATCAAAACAGTACAGTATATACAGAGGTACTCAGAAATGAGGTGAAATGTTTTGGAAATTATTCTAAGCAACAGTTCCGCCAGACCCATTTATGAGCAGATTGCCTCGCAGATCAAGGCGAAGGTGATGAGCGGTGAGCTGAAAACCGGAGACGGACTTCCCGGGATGAGAAGCCTGGCCAAATCACTCCATGTCAGTGTGATTACAGTTCAGCATGCTTACGAAGATCTGCAGAAAGAGGGATTTATCGAGACCGTGGCGGGTAAGGGAGCATTTGTTGCTGCGCAGAACAAAGACTTCCTCAGAGAAGAGCAGCTTAGAATCGCGGAAGAAAAACTGCAGGAGGCGGCCGGTATTGGAAAAACCAATGGAATTGAGCTTTCCCGGCTGATTCAGGCACTGACATTATTCTATGAGGAGGATTAATATGGACGCGATTGTCAAAGTGGAGGGAATCACCAAACATTATAAGGAATTTACACTGGATCATGTGAGTTTCCAGGTACCCAGGGGCATGATTCTGGGACTTATCGGGGAAAATGGGGCGGGTAAGTCCACAACCATTTCCGCACTGTTGGATCTGATTTCACTGGATAGAGGGAGCATTGAGATTTTCGGGCAAAGCCATGAGAAGACAGCCCGGGAGGCTAAGGCACGGATGGGAGTGATCATTGACGGATTGGATCCGTATCTGATGTATTATCCCGGAGATGTGGAAAAAATCATGAGCCGGATGTTTCCGGGAAGATGGGACGGGCAGCTTTTCCGGAACTATATGGACCGGTTTAAACTTCCCCGGGAGAAAAGAATCAAGGACTATTCCAAAGGCATGCGTGTAAAGTTCAATTTCGCGGCTGCCCTTTCCCACCGGCCGGAACTGATGATTCTGGACGAGGCCACCAGCGGTCTGGACCCGGTGATGCGGGATGAGATTCTGGAGATTCTTCAGGAATTTCTGGAGGATGAAGATCATGCGGTGCTGATGTCCACCCATATCACCAGTGATCTGGATAAAATTGCGGATCACATTGTGCTGCTGCATGAAGGCAGGGTGATGTTCCAGAAGACAAAGGAGGAGCTGGATCTGAATTACGGAGTACTCCACTGCGGGAAGGAGACCTTTGAGGCGCTGAACGAGGAGGATGTGGAAGCCTATATCCGGGGCGAATATGAGTACCGGGTACTGGTAAACAACCGGCTGGAACTGCAGAAGCATATTCGCGGTCTGGCCATTGACCGGGCTTCCATCGAGGATATTATGTTATTTTATATCAAGGGGGAAAGAAGATGAGTGGACTGGTGATGGCCGACCGACTGGCCTACAGAAGAAGAATGAGTGCATTTTCCAGATATTTCAGTTATATTATCTGCGTGGCGACGTTTTTACTTATTCCGAAGGGAATCGGGCTTACCCTGGTGACACTGCTGATTCTGCCTATGGGGGCAGCGAATCTTCCGGTGATGATTAAGGAAATTGATTCCGGGCAGGCATACACCCGGTATCTGCTGACCCTTCCCTGCAGCCGGAAGGAAATTGTTCAGAGCAGGTTCTGCGCATCGTTTCTGGATGGACTGCAGGATATGGCGCTGGTGGTGCTGTTTCTTGTCATCGATGCGCTGTGGCGGCACACCTTTACACCCCTGGGATATCTGCAGCTGGGACTGGCAAGTCTGATGATCGGATTGATTTATATGGCGATGAACCTGGTGGTATCCTTCCTGGGAAATGTGACGGTGACGTCGGTATTTTATATGATTTCCGTTCTGGCGGGGATGGCCGTTTATATACTGGCCGTCTGGCTGGATGCGCCGGTGGAGCGGCTTTTGTCTCTGAATCCGTTGCTGCTGTGGGGCGGCTGCCTGACGCTTACAGTGTTGATCGTGTTGGTCTGCTATGGGATTTCTTTGAAGTTGTTTGAGAGGAGACGGTAGACGGCTTTGCTTTTGCGGTGATTTGCCGGAGGGCGCAGCAAAACAGCAGAAAGTACGCTTGGTGAATTTGCCGCCGCCCTGGGTAAATGAGGATGACAGGCAGCCGGATACAGTAAGGAAAAGGAGATTGATTCCGGCATTTATAACAATGGAAGGTGCGCGCAGCGTGCTTTCCATTGCCGGCTTCAGGGGGAATGGGATGACGCATTGATTTGCGGCGGGATTTCTGAGGGGAAGAAAGCATAGACTGCGGTGGAAAATGAGCGGTCTGAGAAATGTGCCGTAGAAAAATAGGTAGGACTACGGGGAAAATGAAGAAGGCTTGAATTGTACAGTAGAAAATACGGAAGCCTACTGCAAGAAATGAAAAATCATGAAATGTACAGTAGAGAAAGACGAAGAACTACTGCAGGGAAT